>CEPA01029154.1_pt1 | contig 10793 bp, 6 predicted proteins | sample 356241 | NCBI WGS metagenome assembly CEPA01 (sample SAMEA2620542, study PRJEB7988) | marine metagenome | biome: marine biome (ENVO:00000447); feature: surface water layer (ENVO:00002042); material: "saline water (ENVO:00002010), including plankton (ENVO:xxxxxxxx)" | depth 5 m
GTGGTTCACATCCATGTTGATTGCAGAGATGCGATGGGAGCGAATGCGGTCAATACCATGGCGGAATTGCTCTCTCCAGAACTTGAAAACATTACAAATGGGCGTGCTTTGTTACGAATACTATCCAATTTAGCAACGGAACGATTGGCACGAGTGACCGCTACATTTACGCCCGAAGAAATGAGTAATTCCGGCGACAGAAACGAAGGATTATCGATTATTGAAGGAATTTTACAGGCTCACCACTTTGCAATGGCCGATCCTTATCGAGCTGCAACCCATAACAAGGGCGTCATGAACGGTATTTCTGCTGTAGCAGTAGCCTGTGGACAAGACTGGAGAGCCATCGAAGCCGGCTGTCATGCTTACGTAACTTACAGCCAAGGAAAATACGGCTCAATTACGCATTGGGAGAAAGATTCGGCGGGAAATCTTGTTGGGACAATTGAAACACCGATGGCAGTAGGTATCGTTGGTGGAGCATCGAAAGTTCATCCTGTTGCAAAGGCAAACCTCGACATCCTCGGGGTGGATTCCGCTCAAGAATTGGCCTCTGTGATGGCTGCTGCTGGCTTAGCACAAAATCTCGGAGCGTTGCGAGCGCTCGCTACCAGTGGAATCCAAAAAGGTCACATGCGGCTCCACGCCAAGAATATGGCAGTCAGTGCTGGTGCTGTAGGTAACGAAATCGAAAAGGTGGCACAATTACTGATCTCAGAAGAAGGGCCGAAAACACAAACACGAGTTGCGGAAATTCTCGAAAAAGTCAGAAAGAAGTAATCATTCCTCTTCAAGAGGCAATGTGGCTTGTACAAGTCCATCATCACCAACCTCTCTCAATGCGTTAGTTTCCATTCCATCAAACAATCCTGCTTCGGAAACCTGTTCCCTGAACCATTTTCGAACCTTTCTCAAGTCTGTATGAGGACAACCGAACGCTTCTGAAAAGCGCCTTGTTGTGGTCAATCGTCTTGTATTCCCATCCCTGCGACGCATGATCATACCGTATTGTGACAATTCGCGAACATAATCGTAGGCTTTCTGACCGAGAAGTTCAACCAACCTTGATTGCGGCATCGGTTGGTGATAAGCGATAAGCGCTGCTGCTTTGAGGAGTTTTTTGGGCATCTCCGTCTTGGTTTCTTTTGGAAGATGATCCGCAACATCTGAGCGAACTTCCATCGCCCATTTTCCGCCTATTTCCACAATGCGTAATGCACCGCCACGACGTCGTTTTAACGTGGCTTGCAACGTCAAAAGCGCTTCTGAAATCTCATCTTTCTCATATCCTAGCAACTCTGAGAGTTCTTTCGCTGCGAGTGATTTGCCGGAACCAAAGAGTGTTGCCTCAAGCAGTGTTTCCAACGCAAATTCAGACATTTACCCACCTACTCTACCAACCATTCATGCTCGTGCATTGCTGATGCTTCCATCTGTTGTTCTTCCCTTCTCGTTTGAAGGGCCTTTTCCTCGGCAAGGCGAGCTTTCTCTGCACGCTGCTGAAGTCGTTCAGCGTGAATAACTGATCCTGTTCTGGAATCTTCTCGAGCCTCTTCGGCCTCAAGATCTGCTTCGAATGTAGCAGCAAGCACCTCTTCAAAAGTTGACAATTGCGGCCATAAATCTTCGATCATAATGATGTCACTCAATTCATTGCCTTGTGTGATGGAAGCAATTCCCTTGTGTGTCAAGAACAAGCCTGCAATAAACGAACTAACTCGAGCATCATCGCTGTATCCCTCTGGAACAGTTCCAAAGGCAGACTCAAGGATTGGAATTAATGCGCGAATGACATCCTTCAATGGAACTTGAGTTGAGTCCATTGTAAGGGTTGTTTGACGCAAGGCGTCCCAACACCGCTCAATGTCTCCCTCAAGGTCTTCGTTGTGCATCCGGCCCCCAACATTCGAAATCATTGCTTCAACCTCCACGGCATGCGCCGCACGATTACGCTCGCGTAATTTGAGTGCATCCGCATCATCCGCAGCATCCTTGAGAGCGGAAAGCAGTTCGCCCAGCGTCACGGGTCGGCCTTCCTCACGTCGTACACGTTCATCGAATAAATTCTCGAGAACATCGTCTGCACCACCTTCCAGGACCGTGTTTGTAAAATGAAATTCAAAGTCATCGTAATCCGTTTCCCATCCAAAATCGAATCCAGCATCCCAATCCTCGCCCGTATCCTGATACTGAATACGTTCGAACAGATGAGACGCTTGGTGATTCAGAACTTCCCATGCCATTCGAATCAATCGACCGCAGGCCGGAAGGTCAAGGGTGTTTGCATGTGATTTTACACGTTTGGTAAATTGACGTAAAAACGATGTCAGATTGATATCCCATGCGTCTTGCCCTTCACTGTTAACCAAAGATAAGACAAGAGCGACACTGCGGTCAAACGGGTCTTCTAGGGTTTGATGTTCGGCTTCTTCGGTTTGTGCAATCATGAGGATACGATCTGCATAAGCATTAATTCCCTCAAGATCGTCATCACCTCCCTGCAAAAGTTGGTCGATGACGTCTTGACGCAAGAACCACTTATCGAGTCCTTGCTGAATCATCATACTCACCTCAATCTTTCAAGTCGATTGTGTCTTCTTGATCTATTTGCTCCTCGGATTCAAGTTCAGAGAGCGCATCAACCAGTGCTGCACGTTCTTCAATATCCTCGTTGGTTTCTGCTGTTCGTTCGGCAAGGGAGGTCATGCTCTCATCCTCTTGCATGTGCTTGAGAAGACCACCAAGACTCGCTGGAGCAGGAAGAGCTTCTGGAACACGAGGCATCTCTGCGAGCGTCGCTTCCTCTTCTTCGGCACGTTGCGCATTTTTGAGCGCAGCGGATTCTGCTTCTTTGAGGGCTTGTTCACCTAGAGCAATTGCTTTTTCCTGGTCGAAATCGATGATTCGGCGACTGCATCCATCACCGCCATGAGTTATTCCGATGTGATGATCTGCGAGTTGTAGCGAAACTTTTCTCAGTGTGACCATAATGAATTGCGCTGCTTTGCTTCGTTCTCGACACATCTTAGCAATACACTCAGCGTTCACGCTGTCGAGGTTCTGATCGACCTCATCGAAGTAATAGAATGGGCTTGGATCGTAATCCTGAATTGCAAATATGAGAGCGAGTGCGGCAACGGATTGCTCTCCACCTGAAAGTTGATGGCGCGTAACATTCGAAGACTTGCCCTTCGGCTGAGCCCATAATTCCAAGCCCCCCTTGAACGGTTCATCCTTGTTTTCGAGATACAGCTCGCCTCTACCACCATTGCTCAGAGACTTGTAAACCGACTTGAAGTTTTCATTGACCTTCTCCAAGACATCAACCAATCGAACCTTTCGTTGCTCTTCGAGCTGTTCTGCGACATCGATAAGGTGCTTCTTTCGTTCCTGAAGTTTCTTGAAATCACCATCCATTTCATCAAGACGACGCTGTACAGCATCGTACTGTTCAATGGCTCTCATGTTGACAGCGCCAAACTCTTCCAAACGTCGTTCAAGTCGACGAATACGTCGATCAATATCGGATACAGAATCCAATGCAACCCCAGCGTCTGCGGCTTGAATGCCCATCGAACCCATCTCCAATTCAACATCGTACAATTCCTTGCGCTTCGCTTGAATGGTACGCTCCAGTTCCGTGGAAAGGGTTCGATGACTCCGTGCCTGACTGGATTTCTGAGTGAGCGTTGAATTCAGACTTGCACGTTCTTCAACCAATTCAAGGCGTTCATCTTCGAGGCCCTTATTCTCCTCAAGGAATTGAGCACGTTCTGCTTCCTTTTCAGCGAGAAGTGCCTCATTTTGTTTGGCTGTAGTTTGCAAAGAAGCTACTTGTTCCTTTCGTTCTTTTACCGCGAGGTCGATTTGGTCCAAACGTTCTTTTTCCGTCGAGACTGTTGATGTGAGCAAATTTTCACGATCCGAAATCGAACGCAGTGAAATCTCAGCCGTTGACCGGATGCCCTCAGCTTGGGTTCTCAAAACCGTGCACTCATGCATTCTGTCTTTGAGATGTTGTGGACTTGCATCCTCAAGAGCAGATTGAGCACTTGTTCGAAGGATTTCAGCGTCAGCAACCTTTGATTCAGCATCATCAAGCGATTCCAATTGATTGCTGGCCAATTCCTCGAGCCGTTGAAGGTCTTGCTTTAGGGCTTCAACGTCACCGATAATTTTCGAGTGAGACTTTTTGAAACTCGCAACCTCTGCACGCAATGTCTCCCGTCGAATTGCACCCTCTTCATTGGCAAGTTCGTTGATTTGAGCACGCAATGTTTGTTGTTCTTTACGAACATCTGCAAGCGCCGCTGAGACTGTGTCCGACATGAGACGAAGACGTTCAATTTCTGCGTTCAACCGTTCGACCTCCTTTGCACCTGCGATGCCGCCTCCAAAGCTAACGGACATGCGCTGCCGGGAGCCCCCAATCATGGCACCTCCTGCTTCGGTCACGTCGCCCCGCATCGTAACCAAGCGGACACCCCCCATGTTTTGTCGAGCGATGTCCATATTCTGTACGATCAAGGTGTTGCGCAGAGCGAACTTAATCGCAGTATCAATCCGAGGATCGTACTCCAACAATTCGTAAGCAAAACCAATCACACCTGGTTTTCGAGCAACCATCATTGCCTTTCCTCCTGCGCGACTTGTTGAGAGTTTATTCAACGGTAGAAATGTTGCACGCCCTGCCTTCCGCTGGGCGAGCCACCGTATTGCTTCGGCTGCGACCTCATCTGAATCGACGACCACCGACGTCATCGCTCCACCAAATGCCGTTGCCAGAGCCGTTTCGTGTTCAGAATCAATAGGTGCGCACAATTCAGCAATGGTCCCGATAATGCCCTTAATCTCACCACGATCTCGAGCCCCGAGTACTGCTGCTGCCCCACCAGCCATCCCTTTCGAATTCGATTTGTTTTCCAATTCTGCCCGGGCCGATCGAAGTTGTCGCTCAGTTTCCGTCATTTTCCGCTCAACGGCTCCTGCTTCCTCCAAAAGGCGCGATTCGGCGCGTTCTGCATCCATGATGTCCTGGGCGAGTGTCGAGCGATCAACTTTCTTGCCTTTCGAGGCCTCACTGAATTCCGCTTCTTTTTCCTCGAGTTCAAGACGTGATTCTTCTGCTTTTTCTTGAGCGGTTGCAAGATTTGCTTCAACAAGTTCTGCTTGAGCAGCGGTTCGGTCAACATCTGTTTGGGCTGCAGCAACAGCGTCCTGAGCCTTCCCAAGTGTTGTAATTGCATCACTGAGTGCTCGATTAAGTTCTGCATGATTTTTACCCGAGCCCTCGAGAAGGTTACGAACCTCATTCTCCTCTGATTGTGCCTCATCCAGCATTCTTTGAGCATCCTGCATCTGCTGCTGACTCAATTTGGTTTCTTCCAACAAATCGCTCAAAGCCGTTTCCGCTTCTTTGTAACGCTCTAATGCTTGCTCGCGTTCTTGACCGTCGTCAATGTTGGCTTGGAGTGCATCTTCGATGCGGTCTTTATCTCGAGCAATCTGAACGCGTAAATCCTGAATGGTTTTCGACAACCCATCGCCTTCGTCACCAAGAAGCGCATCGATTTGCTTTTGTATTTCACCAATTCGATCATCAAGTTCGACCAATGTCTTGCTTCCTGCCTTGACCTGTTCTTCGAGCTCAGCTGCTTCTTCGACAAAACGCAATTGCTCCGCAATTTGGTGTTCCAACTCCATACCAAGACTGGCAAACATGGCCTGATAGCGTTGCGAACGGTTGAGGGACAATTCATCGGTGATGGATTGTGCTTTCATAGCGATTTTTCGCTCTTCCTCCAATTCCTGAAGTCGGATTTGTTGTTCCTCTTGCAGCATTCCTATTCTCTCGATAAACGAATCAACACTGTCTTGTTGTTTCTTTGCCTTCCGAATTTCATCATCATAGGAAGTGACTCCGGCTACACCGTCCAGAACCTTTCTGCGTTCAACGGGCGTCATTCGAGCAAGACCTGTGACATCACCTTGAAGGACAATGTTGTACCCGTCTGGTCGGGCATTCGCCGCATTAAGCAAACGGTGGAACGATTTTTGTGAAGATTCCTCACCGTCGAGTAAATATGTTGAAACGACATTGTCAGAGGCGGTAAGTCGAATCGAGCGAGTCATACGCACTTCATCATTCTCAATAGGAAGTCGACGTCTGCCGTTTGCTAACACGGGATTCCCAAATACAAGTGACACCGTGCAATTGCGTGCGGGTTTGTACCCTTCTGCTCCATTGAAAATAAGCTGTCTTGTGTTTTGCGCCCGAATGGTTCGTGTGGATTTTGGACCCAAAACAAACTGAATTGCATCTCCACAATTTGATTTTCCTGAACCATTGGGTCCAGTGATTGCTGAAAAACCTCGATCGAGAGGGATGATGACCTCGCCGCGGAATGATTTGAAATTCTCCATTTCCAGCGCTTTAAGAAACATCCCAATCCCTTGCCGGCCAAATTGACCTTAGGTCGGATACCGTTCGTCGAGGACATTTAAAGAGTCGGTTGATTATGCGTCGGAGCACTTCGTTTTGAGGGTCGGAAAAATGTGCCGTTATGGTCAGACAACACCCGTCATCCGACACTCTTTACAACCGCCACCTTTGCAGTATGGACAAGTTGCTTTGACTTTCGGGGAGTTTCGTGTTCGAAACGGCATCATGTTCGCATCCCGATCCAACAAGCGGCTGCGTCGAGACAGCCCTACACGTGTTGCAGACATTGAACGAGCCTGCTCGTTGAAGACCTGCTGGACACGTCGTTCTTTCTCTCGTTCGTACTCTAATCGTTGGTAGTTCTGTTCAAATTCCGACTCCACATATTTTGGCCCACGCATTAACAGCGCACCAATGACAGCAAAGAGAATCTGAACCATCCAATCATTCAATGGTAAAGGAATGATGTCTGCGATGCTTGCTGAGTTCGCAGATGTAGGGAGTATACGAAAACGGTCCATTAGTGCAAGACAGAACAAAACTACGCCTGATACAAACATAATACGTCGAATTCGTTTTGCAAGTCGTGGATCTGAAGGCATCCGAAAACGACCGGCTGTGACAATAAGAACCCCCCAAACCAAGAGAAGAATGTCGGCTGTACCCCACGTCCCCTTCTCACTCAGACAAAATGCAGTACCTGTTTCTCGTATTTCTTTTTCCATTTCAGGAATGGTACACCCAGGGTCGGCGAGCCGCAAGACATCAAGTCGAGCGGTCCCTGCTCCCTCCACAACGTTGTCAGCAACGATTCCAAAATGAACATTTGCGATCACAAAAGCGATTGTTGCAAGGCCGAGCAGAGCAATGAGCTTTCGCAACATGGACAACGGTAGAATCCGGACCAAATAGCCCTATCGATGGGGGAACCGATGTCATCAAGAACAAACAGGTATTGGACGTAACATGCCTCGAGTTCTCATTATAGGAACGGGCATTGCTGGGCTCTTTGCGGCTCTTCGGTTGGCAAATAATGGCATCGATGTTGAAATCATCACAAAGCAGAGACCGAAGGACTCCTCGACGAACTGGGCTCAGGGTGGAATTGCTGCAATCCTTGACAAAACCGATATCGATGAAATTGACGGCCACATTAAAGATACACTCAATGCAGGAGACGGCCTTTGCGACGAAGAAGTCGTTCGAATGGTGGTGCAGGAAGCGGGGGAACGGATTGTTGATTTGCTTTCCATCGGAGTTGAATTTGAGCGCGATAAAGAAGGAACGTTTCAATTGGCCCAAGAAGGAGGTCATTCTTCTCGACGAATCCTACACGCAAAAGATGCAACAGGGAGAGAAATCGAACGAGCCCTCACTACAGCTGCCCAAAAACACGAGCGGATTACGATGCGCCCCAACACACTCGCAATTGATTTGATTCAGCGACAACACAAATCTCCTGAAAAGGGCGTATGCGGTGTTTGGGCGCTCGATCAAGAAACAAATCAGGTTGAAACCATTCAGGGAGATGCAGTCGTACTCGCCACGGGAGGTGCCGGTCAGCTCTGGGAAAAAACCACCAACCCTTCCGTATCGACTGGAGACGGTATTGCAATGGCCTATAGAACGGGTGCTTCAATCATCAATATGGCGTTTGTTCAGTTTCATCCAACCGCACTTATGATCGAAGGTGAACGCCCTTTCTTGATTACGGAAGCACTGCGAGGTGAAGGTGCGGTTCTTCTCGACCATGAAGGCTACAAAAAATGGAAATCAACCAACGAAGAAAGTCCTTCAATGCACTCCTTTACACTCAAGGCATCACCGCTTGGCTCGATGTCAACCCGAGATGTTGTGGCTCGAGCCATCGATCAACGTTGCGCTGAATCCGGCGAATCGCACGTGTATCTCGTAACAGAGCATCTCGATAAACAGCATTTAGACGAACGCTTTCCAATGATTTCTAAACGTCTGAAAGACAACGGCCTTGAACTTGGAATCGACCCTCTCCCCGTTGCACCTGCAGCACATTACATCGTTGGAGGCATCGAAGTAGATGAAATTGGATCTGCAATTCTCAAGGACTCCAAGAATCCGATACCAGGGTTGTATGCCATTGGTGAAGTAGCTTGTACAGGGATGCATGGCGCAAACAGGCTCGCCTCAAACAGCCTCCTGGAAGCGGTTGTTTTCGCTCACCGTTGCTCGACTCACCTCATCCAAAACGGCCTTTCTCAGGAACCAACCGCTCCGGATGGTTGGCGATCAGAAGGTCTTGATGAACTGAAAGAACACGGCCCTATTGCCCACGATAGAGCTGCACTGAATCAAACCATGCGTTTTGAGGTAGGTGTTTCTCGACGTTTCTTGAGATTGCAGCGAGCAATTCGGCGTCTTCGGTTGTTGGAAAAAGAGATCGATACCATTTGGAAATCAAGCCTTCCCTCGCGAGAAATCGTTGAGTTAAGAAACATGATTTTGGTAGGAATACTTGTGGCTGAAGACGCCAATCGGCGTGATGAAAACAGAGGACTGCACTACAACAAAGACCTTGTTAGAGATGACGAATAACGGACGCAAGCATCTCATTGAGAGGCGTAGGGATGCCGAGGATTTCGCCCCGTCGACAAATTTCTCCATTGAGCGACTCGACCTCCGTTTCCCTGCCTGCTCGAATGTCTTGCAACATTGAACAATAGTTCGCTCTTGTTTGTTCAAGAACGGTTCGTAATCGATCAACAAGCACTTCGTCATTCTCAAGTTTAACGCCCTCCATTCGGGCAACTTTAGCCCCCTCGAGCATCACTGAAACGGATGCTTCAAACAATGCAGGCTCGAGCAAAGCGCCGTTCTCCTTTCCGAGCAATCCAGCCAATGGATTGATGGCGATGTTAAGCAACATCTTGTTCCATAGCAAAACTGCGCCATCCGCAAACCAATGCGGATTGAGATTTGCATCGTGAAGGACTTCAATCAATTCCCTCACAGATTCTTCCGAGTGTTGATACACAAATGGACCGATTGAGATTTTTCCTTTCCCTGCCCAATGAACGGTACCGGCCTGAGGCCTGTAGGCTCCATGTGTTGTTGTGGCAGCGAGGACCCTATGAGCTCCAAACGCGTGGACCAACCGCTCCTCGTGACCCAATCCATTGGACAGCGTGCACACAAATCCATCGGTATGGAGTATGTGCTTTGCTACAGAGAGATGTTCATCAAAGGTTGATGACTTGCCCGTCATTATGACAACGTCACAACAACCTCGCACAGATTCGGGTAGTGGATGCTCGGCCAGAAGCACCTCCCATCGCTGAGAGGATGTCGTTTGCGATTGAATTCCCTCAACAATCAAACCTTCAACCGTAAGATGGGCAGCATGAAGGCCACGCCCGTAGAGAAGGAGATCTGTAGATGTGGTCGAAAGACATCCGGCGAGTAGCGAACCGATTGAACCTGCACCAACAATGCCGATTCTCAAGATTCAACCTCCATGTAGGCTCCAAATGTGATAAGAATGGCACCGTCCTGATGCGTTAGTTGGTAGGTGTTGACCTCAGAATTCGGAACCATGAGGGAGAAATTATTCCAGCCAGAATTCAACGTATTGGGCAACGCACTGAGATCCCATTCGACATTCCCAAACGCAACATGGCGGAAGACAACTTCGTTTTCATTACTGTTGAAAATGGTCAACTCAAGTTGACTTGAATCGGCGGTCATCGGCACATCCCACAATCGCATGGGTTCATCATTGTGATGAAGTATAAGATCAGGCCCTTCCTGGACGATAAATTTGGTTGTTGTGTAATCGTCTTGATTGCAGAAGACGTACGTATCTTCTCCGAATTTAACCTTGAGACGTTGGCCCTCGCTTGTTGACGCTGGTACTTTAAAATCGTCGAGGATGCTCAAATCCCATGTCCAATTCAGATCTTCGCTACCAGGAGGAAGGAGTCTGTAACTTTCCTTGCAGGATGTTGTGTTTTCTTGATACATCGTACCATTGGCATCAAATGGAGCGCCCCAAGGCTGATGTTGATCAATCAACCAACCTTCAGATGAAGAAACAATGTGGTCCCACGTCGGATCATAGCTGACAACGAAAGAGGAATTACCCAATGTGAGGTTGCGAATCATGGATTGGACGTTCAATGGAAGCGCTTGGTCGACACCGTCCAAACAAATTTTTGTGTCTTCTGATGTGAGTGTCTGGGTCAACCCGGCTTGTCCCTCCAGCCAGAGGTATGGAAGCCATTCATCTCCCAAATCTGGGAAGGATATGTTTGCTGATTGCCCTTTTTCAACATGTACGTCAAGACATGCATGAACGGAATCGATGCTTCGGACATGG
>CEPA01171803.1_pt1 | contig 10778 bp, 11 predicted proteins | sample 356241 | NCBI WGS metagenome assembly CEPA01 (sample SAMEA2620542, study PRJEB7988) | marine metagenome | biome: marine biome (ENVO:00000447); feature: surface water layer (ENVO:00002042); material: "saline water (ENVO:00002010), including plankton (ENVO:xxxxxxxx)" | depth 5 m
AATATTAACTTTGATGCAATCACTCAAAAACATATTAAGTCATTTGCAAAGTTTACCAAACTATCTGGTGCTTGTTGGAATGAAGAAGGTGTATATGAGTTTATTAAGTCAGATGTCAGTAAGCTACACTTTATTGAATGTATTACTGGTTCTGAAATGACTGATAAACAGCTTGATATGATTATTGAAACAGAAGCTACCTACGAACATGCTGCAGGTTCTTTCTTTTCTATTGACTTGGAAACTGTAAATCACTATTTTGTCCAAGCACTTTTGGACGGTAATAAGGAATTTAGAGAACAATACGCAGTGATGTAATGGACATATATGATATTATTGATGCAAAGGTAGTTCGTTATGGTGAGATTGTAGTATGTCTATTTGAACACTGTAATCTTAGGTGCGCCTTTTGCCCACAAGATCATGATTCTATCCTTGGTGCTTCTTATGAAGAGATCATGGAAAAGGTTGATCCTATTGTCGATTGGATAAACAATAATCCACGACAACAGGCTTATAAGATCCATATTATGGGTGGTGAATTATTTCAAGACCGCTGGATTGATGCAGGTTTCTTAGATTATTACGAAGACTTTATTCGTCTTATTGATGCTAGGACCAGTGCTGATATTCATTTCAATTTTATTACTAACCTAGTCTTTACAAGATATACCGAAGTGATGTATTTCTTGGCTCGTAATGATCTTCGATTCTCTATTAGTTATGACCCAGCTGGAAGATTTAGTAAAAAAGATCTAGAACTTTTTACTCGCAATATTAGATATTTCCAAGATAAAATTGAAATGGTTTCTCTTGTAGCAACCAAACAAAATATGGATAAGATTACAGCTGGTGATCAAATCTTTGAAGACCTATATTATAACTATACTTGTGACTTTGATCACTTCCTACCAAGTGTAGCTACCTCAAGAATTTTAATGCCAAGTGAAAAAGAATTATTTGAATTCTATAAGGTGTTGGTGAATAAATACTCTAGATGTTTGAACATTGATCATTTCGTTAATGACAAGCCAGCAAACAAAATGATATGTACAAGGGGCAACTCTTTAACTATTATGCCTGATGGTGCTAAACCTCAGGGTTGTTCTGGTTCTGTGTTCTTGAAAGAAGCTCAAACAGAAGAATTAGGTGGACCAAAAATTGTTGAAAATTTTTTAGATAAGTATGATTGTTTCCAATGTGAATACTTCCAACGTTGTCCTCTTTCTTGTTTTATTAAAGAGGATTACAAACACATAGAACAAGACATGAATGAATGTGTTTTTAAGGCAACTTTTAGATATGCAGATAGCGTTTATAAATCCACCGCATGCTGACTGGTCGCTAGCAAACAATGTGACCTACCTATTAATACAGAGTCACTATAAGCACCGAGGCCGTTATGCAGACCAAGTCAACTTCTTACCCGCTCCATACAAATGGAATCAATACGAATCACACGATGACGTCATCAGAGAAATTATACCTGCTGATGTCATCATGTTCAGTTCCTACGCCTGGAACTATACAATTGTGGATGCAATCGCAAGTACTATCAAACGACAATATCCCGAAAAGATCTTAATACTTGGCGGTCCACACATTGGTACAAATGATCCTGATCTTCTAAAAAATAGAACTTTTTACGATTATATCTGTGAACCAACAAAGCCAGGTGAACCTTTTATGGAAGACCTAATTGATGGCTATATAGAAAACAGATTAAATCCACAGGACATTGCATGGGAACTTCGTAATGGTAAAGGACGTATCCATGACCTTTCTACCGAAGATTATTCTGTATATGAAGAACACTTTGATTATCTCAAAGAGTCAGTAGACTATGCCAGAGATAATAAGATGGAACCTTTTATAGTACTTGAAACTACAAGAGGCTGTCCATATAAATGTGTCTTTTGTGAGTGGGGTGGAGGTATTAATACTAAGATCTATAAAAAAGATGTGTCAATCGTAAAACGTGACATCCTTGCTTTAAAAAAAGCTGGATACAGAGATGCCTATTTGACTGATGCAAACTTTGGTGCCTTTGAAGATCGTGACCTAGAAATTTTTGAGTTTAGTTGGAAAAATAATTTTAACCTTACCGACATTTCTACCATGAAGTCAAAAGATCTTAATAGACGTAAAAGGCTTATTGATCGTTGGTTTAATATTGTTGGCAAGGGTCCAGAAAAACATTCAAAGGCCGAAGGCGGTACTGATATGTGGGGAGAGACTGAGTATGTATCGGTAGTTCCAACAGTGTCTATTCAAAGTATCAGTGAAGAAGCTATGAAGTTAGCTGACAGAATAGATCTTACAACAGCCAATAAATTAGAACTTAGTAAGTATATCAATCAAAGATGTAATGAAGAAGGATTTCCAGTACCTGCCCTTGAACTTATTTTAGCCATGCCAGGTTCTACCATAGATGATTTTTATAATGAAATGGAAGTGATATGGAACTTTCAAGCCTGGAGTTCTTTTCGCCATGATTATATGTTCTTACCTGATTCACGGCTAAACTCAGAATCTTATAAAAAGCTGCATAACATCCAGACAGTGGAAGTTTATACCGATATCGTGGATGAAGATGGCAGTGATAATTGGCATAGTTTGTATAGACAAAAGAAAACGTATTTCAAAACCATACTATCATGTAACTCTTTTACTCGAAAAGAGATGATGGAGATGTGGTTTATGAATAATGCTGCCAATTGGCTACTACGTAATCTTTATCCAATTTTTATTGAAAATATTTCACCTTCCCTATTTACAAAGCAGTGTTTTTGTGTTATAATAAAGATGGATGGTTGGGAAGGGATATATAAAGAAATAGAAGATATTTTCGATCCCAATACTCCGCCAAGATCGATTAGACAGTTGGGTGGTAAATTTAGAGTAGAGACTATCGAAGATTTTCTAAAGCAAAATAAAACTCTGATTGTGAGTGAGTTATTTAAGAGGTTAATGTGATATCAGATATCTATACAAAAGGATATGTAAGATTCTATGAACCACAAGGTTTAGAGATGATTAATATCAATGAACATAAACTATTGAACACCGAAGAAAGAGCAAGAGATAACGGTAAAGAAGATATTGATGTCCTTCTTCGTAATAAATTAAATATGTTTGGTCAGTATCTTCATCAAAAGTACATATTGCCAGAATGGCCTGAAGCTATATTCAATAAGTATCTTATATGGGATGGAGTTGATAAAGATAATCAAGGTTGGCATACTGATATGTTTGAAGACTATGATGTCTTTTTTCTATATTATTTAGATCATACATACAGAGAAACAGGTGGTGCTATTAATTTTAAGTGGGATGGAGATAAAACAGAATCATATCAGCCAGTAGCTGGTGAATTGTTTATGATTTCAAATATCAGAGGATTCTGGCATAAAGCCGATAGCACAAAAATAAAAAGGAGGGTTTGTTCCTTTGACTACTCTACAGGACGTCCTGAATAAAAAGGCTGAACTTTGTAAAGAAAGAGACCTTTGTGCAGAACTATACAATGTATGGATTACTAAACTGCATGATTTTCAAGACGAAAAAGAAAAGTACGATATGTACATGAAACAAATAGCTAACCTTGAACCATATTCAAATACGATTAAGGAAGAGATTAGAGTTTGTAATAGACAAATTTGCGAGATCGAAGGTGTAGAATCTATAAGTGAAACCAAATATTCACACGAATGCGAGTATAAATATGGATACGAAAAACCAAATGAAGAATCCTAAAAGTATAGTATGTATCGATACCGAAAAAGATCAGCCTCAGATGACGAATGAACAAACATTCTTCATTGACGGTTATTGGTTAGACAAATTACCTAACCACGTTAATATTGATATGTTTGATAAATTTGATTTTAAAGATTGCACACAACCAGAAGAAACTTGGCTAGACCAAAATGCAATGAAAGATCTAAAAAGACTTCATAAATGGTTTGCCGATAATTATATTGCCAAGATGTTTGATAAATTTGAAATGAAAGACTGTGCCATGTGGTCTGGAGTTGATGAGGGTTCAAGAGAATGGCATAATGATTTTGAAGACGGTGATGCCTTCAATTCTAATATCTTAGTCTATATGGACGATAACACTGAAGAAAATGGTAATAATATCCAAGTAGCAAGTGGAGATTATATTAATATCATTTATCCAAAGAGAAGAGAGTTTGTATGGCTAAACCAAAAGAAATGTTTTCAGCATAGGGCAACGCATAAAAGTGGAGTAAGACGAGTACTAAGTTTTGAGTACATGATTCCTGCGTTATTGTAGTATGGATTTGATAATTAAGCCAACTGAGTTGTGTAACTTCAAGTGCACATTCTGTTCAAGTACAAAATTAGTAGAAGATAAAGCATCAAAGCTTGACTTGATGAAGATCTTTCAGTTTTTGGATAGGTATCCAGAGACCAATACTATTATTGTCAATGGTGGTGATCCTTTGATGATGGATCCCAAATATTATTGGGAAATTATTAATTACCTAGATGAAAATGATTACCCCGCTTCATTATCTTTAACAACTAACCTTTGGCCTTTTTATAAAAATCCTGACAAATGGATTCCTCTTTTCAAAAATAAAAGAGTAGGTGTATGTACTTCTTTTCAATATGGAGAAGGCAGACTCAAAGGTGACTATTCAGTATTTACTGAACAAGACTTTACTATGTGCTCTGACTATATGTTATATTATGTTGGATATAGACCAGAATTTATTGCAGTTATTACCGAGGAAAACGAATGGAGTGTAATCAAAACTGTAGAACTTGCAAAAGAAATGGATGTTGTTTGTAAGGTAAACTATGCTATGGCATCAGGCGAACAGGATGCTCCATATAGACTATCAAAAATTTATGAGCACTATATAAAGATCTGGGAAGCTGGTTTAGCTCCTTGGGAACATAATACTCAGCAAATGATGAAACGTATTCGTGGTGAGCAAACCATCTGCCCGCTCACGCGTACGTGTGACAGTAATATTAGAACCATACAACCCGAAGGTGATTACTATTCTTGTGGAGCCTTTGGTGATGATAAAGATAAGGCTATTGACTTTGACTTTGAAATGAAAGGTGGCTTTGTTACACCATTGGCTGATTCACCTGAACTGAATAGTCTAAAGATGGGATGCTATTCCTGTCCTATGTTTAGTATTTGTAATGGCTGTAAAAAAACGATCAAGGACCTTAAAGAACATGATATGGTAGAAGATCATTGCTATCATATGAAACAACTTGGCCCAAAGATCTTAGAGGCGAACGGATTAGATATGCAAATGACTCCGTACGTAAATGAATCAATATGAACCTATCAATCAATCCATCATATTTCTGTAACTTTCGTTGTGACTTCTGTTATCTCACACCAGAGCAGTTAGGTGATCAAAAAAAGATAGAACCAGAAAGACTGAATCAATTATTGTCAGAGGTAGAAGATCCTATTGACCATATTGATTTATATGGTGGAGAGATTGGTGCACTAAAAAGGAGTTACTATGATCAAATTATCGAAGTTATTCGCAATTGGTATACTGGTCCTATTAACATTAATACTAACTTCTCTAAGCTCGACGATAGATTCTTCGACGATGGAGTCACTCTTTCCGTCTCATACGATTTTCAAGCAAGAGAGAAACATGAATTAGTATTTCAAAATATGATGATGAGTCCTAAACCGATATCCTTGCTGATCTTGGCGTCACCAAGGGTTATCACAATGGATGTGGACGAGATGGTTCAGAACTTAAATCTGATTAAATCTATCCAATCGGTTGAAATAAAACCATATTCTACTAATCAAGCTAATACATTTGAAATAACTCATAGGGATTATGAAAATTTTGTTATCAAATGGTTAGAGTCTCCAATACAAAAAAACTTTCAATTTATCAATTATGACAACATAGTTGAAAGTTATTATAAACGTTATAATGCTTGGAGTGATGATCATGTCTATATTACACCCAACGGCAATTTTGGTGTATTAGAATTTGATGAGAATGATAATGAATATTTCTTAGAACTACCAAATTATTATTCATACAAATTGTGGGCTCATATGGAAAAAAGAAAACAATCTACAGTCTGTGTGAATTGTAACTGGTTTGGTCATTGTCTTACAGAACATTATAGATATGTGAGGGACTTAAAAAATTCGTGTAACGGATACCGAGGATTATTGGAGTGGTATGCAGGACTGGAAAGTAAAACAGAAAATCTATCACAAGCTCAATAGAGAACACGATGATGATTTGAATAATGTTGATATTGAAATATCAGAAGACATAGTAAACAATGCAATAAGATATTTTAAAGAAAAAGATGTTGGCTGGATATATCCAGCAAAATCTTATATGGTAGCACTTTGCTATGCTTTTTGGATAATGGAAGACTATGATGAAAATTTTTATGATGTATTAAAAGATCCAGAACTTCTTCCACTTGATCCTTACTTTGTTCCATACAAAGAAGACAGTAATACATATAATGAAATAATCGGAATTGTCTTTGCTAATAACAAAGGCATTCTTAAAATGGAGGGTATGGTACCTGATGTCAGAAAATACTATGACGCTGAACTCGGGCTTGAATCTTCTTTATCCTACGATAGTGAGTAAATCTGAACTCATTCTCGATGAAGATAAAATGATCTTGCCAGCGTTGGAAAGAAACGAGATTAGTGATACACTAAAAGAAGTAATGGTTGATGAGTTTGATGATTATCTTAGCCACATGGGTAAGAGCCTAAATGATTGGCATCATTATCAAGTGAAGTCGTGGGTTAATAAGTACGAGCATGGAGCTCCAGGAATGGAAGCTCATACACATGCTGGCTCACATATTTCAGCTATTGTAATATTAGAAGCTGGAACTGGTGGAGAAATTGTATTTTATGATCCAAGAAACTTTGCGTCAAGAGGATATGATTTACAGTTTAGGCCTATGTTTGAGCCAACCGTTTATCATCCTAAGCAGGGTGATGTACTCATCTTTCCAAGTTTTCTTTATCACGGAGTCAGACCTACACAACACTTAAGAGTAAGTGCAGCGTTTGATTTATATTTGTTCAATGATGTTTAACTCAGAGCACTACGGCTTCTACTACGCCGTATCTACCCTTGCCAGATTTTTTAGCCTCAAAAGATTCAAGCGCAATCGCAAAACTACAACAATGCGGTGAATCATTGTTAGCTACAGCATGACCTTCTGGTCCGCCAACTAACCGGTCGCCCTTATTTACTGAACCTTTTACCTTGACTGGAACTCTACCCTTCAGGGCGACTGGGATACCGTTTTCCAGTTGGTTATTCATGAGATATGCTGGATATGCAGAAATGACACCAAGTACCGCATGGTTATTTTCACCATCACTAGCTGTTACTTCAAACTCACCACCAACTTTTACTACCGTGCCTGCTTCGTATGCAAAATCAGAAAGATAAAGCTCGGCCAAGTCAGCGTAGTTTGCTGTAGTTGCTGTACCCGAAAAGGTAACACCATGAACCGTTGCCCATCTTAAAGCTCCAGAACCTAAGTCAAAAGAATTGTCTACACTAGGCCGTACTGATGAATTTACTCTTGCATTAAATGTTACATTGTCAGAGGTTGAGTCACCGAGTGTGGCATTTTGACTGACTACAAGATTATTACTAGTTGTCAAAGTTTGACAATTCATATTACCAGTTGTGGTAATAGTATTTGCACCAGCATTAAGAGTACCATTTACTGTAAGATTGCCAGTGGTAGTTGTTGTTAGTGTAGTACTTCCAGTTACTCCAAGTGTGCCACCTACAGTAGTAGCACCGCCAACATCCAAAGTACCTGAGATGTCTTGGTTTCCATTACAATCAATACCAGCATTTGCAATAACTTGACCTTGAGAGGTAGTAGTACCGCCAACAGTTGCTGTACCAGTTATACCAATATTGGCACCAACACTCATATTATTACCAGAAGTAATATCGGCATGAACTGTAAGATTACCAGTTTGAGTCATAGTAAGAACAGTTTGACCGCCAGTACTAACAATCATATTTGCTGCATTACCAGCCAGTTCTGTTGTTGCATCTAATGCCTGATCATTAATGGTAATAACATTATCAAATACCGAAGCAGTCTTAATTTCGTTTACAACATCAACTAGATTTTGTCCTGTATACTGGCCAGAAAGAGTGCCACCATCACCAACCAAACTAGAAAGACTGTTGGTTTTTACTCTCCATTGTTCAAAAGTATCGGTTGTTGGTACATTAATTGCAGCCATTAGTTTAGCCTCTCAATAATTGTTTGCATTAGTTGTTTTAGTTCTTTGACGTCATTTTTCAAATCAATCAATTCCTGTTCTTTAGCTTTAGCAGCTTCATTGGCTTTCAAAGCTTTCAAATAAGCCGTACTATCAGTATTTATAACAGCGCCTGATGAAATATCTCTTTGAAGTCCTGGTCTGTCTTGTATATTTACTCTCATTATGTACCTAACGCAATAACTCTAAAGTCCTTAATTCTTGGAACGTGTGTTGAAGATTGTGACTTAAATACTACCTTGATTGCTACAATTTGGAATGGTGACGAAGTAAGATCAACTGTATACTCATAATCGTTAAACTGAGTTGGGTCATCTGTGCTTGGTACCGGTGTATCAATAGTAGCTTGTACCCAGTTCAATCCACCAAACGGAGCATCAGCACCTGCTTCTTGTGTCTTATGATATACCTCGATTTCAGATCCATCAGGTCTATTAGCCGCAAAAATAACTCTAAGTCCAACAGAACTTTGTGCCAAGGTTACTTTTCTTGTAATATATTTAGCTAGAGCAGATCCACCAGTTGGTGCTGTTTCAGGCAAGAAGTTTTCAACATTATTCTTACCACTATCAGTTCCAGTTAATAGCTGAGGATTATCAATCCTGTTTGCAATTGTATGAACTGAGGTTCTTTCAAGGTCAATCATTGGACTTAGGAAAGAGTTACTTGATGAAAGTGTAGCTCTTAGGTCGAATGATTTAGCACCAGCCATAGAGGTAGTCTCATTAATAGCCGAAGCTACCATTTGAGGATTCTCTGGATAGTACGCTTGGTTTGAAATAACCGGTATATAAGTTGTAGGTTTCTGATAAGTGTTTTCACTACCAGCAAGTGATTTACCAGATGTAGTTCTAATTGCGTATCCAATAGATGTTCCAGGCAAAATAACTTCTTGCATTGTAGGATACAAAATGTCAATGTGTTTATTTTCTGTAGCCGTTACCGCAGTTCCACCACCATTTGTAGTTGTTGTAGCAGATGATGACAAGGTAATGGCATATTGGTCTTGTTCAACCTGGCTAATTACGTGATTAGCATTAAACTGAGCAAAGGCGATTCCACCAACGTTTGCAGTAATACCTGCAATAGTTACTGTAGAACCAGTTGGCATACCATGGTTCTTATGCTTAACAATAACTTTATTTTGACCATTGGTTGTAAAGAATGGATTAGCATTTAGTGGTTTTGCTATAATTGCGGCATTTTCAAAGTTTACAATACCACTTGCAGTCGTATCAAAGTTGGCTCTTTTAATCTTAAACATAAGGTCTTTAGTCTGATCGGCTGACCAAGTTGAACCATTCTGTGATTTAAAGAATACACCAGCATATGGTTGCGTAGAAATACGTCTTGTAGTACCAATAGAGTTTTGACCAATTTCAGCAGTGTATACTCTATAAGCATTTGAGTTAGCCAAGAGACAAAGTGCATATTCCTGATTAGGTCTTAGATAAACTGGGCCTGGGAAAGTAAATGTGGTTGCGGCTGTAGCATCGGCCGACGTATTAACGTTAATTGCTTCTTTTACAACCTCACCGAATGCTAGAATCTCAGGTGAAGGATAACCATTTACCACTCCACGAATCTGAAGAGTGATTGGAATATTTGCATCTTTTTCACTAAAGAAGATATCGGCACTTGTCATAAATGCACCTTCAGGGTTATCAACCAAGAAAGTCTGAGCAAGTGGATCAACCCAACCAATAGTTCTAGAAGACTGACGAGTTGTAACAGTACTTCTTTGATCAGTTACCGATTCTTGTACAAGTGTAGGTGATCTTAGACTTACCTCTTGCGTAGAGTTAATAACACCAGAAGCAGCATATGTTGCTCTACCAGAAGTTGTGATATTTGCATTATTGTTATTTGGATCATCAACCAGTGTAAAGAGTCTTTCACCTGTTCTAAACCTAATTGCTGCTGTGTTTGGAATATAGAACTCACCATGCACAGTACCAGTTGCATCAGTAATTAGAGCATTTGCACTAGTAGAAATATCACTTGCAGAAAGATCTGGGTGACGTATTGCACTAAAGTTTGGCTCTGGATCTACAGGTGTAGTTGTATGTCTAACAAACTGAGCTGCAGTAATATCATTAGTAAAATCACTCACAGAAATATCTTCAAAGAATGGATACAATCTTGTGTTAGGCTTAAACCTTGTGGCTTTAAATTTAACTCTTCTTGATCTAATAAATGGTACCATTCTTACGTCAATGACTCTTTCACCAAGTGATGTTTGAATAGTATCAGGGGCAACTGATGTACGAACACCAGTTCTTGTCTGAGTTTCTTGACGGGCAATAAGTGTTTCTTGGAAGATTCTACGTCCTTCTCTAAGATTACCTGTAGTACCAATCTCCATTTCTCTTCCAGCCCACTGAGTTTCCCACTCATTCCAGACTGTACCAAGAACACCATCACCATCGGCTAGTGTGTTAACTACATC
>CEPA01055914.1_pt1 | contig 10767 bp, 23 predicted proteins | sample 356241 | NCBI WGS metagenome assembly CEPA01 (sample SAMEA2620542, study PRJEB7988) | marine metagenome | biome: marine biome (ENVO:00000447); feature: surface water layer (ENVO:00002042); material: "saline water (ENVO:00002010), including plankton (ENVO:xxxxxxxx)" | depth 5 m
TACAATTATTGTGATTAAATTTCATCTTTGTGCAGTCCAATAAAATACTCTGCATCAACTAGAACTAATGGTTTATGATTGTTACGTTTCAAAACCACAATCGGTTCATAGTCTTTACTATTTTCGACTGCCTGAGAATATGATTCCCATATGTTTACTTTTTCTTGATTTTTACATTCGATAGAATATGGAAACTTCTCTCTCGCAGCTCTTGCCATAATTAAATCTTCACCACCAGCACCCATTGACCTTGATTCTACATCTTCTGGATGAACTTCTAATTTTTCTATTAGTAAGTCACGAACCCATTGTTGTAATCTTCTACCTTTTGCTTTTGCACTTTGAGTTTTCAATTTTGAACCCACCTTGCATATTCCTTTTCACAATTTTCACAACGACACTTCGGACAGATTAATTCCATCTGTTCTCCATGACATTGTTCATCTTTTAATACTTTATCACAATGAGAATCGTTCCCACATAATTTACATTTCGTCATCTACAACACTCGCACTCACAACCAGTACAAACATCATTTGGACAACTTTCACAATCTTCATTACAATGACAATCACAACCACATTTTATGCATTTACAATCAGTCATAGTCCTCTCCAAAATCTTCGTCTATATATTCTTCATCATTATTTATCTGATTCCCACAAAAAGGACAGTACTCTATTTTATATAGAGAACTATCCATACTGTGTTTTATTTTGAATTCAGAATCACATGACTCGCAGAATATTAGTTTCATATTTCACAACCACCAGCAGCAGTACAAGCAAGTTCTTGTGAACCAATAGTCATATCAGTCTTTTCATAATCACCAAGTTTTGACCAATCCACAATCTTAGGCATTTTATTTAGTAACTCTTTATACATCTTTTCATCACAATCTTGATAAGGTGCTTGTTTATATGAGTGTTCACTAAATGGTAAGAATGATACACCAGACATATAATCAAAGTTGTCATATACCCATGCACCAACTTCTAACCACTCATGTTCTTTTACAGAAATAGTCACAGATGGTTTATGTTCACACCAATGTTTTTGATACACTAACCATAACTCTAATTGTTCTATTGCAGTCATGTCTGTTCTGAAAACAGAGTCTTTATTGACTTTCATTGGAAATGAAAAAACAGAGGTATGATTAGGATTCATTACATCATCTTCAATTGGAAAACCAGCATCTTTCATCATCTTTGTCAATGGGTCTTTCTTATCACCACGAACAGTTCTGATATAATATGGATTATGTCTTGCATGAATACCAGAAGCTGCATCAACAAGTTGAGATACAGTTCCACTTGGTTTAACACAAGTGATTGCAGTTGCACGATTAATACCTAACTTTTTAGACCACTTTTTATTAGTTTCTACTGCAACCTCTCTTAGTTCATCTAATAAGTTTTCTAAACCCTTTTCCTTACCGTTTGTCAAAGAATTATCCATAATACCAGTTAATGAAACACCAAGTAATCTTTCTTCAGAACAATTCTTTTTCCACATATTTGAAACATATTTAAAGTTTGTCAATGTAGATTGAAATGTACCAAGTATAGTTGCAATTCTTACTTTTTCTTTTAGAGTTTCTTTTGAATCTGTTACTCTAATTACTGCCTCTGAAAGATTACAAAACTCTCTATCTCTCAAGATGATTTCAGAACAAGGGTTTGTACCAAACTCATATCCCTCAACAATTCTTCTACCATTTTTAGATGCCATCTTATTTGCAGATTCACGATTGAAGATTCCTCTTTCACCAGACTTAGAATCATAAAGAGATTTCCACTCATCCATGAAGATACCAATATCTGGTTTTTCAGAATAACAAGCAGAATTATTTGCAAGTGCTCGTTGACTATTCTGTTCCCACCATTGACCAGACTTAGCGTGTCTCATTCTGTCATCAGATAGATTAGATAAACTAATCAATGCACTTCTACGAACACCACCAACCACAACAATTTCTGCAATCTTACAGACTATATCATGACACTCTAATGATGTTAATCTACGACCATTTGCATTTTTAAATGTAGTAACCGTAAAGTTAAACAAACTTTCTAGTGGGTCTGGGCCAGATGCACGACCACCAAAAGTTTTAAGTGGAGCTCCTGCTGGTCTTACTTTCGACAAATCCCACTTCGGAATCTGACCGATATACAACATACCAACTAATTCTTTAAATGCTTTCGCCCAACCTAATTTACTATCTGCAACTTGAATAATTGTATCTGACAAATAAAACTCTTCTGCAACAACTGGAAGTTTTGCAGTATATTGTCTTTCTACAGAAAAACCAACACCAGTACCGTTCATCAATACATAAAGGATTTCATCAAAAGCAGCAACTCTATCTACTGCAACATAAGAACAGTTATAACCAGCAATATTTTCTTTTTTCAATGCAGGCCCAGCAGTCATCAAACACCTCATTGAAGGCATCACCCTAATATCTAATATTGCTTCTTCTAACTCATTTCGTGTCTTTTCATCTAAATCATAGTTACACATTTCTTTTAAATGTTCTTTAAAAAAATTGAAGTACCTTGAAACGGTTTCACTCCAATACTCTCTTCTACCCTCATCTGGTAACCATCTAGAGTACCTTGAGAGGTGTATGAACTGTTGGTATTGAGTTGGTAATTGATTTGACAAATTAGACATTTATTTTTCTCCAGTTAGTAAATTTTAACAAGGCCATATTACCTTGATATGTGTTTTTTTCGATTATATTTTTAATCTCTTCTTTTGTTCTTCCAGACATTATCATTTCGTTAATATCTTTTTCTTTTACTTCATCAGGCCATAAGACCATACTATAACCCATTTCAAGAAGATTAGACATACTTTTCAATACATCTGGATTTCTTCTATCATTATCTGGAATGATAGTATAATCTTTAGACAATAACTTAAATTTATTAAATCCCAAAACAGCGACACAATTATCCACGAAAAGTGAATCAATCGGGCCTTCTACTGCAAATTTTGGGATGTTTGGATTAAGTCTATCTCGACCAAAGACGAGTTGCGTGTCCTCATGGACTTTACTTGTTTGATATTTAAGTTTATCATTTTTATTATAAGACCTTCCTTGACACGCAATGAATTTATTATCACTATTATGCAAAGGTATCAGTAACCTTGCAGTATCATTATTAACATCTAGTTTTTTAGGACACCACTCATTTGACCATTTACTGAACGAATCCGTGTGATACAAGAGGTAATGTTTATCAGATGGTATATTTCTATCTAAAACATATTGTCTTGCATAATGATTCAATCCTAATGAGGATATCTTTTTCACTAGTTTAGATTTTAAGGGTGACTCACCCTTTAGATATGGTGCATGAGTAGTAAACTTCTCATATACCACTTGTTCTTTTTCTTTTCCATTATCTAAAAACTTTTCTTTTATATAGTCATCATGCAACTGCGAGTCTAGGTGTTTTAGTAAATTATTTAAATTTGAACCTATACCACAGTTATGACATTTATATATAAGATTCGATTCTTTACGAAATACATATCCACGAGCTTTTGTTTTATTTGTTTTAGAATCACCACAATAAGGACATCTAAAGTTCCAGAGGTAGTCACCTTTCCTCTTGAACTGTTGGAGTCGTGAAGATGCTAATAATAGGTATTTTTGTTCTATATACATGATATGCAGTATATACGAACTATTGGTCTATGTCAAGACCAGATAGGTAATTTTGTGATAATAAATCCTACAACAATTGAACCACCGATAATAACCCAACGCCATTTTTCAAGAACACCAACTCTGTTAGATAATTCTTCACGAATTTTTTGTAATTCGTCAGATATTCTTTTTTCCATATCGTTCATGTGTTTTGTTGTCTTGTCTGAATTAGTAGATATTCTATCGTGTAATTGTTGAATATTCTCTCTAAACTCTTTTTCTTGACCGTCTAACGCTTCTTCTTGTCGCATTAATTTTTCCTCATGGACAGCCATAATAGTGTGTAGAGATGATGATACATCTGCAATCTTTTCAATTGCAGTATCTAGTCTAAGATGAATTTGTTTCATCTCTGTAACATCTCTTTTAAGAAGTTCTATTTCAGTTTCTAATTGTGCCATCTCTACTACTATTTATTTCTTGTCAATAATTTGACGGTCATCTTTATTTGACTTTATTATTTGTCGGTTTTACCTTTACCACTTAAATATTTTGGAACACTTTCATTTGCATCTCTATGTTTATTCCATGCAACCCAACCACCTATTCGTAACGCCCAGTAAGATAGATAATTTAAAAAATAAAATCCATTGATTTCTATATTAATATCTCTGAATACACCATCCATCCACTTTTGACTTTTCTTTCCAATGGTTTTTCCATCATTGAGTAAAAGTGTTTGATATTTATAACCATAGTCATGTATAAGTCCACCAATTAATAATACACCTACTGGTGATAAAAATTGTGCTAAAAACTTTGGTACACTTGCACCATCAAACTTAAACCCTTTGGGTATTATAAAATCTTTTCCAGCGAAAGAGTAGTGGAAGTCTTTTACCACTTCCCAATGTCTTACACCAAATACCCACAACTTTAATGCACCCCAAAAACCTTTACCTTTTGTTGGTATTCTTATTGGTTTGAGATGTGGATAATCATCATATTTAAAATTAATATTACTACCTTTTTTTCTATCAAATAAATTAATTATAAAACCTATGATAACTAAAAAAATGAATATAGTCATAGGCCAAAACTGTTTTGCTAAACCTAAGATAAATTCCATTATTCTTTCTCCTCTTTTGGTTTTACTGCCTTTTCATAATATATTATTATTTCTTTTTGTTGTTCAATATACCTTCTTAATTCTGCCATGTCAAGTGCGAGGTTTTCATATGATGGAACAGACATTGCATAAAATACAAAATCACCATTTTCTTTTTTAAATTTTTCTTTGAACTGTTCATAATTTTTTTCAGTAACCACATAGAATTTTACTGGGAGCATTTTTACTCCCTTGGGTCTTTGTTTTATTTCTATGACTGGATTTACTATTTTAGTTTGAACAACGATTTCTTTTTCTGGTTTCCAACTACAACTACTTAGACTTACGAGCAGTAATAGACTCCAGAATATCAAGAACTTTCTGTGAAGCATCATTTATCCTTTTTTCTGTTTCCTCTGGTCTGTTAAGACTTGCAGCTGGTAAATCTATCTTACTTAATTTCTTTCTCAATTCATTACCATATACTTCTGCATCTTTTAATTTTGCAGACAATTCATTATTTAATTTCGTTTGTTTTTCATAATTTTCTTTCATCATCTTAATAGTTTCTTGGTTTTGTTTATTTGCAACTTCTAACTTCGCATTGTTATCACGAAGTGTTGCAAGTCTTTGTTGTGTATCATTATAGTAATAATACGCACCATAACCAATACCAGCAAGTAAACCTAAGACTACTATTAATCCATATATTCTTAACATTTAAGTAATTCCTAACCATGCACTAAAACCAAAAACTTCCATAAGCATGAAAGTAAAGAACATAGTTACCATAGCCCACATAATTAATTTACCGTTGAAGTTTGATGCAGCTAATTTAATTGCAAGTATCTCGTTACCAAAAAATCTTAACATCAACTCAAATTCATTGTGGTCATCTTTTACGACCACTCCATTCTTTTTTTCTTCAGTCATTATATTAATCCTAACATATATGCAATACTCATCTCAATCGTTAATAGAGATACAAAACCAAATACTGTGAAAAGAATTGCCATTGGTAAGAATAACAAATCTTTTTTACTTCTTTTTCTACTACAACAACTCATTCAGATTTCCAAATAGTCCAAACACCATATGCAATTGCAAGTCCAGCTGCAATCTTAGCTAGAGGTGCAAGAAATAAAATCATAAGTCCAAGTGCAATTAATACACCACCATCCCATGTAGTTCTTTCTTTCATTCTTGTTTTAATCCAGTTTATCATAATAGTCTCCTATTTGTATTTATCGGATTTTCTCTTACTTCCGTCTTTTCGTTTGATTAGACCCTTTGCTTTTAAATGTGCAATATCAGTAAATCCTGCTTTACCAGATTTATATCTCTTCATTGCATCAGATGTGTTAGGTGCTTTTTCATAGAATTGTTTGAATGTTTTCATCACCCACCACCTTTTGCAATCATGATAGCTGCCATGTAATCATTTGCATCTTTTTGATTACTATAAACTTTTTTAAGTTCTTTTGCGTGTTTACCGCCTGGGGTCTTTACTCTTTTACCTTTAACAAATTTATCTGCATAGACACCCCACCTACCATCAGGCATACGTCTTACATCTTCATATTTAATTACTTTACTTGTAGTCTTGAAATCTGGTTTTCTCATTATGGTTTTATTCGTTACCTCAAAACCATCACCCTTTGTTTTGATAACAACTGGTAGATTTAAGTTTGTTGACATATCTTTCAAAACTGCTTCTATGTCTGGATTGTTTCTTATATTTCTACCTTTATTACGTTGTATCTTTTTGAAGAATCTTTGTAATTCTGAAACTTTAATCTCTGGACTATTTCTGGGGTCATTTAATCTATCAACAAAATGTCTAGTAAATTCAACATCTATATCATACTTTTTTAATATTCTATCTGCAAACTTTTCTAAATCATTTACATCTCTTTGTGTAAAATCTTCATTTCTTTGTTTAGTAATCTTTTTCATTTTATTGATATATGCACGATAAACATCAGCAGGGCCAGTCTTACCCATCACTCTTGCTCTTTGTTCCATTGCAATCGCAGCTTGTATTTTATGTGCATGAGTTTTACCAGAGTTTTCTATTTTCTTAACACTATCTTTTGCATCTTGAACAGTTGCAAATTTTAGACCATGTATCGTACCTTTTGGATTTTCATCTGTGTATAAATCAGAATGACTTGGACTATTTCTATGTTGACCTTTTTTTCTTGCGATACGCTTTGTTACTTTACCAACAAGATTTAATCTCATTGCGTTTAAGTCTGCTACTGGTTTTATGGGATTATAATCAAAGTAATCAGTCATCAGTATACCCTTGCATTTTCATTTACTAAAGTAGGTTTACAAAAAGCAATTACTTTGTATTTTTCTGGAATTTCACCACCATTGTTATCATAACGAAGTACTAACTTTGATGCGAAATAATTACAGTCATTTATATTTTTAAAAAGCATTGGATTACCTCTTTGTTCAACACCACCAAGTACTAAGACCAATATAAATGCGTGAAACATATTATTTAAAGAATATATTTACCAATTTAAGGAATTGTGCCTTTGTACCATTATTAATCATATCTTCAACCTTTTTCTTATTGTCTGGTCTTAACTTATCAAGATTTTGAACAAATGCAGATGCTGTGAATAAGTCAACTTTCATTTGACCATCTTTCATCTTTATTGGCATATTCTGTTTTCTTTTTACTATCTTTTTAAGGATTTCAACATTGTTTTCAAGAAGATATTCATTTCCAAAGGATTCAATATTCTCTTTTACTTTTTCTCTAAAAGTACTATTTCTTTTTGCACGAAGTTGTTCTATTCTTTTGATGAACTCTCTTGCTTCTTTTGTTCTTCCATCATATAAATTTTTCTTTTTCTTCTTTTCTTTATCAATCTTTTTATCAATAGATAAATCAACTCCACCCCCAGCGACAGAATTAGCTGGTGCATCTTCATTTTTGATTCCGAGTTTTTCATCTTCATAGTATTTTCTCATTATGTCGTTAAATTTTAGTGTCATAATTCCAAGTCCTCTAATCCTACTTTTTTGATATCCTCTGCACTAACAAATATTTTAGATTGTGTTGGTGTGTGAATAACTGGAAATATGTCAACTCCTAAAACTGTATCAGCTGGTGCAGTATCTTCAAAAGTTTGCACCTCATCTCCCTCTAATGCATCTGGAGTATCTGCATCTTCCTTATCAAAAGTAATATCATTTGTTAATTTATATATACCTTTCGGTAATGCACCGTCAACTAAATCTACCTCTTCAGATATAGTGTCATCTAATTCATAATTATTTTCTCTAAGATACTTCATGAATTCTTTTTCCCACATTTTAGTGTCAACATCTTCTTTAAAAGTATCTTTTAATAAAAACAATGCAGCTGCATATGTTCCTAACTTTGTTCTTAAACCAGGCACCTTACTAAAAATCTTTTTAATATTAAATACCAGTTTATGAAGAACAGTATATGCATTTCTTTCTGCAATCGTATTTAATTCAGTCGGTCTATTTGTACCTTTCTGTAATATTCGTTTACCATCTTTATCAATAATACCAAGTTTATACGCCTCTTGTTTTTCAAAGGGTGTAACTAGTAACTTGATAAAACGATAAGTTACAAATAAATCAATCGCTCTTCCCATTATAGACTCTCTAAAACCTTTTTAATCTTTGTATCATCATGTATATCTTTCAGTTCATTCTCTGGTAACATATTTAAGAACTGAAGAAATGATTTAAGTTGAGGCCAATACTCTGGTTCTATCTTAAATAGTAACAAAGTAGAAGCCGCATCTGCACCAAATACATTATTTAAAACTATAATATGATTTAACAATAATCTTTCTTTTACAATTCCATCAGATTTATATTTTTTAAGAAGTCTCTTAATATATTTAAATCTTTTCATGTCATCATAAAATTCTTTCTCACCATCACATTGTGGATTATCGTAATGTTTTAACGCAAATAACAATACATTATCATTTGTTATCTTTTCAAACATTAAACGATTTTAGCCATCACCCTATGAGTACCGTTTTCAGTTTTTGAATATACAAAGTTTATTTTTCTACCACTATCTTGTTCGTTCATAAACTCATCAATTGCAGAGTCATCTGCCTTACCAAACTTTCCACCGTTCATAACTAAAGGTAATGAAACTTCATCCTCTTCACCAGTAAATTGTACATCATCAAAATGAAGTCCAACTCTCATAAGTTTTTGTCTTAACTCATTTACTGGTTTTTCTGCAACTAGATATTCTCTATCGTTGATACTACCAACGTAAGCATTAAGTTTTTCTACTACAGAATCATCAGATAAATCTTTTAAATTACCATCTTCGTCAATGATATTATTTGTTCTTTTAATTTCAACAAATTCGTTAAATGATTTAACAGCCATCACTTACACTCCCCTCTATTTCTTCATCAAACCCATCATCTCCATAGATTTCTTGAAGAGGTTTTTTCTTTTCTTTTTTAACCGTTGCAGATTTCTCTACTGGTTCTACTTTTATTTCTCTTGGTTGGTTGACCATAGGTTGACCACCAGCACCATATCTAATTGGTTCTACCATAATAACTCCTTACGAAATTGTAACACCATTTGAAGATGCAACTACCCAATCACTACCAGTATATACTAAGGTTACACTATCTCCGACATCATTCCATACGATTGATGTTGAAACTTGAGAAGAAAGAAGATTACCACCAGCTTGTGTCATTGTTGCATTTCCACCGTCTGTTTTCATAACAATAGTTTTAACTTGTCCAACTGCACCATCAACTAAAGTGATTGCATTTGAACCAGTTGTAACTAAATATGTTATTGGGTGATTTAAACTTACAGCACCAGCACCAGTAAGAGTTTGTGGTGTAATTATATTACCCCTCATTCCTATAATATTCCATTCATTATTATGGAACATCAACGTAGCTGCATCACCCTCTGCACCAAATGTTAATGAATCATATCCATTTCTTGCTGCTGGTGTAAGAGTATATGTTCTTCCATTTGTTGGTTGAGTGGACATAATAACAACTTTAATCTGTCCTTGAGTTCCAGCTGCAAGAGCACCAGTTGCACTACCACTAAAACTTGCACCATTAAGTAATGTTACAGATGCAGTATTATTAACTGCTGTTGAACCAGTAATGGTTTGTGCAGTTCCATCTAATGCAATATATGATGGTATATTTTGAAATAAGTTTGCAATACTAATTTTTTTATTAACTGGTGTACCAGTTGGGTCATCAATCACATGAAGTAAATCTCCAGATGCAATTGCATTACCTAAGTCTGTGAGTGCAGTAATCTTTTTATCTGCCATTTATCTTTCTCCTAAGAACCCTCTTTTTTATTTTCATTCGAGGGAATGCTACTGTCGGTAGTTTCCGACACCACTTTTAAATCTTCAAGGAATAAATCACATTGTTGTATAGCACCACTTATTGCGTGGTGCTGTGCAACTAAATTTACTCTTTCATCATCTAATTTTTTTAGACTATCCTTAACTTTGTCTAAATCACCTTGTAAGGTTTGCTTACGAATATTAATTTCAGTTTCAGTCAATGCTGACATATTATATCTCCATTATTAAAAATTATATAAATTAACTATCTGGTGTTGCGATATCCTCTGCATCACCACTAATACTTGAAGCAGCAACTAGAGTTTCGTAATGAACTCTACCAGCACGACCACCAGTACCTACAGTTTTCTTAACCCAACCAACATGAGCGATTTCACTAATGTTACTATCACCATCTTGACCTAAACCAAGAATTGCAGTAGCAGCAGCAGTTCCACCGATAAATGTATGTGCAGAACCAGCGACTGAACCAGCAGCAAGTGTTATTTTAGTTCCAGCAACTGCGTTTGCATATGTTGAAGCAAGACTAATTTTATTTGCAGTTCCAGATTTGATTAAGAAATATACAGTACCATCTACTAATCCAGTTGGTGCAGTTCCACCACCGTCTGA
>CEPA01056132.1_pt1 | contig 10757 bp, 6 predicted proteins | sample 356241 | NCBI WGS metagenome assembly CEPA01 (sample SAMEA2620542, study PRJEB7988) | marine metagenome | biome: marine biome (ENVO:00000447); feature: surface water layer (ENVO:00002042); material: "saline water (ENVO:00002010), including plankton (ENVO:xxxxxxxx)" | depth 5 m
TGCACAGTTCACCAAGTTTTTGATAATCGCCAACTTTGGTTTTTAACAAATCTTTCAGATTTTTAGTTTTCTGAATATCAGATTACACCCTGAGCCATCATTGCTTCTGCAACCTTGAGGAAACCTGCAACGTTTGCTCCGAACACATAGTCGCCTTCGCGACCATACGCCTTTGCAGTTGAGAATGCTTGCTCATGGATATCGACCATGATAGCATCAAGGCGAGCATCGACTTCTTCACGCGTCCAGGATAGGCGTAGCGAGTTTTGGCTCATTTCAAGACCAGATGTTGCCACACCACCAGCGTTGCTGGCTTTACCTGGTGCGAATAGGACACCTCCTTCTTGGAAGACTGCCACTGCTTCAGGAGTACATGGCATGTTAGCGCCTTCTGCAACAGCGATTACTTTGTTTGCGACCAACATCTTTGCTTCTTCACCGTTTAATTCATTCTGAGTTGCACATGGAAGAGCAACATCGACATTTACCCCCCACAGGCCATTGAGAGATGGTTCTGGTTCTGACTTGGTGAATACTACACCATCGAAATGTTCAGCGTACTCACTAATCCTTCCACGGCGGTTGTTCTTCAGATCCATAATCCAAGCAAGTTTCTCTCTGTCGATTCCTGATGGGTCATGAATAAATCCTGAAGAATCAGACATTGTTACTGGCTTTCCTCCTAAATCCAGTACTTTCTCACAAGCATACTGCGCTACGTTTCCACTTCCGCTGATTGAAACTGTTGCACCTTCAAATGACTTGCCTTGCGCTGCAAGCATCTCACGAGCAAAGTAAACAAGTCCGTATCCAGTTGCTTCCGGACGGATTAAAGAACCACCGTATGAGCGACCCTTGCCAGTAAGTACACCAGCCTGGAAATCATTTTGTAATTTCTTGAACATTCCAAACATGTAACCGATTTCTCTGCCACCTACGCCAATGTCCCCAGCTGGAACGTCACAATTGTGTCCAATGTGTCTCCACAATTCCATCATAAATGACTGGCAGAATCTCATTACTTCAGCATCTGACTTACCTTTTGGGTCGAAATCGGAACCACCCTTACCTCCACCCATTGGAAGAGTCGTCAGGCTGTTCTTGAAAACCTGCTCAAACGCTAGAAATTTCAGTATCGATGCATTCACAGAAGGATGGAATCGAAGGCCTCCTTTGTAAGGACCAATTGCGCTATTGAACTGGATTCTAAAACCCCTATTTGTTTGAGTTACCCCATTGTCATCTACCCAAGGTACACGGAAGTGAATCAAGCGCTCAGGCTCGACAATTCTCTCAACAATTCCTGCTTCCACAAATTCTGGATGGTTTTCCAGAACTGGTTCTAATGACTCCAAAACTTCCCATACTGCCTGATGAAATTCCGGCTGGTCAGGGTCTCTATTCTTAACTTTCTCAAATATATCATGGATGACACTCATTCTAAGCACCTAATTGCACAATCTGTGTTAGCCCGGCGAATTAAAGACCCTTTACAAGCATTGTCACGACTAGTATGCCTCAGACATACGGACAAACGGTATTGAACCTCTCCAGGCGCTGAAGTCTGCGCTCGCCTAGGTCATCAGTTTCGGACATCGCTCTAATCGCCTCTTCAATCAATGCGTGTTGGTCAGGTTGTATTCCATACATGTTCCGTAGCATTTCTAGCATCGCCCACTCGTCTTCGGAAATTACCTCGTCATCAAGTGCTGCGACTAATGCACTTTGGTAAGTGGTAACATCTCCTATCTGGTGAGACAAATATTGCGAACTATCGGTTATTGGGGAAGGATCTACTCCACGTGCTATATCTAATGCTGCACCAACCGAGGAGGGTGATAAGCCCAGCGCAACTGCTAGTACTCTGAGAATGCTTGCTTCGTCATTTGTAATGATTTCATCATCCAGTGCAGTTTTTAGGACTTCAATGTAGAAGTACAAACCCCTTGTTGCCTCTAGCGCCATGATGATTCTATTGGAGTTCTCCGTTTCATATTTACGACGGTTTGGAATCACCCGGCATAATATGAAACGTCTTGTAAACATATGTATGACAAATTGTAATCATTTGTGATACATTGATATACCGGATGTTGTGTGGATGGATTACAAGGCGACCATTATGACCACACCAAGCACACTGGTTTCTCTTAGGATAACAGAAGACGAAATGGCTCTTCTTGACTCAAGAGTAGGATTAGATGGTGCTAGAAATAGGTCAGATGTAATCAGGCAAGCTATTCGCTCATTTTTGGAAGAACAGCCGTTGCTTCCTGACATGGACAAAGTAACAATTCCCGTAGGAAAGTCAACCAAGAAAAGACTTGGCGACTTATATGAAATTCATGGCGTTAGTCCCGAGCAAGCAGCCTCACAAGGATTGCAGGACTACGTTCGTAGGCTGATATTAGAGGAAGCCGAATTGAATAATCTTCTTGCTGATGGCGTAGCAATAGCCAGAAGCAACACTGAAAGACGCAAGGAGTTCACTGAGTGAAAACAGGGTGAGAGCCAAACAATGGAGGGGATGGGGAAATGCGATGGGAGGACGAAATTGGAAACAAGGCTTCTCCCACCTTCCGAACAGATGCTAACATGCCAGATAGCATTTGTTTCGCTGCACTGCGTCTACGTGCAAAACTAGCACAAACTGGCAACCCAACACACGTCCCCCCGGAAGCAATCCGGGGGGACTCCGATTCCGATCCTGCTTGCTGAGCAGGATTAGTTCCACACGCACCCAGACCCCACATCTGGGTGCAAATTACTAGACTGGTGCAACCGCTATCATGAATGCTCAACATCAAATACCTTCGACAAAATCATCTATTCATGGGTGAGCAAAAGGAGACTATTTGGCTTGCACACTCACAACCAAGAGAAGGGCAATCAGAGATGATTAATGCCTGTCTTGAAACACTAAACCGAGGAGGAGCACATCTTGCAAGCGCCCCTACTGGAATCGGTAAGACTGCCGCTGCACTTGCTGCTGCATTCGAACATGTTCATACAAGTGGCTCTCCAAAAACAGTCGTATTTTTGACCCCAAAACAAAGTCAACATGAGATTGTAGTTGAAACTGTTAGAATGATAAATGGAAAATTGAGACAGGGTTCGAAGCGAATTAAATTGGTTGATTTAATAGGTAGAGAATCAATGTGTGAAGCAGTTAATCCTCTTACTGGCAAATGTGAGTGTGAACAAAATAGCGGTGAAGCCTCATTACAAAGTCGCAAGGAAGATATTAGAAGGTACATCCTGGAGAAGCCTAGGCATGTAGGAGAAACCATCGATATTTCAAAAATTTGGGGTGTATGTGCTTGGTCTGCATGTCGTTCTGCAGTAAGAGACTGCGACGTTCTAGTATGCGACTACAATCACATATTCATTGACGACATCAGAGAAGCATCGCTTGGTTCGATGAGGTTAGAAATTGAAAACATCGTACTAATTGTAGATGAAGCACACAACCTCCCGTCTCGCGTCAGGATGGGCATGCAGCGCCGCCTCTTCCCTGAGATGGTAAGAAATGCTGAGTATGAAGTTCAGGAACATATTGAGAACATGAATGATAGTGATTCAGTTTCAATTAAGGAATCCAAAAAGAAACGAAAGTGGAGTCTTGATGTTTGTAAACAATTTCGTAGAGTATTGGATAGAGAGTTCGACAATCTCAGCACACAGATAATGGATTCCGATGATAATGAAATTTCTGTTTCTTCACAGCAAATTTTAGCATGGATGGATGAAGCTTTCGACAAAGTCGAAGAAGCCTCTAAACAAACGACTCTCATGGAGGGGAGTGAGATTTTCGCTCCAAAACAAAATCAAAGACTCAGAGAGTGGTCAATTTTACTATCATCCAACGAGGTTGAAATTGATGAAGACGGAAATAATGAGCAGTCTTGCCACATGCTTTCCCACCTAATCGATGTGCTTTCAAGATTTGGAGATAGCCCTGCAATTTGCTTAGTGTACTCATCGGATTTTGGAAAGAAAGGCCGAATAATCACCCACTTGCTAGATGCAGGGCTAGTATCTGGGGATATATTTGACAGAGTTTCTGGCTCAATTCTCATGTCAGGAACACTGAATCCTCCAAGTATGTATGCAGATCTCTTGGGTATAAGTAAAAAAATAAGAGGAGAATCTATACACAAATCCCCATTTGAAAAATTTAGGCGTCCAATCTTAGTCGCAACCGATGTGACCTCGAAAATGACTGGAAGAGGTATTAGCAATACTGAAAAAATCAAAAAACATGTGCAATCATTGGTCGCCAACACTCCGGGCAACGTTGCTGTTTTTGCCCCATCATACAAATTCTTGAATGAGATAATGGATGATTTGTATCTCCCTAACAAGAAAAAAGAAATCGAGTCTAGGGACTGGTCAAAACAAGACATCAGCGCACTAAAAGCGGATTTGAACGAGTCGAAAAAACCCGGTAATCGAAGTATAGTATTAGCTGGCGTATTTGGAGGTAGACTATCAGAGGGTGTCGATTACGCAGGAGGAATTTTGGATACAGTAATTTGCATTGGAATTCAAAATCCAATTCCAAACCTATTGCAAAAAGCATATTCTAACTACATTAAAGATAAATTTGGGAAAGGAAATTTTTGGAGATACGCAAATTCGCAACCCGCTATAAATACAATATTACAAGCAATGGGAAGACCGATACGAGCAATGGGTGATAGAGCCCTGATAGCATTACTCGATAAGAGAAATTTAGAGAGAACATACTCAACTTGTTATCCCCCGGACATAAAGATGAATCAGGTAAGAGACTCGGACGGTTCGGGGAGATTCGCAAAGCGTTTCTTTTCAAAGGTAAAAAGAGAAATCAATACCTGAAAGGTTCAATATGCTCCACCTCGGGAGATGGTATCATGGAAGATTGGGAAGAGGTACAAATCGAGACAGTTAGCGATGGTTTGGATGCATCGCCCACAGAGTTGCATGCTGCGTTTGAATTATCAGGAGACCATCTTTCAGAAGTCAGAGACCGACATACAATGATGCTTGTAACATCAGGGGAACTTCCGGAATCTCATATCTCTGATATCGCTCCAGAAAGAAGACTAGATTGGATTATACAAGAATTAAATGGTAACCGAACATCAGCAGGATTGAAAATTCCAATGCATGGTGCGGATCAAAATTCAATCCAATTATCTAAAGGAGAACTTGACGGACATAGCATTCTAAAACTACAGGTAGGCAATTTTGAGAGAAAGCTACCGCTGCCAACCGAACTAGAGTCAATCAAAGCATCAATGAAAAATGGCGTCCTTGAAATCACTTGGTGATTAACGATTAGGGACATTACCAATTTGTCCAATTTCTGATACTATCCTAGTCAATGATTCTTGAGCTTTGGCTTTGTCCATTTCTCTCATTTCATGTCTGCTATATCTTGCTTCTTCGAAAATTGCATCTAACGAGGATAATGATTCCTCGGAGAGATTTGGCAGTGCTGCTCTAATCGCCATTTCGAATTCACGAACTGTTTCAAAGTCTCTTCGAAGGAATCCTCGACCCATTAAAACGTGGACTAGACTCTCATAGCACTGGAAAATTGCTTCCCTCATTGAATCGCCTGCAGCAAGTAATTCAGCTGTGTAGGAGAAAATATTAGCAAGTTCTTTTGCAGCATCCTCAGACCTCTTTTTCATTATGATTATACCAACTGCTGCTCCGATAATTAGAACCGCAACAACATATAACCACCAAGGGATAGTGCTTCCATCACCTTCATACGAATAATCTGGTTTGATACCTGAATTGAATTCTGTATTGAAATTTTGGCGTGATTCATCCGATAGGATAGAATTTGGATTAATTGACATCTTTATTGTTAATTCGCCGTATTCAGATGCGTCCCCATAAGGTGGCTCTTTGTTGAAAGTAAATTCTGCAAATCCTTTCCTGCCATTATCATCATTTGTTTGTGTGACAATAACCATCTCATCAAGTCTGATATTCGACGAATTTTCTAGATAGACAGTGATTACCAAATCATTGACACCCTCTTCAGTATCTTTTGCAACAAGGTAGATTTCACCGCTAATTACCTCCTGTTCATTTTCTATAATTGGTTCAAGTTCTACGTCGAATGGGGTTTCCAAATCGATCCTAATGGACATTGAGTTAGTCCACGAATTTCCAGACCTAAAGTACAGTGATGAATTTTCAGTGGTCCTTACGTTGAGCTGAGCCTGTCCTGGCTCCATCCAAGTTGGTGCTGTAGCAATCAGTGTGTAAGTTCCACCATTCCAGATTACGCTGTCTATTGTGATACATTTTGCTTCACTTCCTCCTATTCCGCAATTTTGTCCATCGCCAAGAATTAATTCAGCATTATCTATAGATACACCTTGCCCACCAATTTCAGTAACTCTTCCAGTTATCAAAATTCTGTGCTCTGTATCGTCCCCTCTAACAACATAATCGTTGATTGAATCTATGTGAACTGTTACTTCTGACCAAACCACTACTGTCTGATTAATGGAGACTGGAAGGTGGCCCGGGCTTCCTTCGAAGGACAGTGTCATAACATGGTTTCCTCTTGAGTATTCAGATTCAGCTCTAATTGAAACACTAAACTCTCCATTGATAGAAGTGACTGTAGATGCGATTTGTACTCCATCCAACGATATCAGAATTGTCTCTCCAGCTAATCCATCATTGAAGGCAGTATCGAGATCATAAAGTGTACCTGAAACTTCCCAAAAGTCGTCTCTTGTTGCATCGTTGTCTTGAACGTTTACGCTTATACCAGTTCTGTGTGCCAAGAAGAACGTGGTGTTGCTTTGACCAGCACGGTACCAGCCTTGTGCAGGCACAGAGGCGTCTAGGACATGCTCTCCATCATCGAAGATGTTTGGAACTTGCCAGACTAAACTAAAGTTACCATTTGAATCAGTGGTCGCGTTTCCTATGGACACACTATCGACGGATAACAATACTGTCATTCCACTGAGAGGTCCAAATGTATTATCTCCCACAAACCCGTCAATAGTCGTAAGTTGGTCAACAGCAAGTGGTGTTTCGATGTTAACTTCAACATAAATCTTGGAGAAGATGTTCCATGTACCACTATTCTGTGATGGTAAGTACTCGTTAGTCCCTGTAAAACGTGTTTCCAATAAAACCGGACCTAAGATGGCATCAGCAGGTACCGGGTGAACTGCAGTAAATTGGCCAAGTTCATCTGTAGTGACATTGGTGAGGAATGACCCACCCAGCCAAATCTCAATCGTTTCACCTTGTAGCGGATTGTCTACAATGTCGAGAAGTCTTCCTTGAACAGTCAGAGTATCTTCTCTATCCACCTGTCCGCCTTGAGTCAACAGAACTATTTCAGTTGGAACAGCGACAGAGAAATTGACACTTGCGGTGCTTGGGTGGTAGAATTCTGGATTTGCGCTGTCTCCCTCGCCAATAGGATCTACCCAATCTCTTCCACCTGTGAAACTTACCTGTATGTTATGCAAACCGGCCTCTATATTTTCAGGTGATTCCCATACAAATGCAAACTTACCGTCTACGGCATTGGATTGCACGCTTGATACTGGGACTCCATCAATTAGAAGATAGACGACTGCAATCGAATTCACACCGTCTATTTGCAATTGAACGCCTAAGTCGTCCAGCAAACTTCCGTTCACGTACAGCGTTTCCCCGGCGGTTATACTGCTAGAACTGTCAATTATGCTGATATTTGTTTGGCCTAGAACCACGAACCTTATGGTGGCGTTGTCTCCAATCAATCCTGTAGTTCCTGGCGTACCCACGAACTCAGCATTCAAATCATGGAATCCAACAGACACGTTTGAAGGGACTGTCAAACTCAAATTCAGCAAACCAAGAGAGTTTGTAGTTCCTGTTGATGTAACAGAAGTCCCATTTAGAGTGATTGTAATCGGTGCACCAACGACTGCTGCACCTGTATTGTCAATCAATTGTACTCTTGTTCTAACATCATCTCCTCTATCTGTTCTGTCGTTTAGTGATGGCTGATTCACTCCATCCAATGTAGGTTTAATGAATGTCAGAACTGTGTAACCCCTACTGTCAAAAGATTGATTTGCGCTAGATCCAGTGTAGTAATTTACAGATGGTATATATTGAGCTTCAGCAACATGTGTACCCGCTGCAAAAGTGGAAGACAAGGCAATTGTTGCACTCCAAGTTCCATTCGCTTGTATGACTCCATCCGAAAGAGTAAACCCTGATGCATCACCATCTATTGTGAACAAAACATTAGCTGTCAAAGGATTGCCATTCCTCAATTGTAACGCTGTCCCGTTATCGCTCGCGATTGAGCCGGTAATTGTGAAGGAATCTCCTGCAACGGGGTTGGCGGTAATTGGTTCTACAACCATGACTGTTGTAGACCTTATTGTTACTGTGGATATGTTCTTTTGAGTTGAAAGTAAGTCGAAAGAACCGTTGTACATTATTGAGATGGTAATCAATCCAAGAGGTTGGTCGAAAGGTACCGTGTACGTGAAATTAGTTTTGCCTTGAGCATCTGTTATGTTTGATGGTAACCATGTTTCATCAAATAATACATCCACGCTGTAGCCACTTAGAGGTTGGAACATATTTGATGACTCCACCAATTGGGATGTTAGATTCAGTACCTGTCCTCGATTGATTATTACAGGGTTCAATGGTTGAATATTCTCAAACAATGTTACACCTTGAACAAGTATTGAGTGATTACTAGAGTCTGTCAGGTAGAATGGCGAAGAATCTTCGACTACGGAAATAATCAGTTCTCTATCACCTCTCAAAGTCCCATTGTTTAGAACATCTGTTGGAACTGATAGGTTAAAGCTGCCGTTAATTGACGTAAAGACACCATTGATTAATTTCTCGTCTGGGTTATCAAACCAGAATATTTCTAGCGCTACTGCAGTAGTTAGATTTCTACTACCATTATCTCCATCCTCTACTTGTCCTATTACAGGGAAATTCACACCTGCAGTGATTGTCGATGGGATTGAGTCGACTCTTATGTTAGACGGGACTTGAATCGTCATGTTCAATTCTGTAAAATTGCCATAGTATCTTGTTGCACCTGCGGTTTTCGGTGCAGTAACGTCGTCAAAGACTTGCATCCTCAGTATGTATTGTCCAGGATCTACGCCTGCAACATTCCATGACAGGGTTGCGTTACCATCCAAGCCGCTTTGCGCAGTGCCAATCGAGATGTTAGCACCGCCGTAATCCATAATATAATTCACCGTAGAACCTGTAACATTTGAATTATCAGCAATGTCATTTACTGTAACTGTTAACTCGATTGATGAATTAATTTGTGCTATAACATCGGTTGGCGGCTGGCCACTCAATCTGACTTCAGACTCTATGCCCCAAGTTGTAGACGGCACAGATGGTGGTGATGGTGGTTGTGATGTATCAACCCACACGTAGTAAGGGCCACCGCTTGGAGATACTGAATCAAAGTCTGCGAGGACCTCGATATCGTACACACCTGAGGCGATTACGGTAGGCGCTGTTATGCTTAGATTGTACGAACCTGTCGTATTATTCAACATACCATTGGCCAAATCGAATAATTGCCCGTCAGGGGTGGTCATTTGAGCAATAATCCTTGAGTCGTTACCCAAAACAGAAGTTCCAAGAACGTTGTCTGTAATATCTCCAATCAACCATGTTGTGTTTCCAAGATAGGTCCAATCGTCAATTACGGAGACAGTAACATCCACAGTACCCATGATCCTCAATGAAGAAGCGTTACTAGATGCCATGAAGAAGTCATTTCCTGCGAATGATATATTGAACGGGTAATCTCCAGCCGGTAGGTTTGAATTGGTGGAGAATGTTGGTGAAATCGTACTCGACTCTGGATTTACTGTTGTGTTGACTGTTGATCCATTAAATTCGAACGTGAAGGTTCCTGTGAGGTTCAAATCTAGTTGTCCGCCCAAGTGGTCTGACACCTGAACTATAATTCCAACGTCTACACCCCTTAATTGTGAGTTGGCTTGTACATCGAATAGTAGAAGGCTCTGCAAGAACCATGACGTCCCTGAGGTGTTTTGTGAGTCAGTGGCTTCCAAACTATCAGGGTAGAAAACTAATTCCAGTTCCACATTTCCAGCCCTAACAAATGTCGTATTGACATCTAGTACGTAAGAAATCGTAAATGGTCCGTTAACTGACCTATTGAATAGTTGAACAAATGTTCCACCACCATTTAACTCTCTCATCCCGAATGATAGATTACCAGACAATGATGTTGGAGATATTCCGAAAGACTGAGCAGTTCCGTTGATGTGCACGGGCTGACCTATTTTTAGAAGTGAATTGTCAGCACCGGGTCCTTCGACGGTCGCAGTCAAATTAGGAGCATCCCTTACATCCAGAGAAATGGTGTGGGTACTGGGTCTCAAGTGGAATTGCGGTCCACCGACTGATTGTGAATTATCTTGCCAGCCGCTAAATCCGAGGATTGCAGACAGGTTTGTCTTAGTCTCAAGTTCATCGAGTGTAACATTGATTGTCCAAAATCCATCATCGTTTACGTCACCTGATAAGTTCGTCAGACCATCCACAGAGGATGTAAATTCAAGCCAAACCTCCAAGTCACCAAGAAGGCCAGAACCGTTGGTATTGTTATTCTCAAACAGCAATTTTCCGGACAAGGCAGTTGTTGCACCAGCTCCAACCACCGGTTGGTCTACTTGGCCGGGAGATGTGTGAGTGATAACAGAATC
>CEPA01059843.1_pt1 | contig 10721 bp, 9 predicted proteins | sample 356241 | NCBI WGS metagenome assembly CEPA01 (sample SAMEA2620542, study PRJEB7988) | marine metagenome | biome: marine biome (ENVO:00000447); feature: surface water layer (ENVO:00002042); material: "saline water (ENVO:00002010), including plankton (ENVO:xxxxxxxx)" | depth 5 m
ATCTGGGCTTTTAACAGGGTCTATCATATTTTTTAATCTATCATTATGGTATGATTTTGGCAGTTCTAAAATTTCTTGTATGGTTAGGGCTCGCTCCACCCCATCGATTTTAATGATAAGATTTTTTATCAAATCAACAGCAATGTTGTGTTCTTCTTTTGATAGATTTTTATTAAAGTAGAAGGCATTTCCGTACTGAACTACTTTTTTGGGTCCTATTTTTGAATCTATTTGATCAATAATTTTTGAATACGTTTCTTTTCTTAAATCTCTCGGAACTCTCCCCGAACTAATTTTTTTTGAGATTAAATATTCTGGTAAATCCATAACGCCGTGGTCACCTGTTAAGACATAAAGCGTATTTCCAGGTCCTACTCTGCTTTCAACGTATTTAATCAAACGCATTAGATTCTTATCTGATCGTAAATAATTATCAAGCTGTTCAACTGACTTTGGACCAAAGTGATGTCCTACCCCATCTGTTGCTGAAAGACCTAAAAAAAGAATGTCAGGTGAACTATCTATGCCCAAATTGAATCGATCAATAGATTCGATGGCAAGATCTACAAGTGACCTATCTCCATGAGGATATTCGTAAAAGCCAGACAAAAGTGAATTTATTGACATTTCACCAAAGGACAAGGGCAATACTGGTTTTGCGCCCTTTTTCTTAGATACTATCTTTTCGCCAACAAAGTCATCATTTCTTGCATATTTTAAATAGACACTTGGGTCTTTCAAGCGAGACCAAACACTGTCTTTGTAAGAGCGAACATTTAATCTTTTATTAAAATCTTTTACCCAAAGAGGCAAAGCTGGAAGATAAAAGGTTGAAGAGGTGTAACCTCCATTTTTATCATACCATAAAGCCAAATCTGGATCTTTTCCAGCCATGAGTATGGAACCTCTATCTTTTCCTGAAACTGAAACAACTTTTGAGTTAGGGTATGTGTTTTTAAGCCAGTCGGCTAAACTGGAGCTATTAATATTTCGATAAGATCTTCCAACGTCCTTCCCTGAAAAATTTACTGAAGCTGTATCCTCTACTATATTTACAGCCTTTTTTAAATCTCTATCATACCAATCGTTACTTATGATACCACCATTACCTGGATACACTCCCGTTGAAAGCGCAAAATAACCTGGACCAGTATTGGTTTTTCCGTGATTGTGAAAAGTGTTAGGATAATCCACTCCATTATCTTTGAGCCAACGAAACCCACCCGTAAATAAAGAGTCGTATTTAATCATTAAGTCAGGAGTTAATTGATCAGAGACAATATAAACAACCAACTTGGTTTTTGTCTTTTTTGAGCAATAATTGGTAAAAAATAATATCGCCAGAAATAAAATAAGAAATTTTTTCATTTTATTTTCAAAAACCGTCTTTTACCAATCTTAACAACCTGGTTGCTTTTTGAATCAAGCATGAAATTTACATCATCAAGTTTATTTCCATCAATACTGACCGCACCTTGCTTTATTAATCTTCTTACTTCGCTTTTACTTTCGACGACTTTTGAAGAGAAAATTGCGTCAACGATTGAGACTTTACCTACCAATTTATACTCCGGAATATTATCTGGAATGTTTTTATTCACTACGACCTGATCAAAGTGTTTTTCTGCTTTTAACGCGTCATCAACGCCATAATACAATTCAACCAGTGATCTTGCCAACAAACGTTTTGCATCTCTTGGATTGTATGTTGTGTCTTTGAGTTTAATTTCAACCTGATCGACGACTTCATCACTTGCATCTGCTGCAAGTCTGAAGTATTTAACAATCATTTCATCAGTGATGGACATTGTTTTTCCATACATTTCTTCAGGCGAATCCGTTAGTCCAATGTCGTTTCCATAAGATTTAGACATTTTATCCTGACCGTCCGTACCCTCTAAAAGCGGTAGCGTCAAAACGCATTGAGGTTCTTGATTGTACTCTTTTTGAAGATCCCTTCCTACAAGCAAGTTAAATTTTTGATCGGTTCCACCCAATTCAATATCAGCTTTCAAATGTACAGAGTCCATACCCTGTGCGAGGGGATACATAAATTCATGTATAGAAATCGGGGTGTTTGATTGATAGCGCTTTGTAAAATCATCTCTTTCAAGCATTCTAGCAACGGTATAATGACTGGAGAGTTTGATTACCTCGCTAAAATTCATTGCATTCAACCACTTAGAATTAAAAACAATTTCTAACTTTTCTATGTCTAGTATTTGACTGGCTTGCTCAATATATGAATTCGCATTGATTTTGGTCTCTTCAAGAGTAAGCTGGGGACGGGTTTTATTTCTACCTGATGGGTCGCCAATCATAGCGGTAAAGTCACCAATAACGAGTATGGATTGATGTCCTAAATCTTGAAAGTGACGAAGTTTTCGCAAAACAACTCCGTGACCTACATGAAGATCTGGTCTGCTAGGGTCGCAACCCAATTTAACCCGCAGAGGAGTATTGGATTCAAAAGAACGTTTAAGCTTATTAATAAGATTGTCTTTAGGTAAGACCTCCTCGCAGCCTTTTGTGATGAGGCTTAATTGTTCATCAACGGGTAAAAAACTCATCTTGACCTGTCCCTTAATTCTCTTTGGGTGTCGCGCTGGATGTCTCTTTCCTTGATTGATTTCTTTTTATCATATATCTTTTTTCCTTTTGCCAATCCTATCTCTAGCTTAGCCCAACCACTTTTATTAAAGTAAAGCTTTAATGGAATAGCGGTTAACCCTTTCTGGTCAAGGCTATTTCGGATCTTAGTTATTTCATTTTTATTAAGAAGCAATCTTCGATTTCTTGCAGGCTCGTGGCCAGTGTGGCCTGTATTTGAGTAAGGGTTTATATGCATTCCGCTCACCCATGCTTGATTTTTACGAATGATAACATAAGACTCTTTTATGTTGGCTTTGGCTTCTCGCAAACTTTTAACTTCACTACCGGCAAGTTCGATCCCAGCTTCATAGGTGTCAAGAATGTGATATTCGTGATACGCTTTTCGATTTGAAGCTGCAACTTGTTGTTTCATAATTATTTCTTACTCAGAATATAACATATTTTGGATACGCCCCCACAAGACTAATCCTTCTTAGTCAAAATCAAAAAAATAGAGTTATCTGACATTATTTCACTATGATATGTCATTTTGACAATACGTAATGAAAAAATGGCATGATTTATAATATGGCATAAACATTGCATAATATTAAGTGAATTTTAAATAAATAAGAAAGGAGTCAAATATGACTTTAATTAAATGGAAACCCAATAATATGATTATGAATGATTTTGATTACATGATCGATAGAATATTTAACGATGGTTGGAATTATAAAACAACAAACGATAGTTTTTCACCATCAGTAGATATTATTGAAAAAGATGATGAGTTCATACTGAAGGCTGATTTTCCAGGGTTTGATAAAAAGAATATTGAGCTTAATATTGAAAATGGGGTATTAAAATTGAACGCTGTCCAAGACAACAATTACTCTGAAGATAATAAGTTTACTATTCAAGAGAGGAATAATTCTTCTGTTCACAGATCCTTTACCCTTCCAGACTATGTGAAAACAGACAAGGTGTCTGCAAAATATAAAAATGGAACATTGGAAGTATTCATTCCAAAAAAGGATGAGGTTAAACCTTCAACCCAAACAATCAAAATTAGTTAACAATGAATTAACTAATGACGTCCACAAGCCCTTGAAGGATTTTTTTTGCTGAATCTTCTTTCAAGGGTTTGTCTGGATTTGAAGATATGGTTCTCGCCAAAACATTAATTCCCATGTGCTCAAGCTGGGATCGAAACGCCGTTAAAAATCTTTTACCATCTCCCCCGCTTGACGTTGCAATTAGCGCAAATTTTCCATTAAAAGCATCTCGCCAATTTTTTGATTTAACGGTTATCCAGGTGATTGCATTTGACAAAACTGGTGGAACCCCACCATTATACTCTGGACCACAAAATATCAAACCTTGAGCTTCGTGAATCATTTCAATCAATCCTGAAATTTCACTCTCGTCAACATTGTTACCACTTCCAAACAGAGGGAAGCGGTAGTCTTCAAAACTTATCACTTTAGAATCGTGACCTGCTTCCTTAAGCAAAGAAGAAAGGCGATTAGATAAATCCAAATTATTGTCGTTGGTTGCAGATATGATGAGTAAATTGTTCACAATCGTTTTTGTTTGTAATTAAAATTTACAGTTATGTGTCGTTAATAAAAAGTATATCCTATGATACTGAAAAACATACTTGATTCTATAGGAAACACTCCTGTCGTTCAATTGAACTCCATTGGTAAAGAGCTTGAATGTGAGCTTTTTGCTAAATGTGAGTTTTTAAACGCTGGTGGCTCGGTTAAAGACAGAATTGCTGTGAGAATGATTGAAAACGCTGAAAAAGAAGGTAAAATAAAGCCTGGAGATACGCTCATTGAACCAACGTCTGGCAATACTGGCATTGGACTTGCACTGGCAGCAGCTGTTAAGGGGTACAAAATGATCATTGTGATGCCAGAAAAAATGAGCATGGAAAAAGAAGTTGCTCTCAAGGCCTTAGGTGCCAAAATTATCAGAACACCGACTGAAGCTGGTCATGATGATCCTGAAGGCTTATTTCACGTATCTCGCAAACTTAAAGAATCTACACCAAACGCACATATTTTAGATCAATATGGAAATTCTGACAACCCAGACGCGCATGAAGAAGGAACTGCTATCGAAATATGGAACGATTTTTCTGGAAAAATTGATATGATTGTTGTCGGGGTTGGCACTGGAGGGACTATCACGGGAATTGCAAAATATTTTAAAAAAAGGAATCCTAATATTAGGATAGTTGGGGCAGACCCTTACGGATCCGTACTGGGCGGTGGAGATGAGGTTTACCCTTACAAGGTTGAAGGAATCGGGTATGATTTTTTTCCAGAGGTTCTCGATAATACGCTTGTTGATGAATATGTTAAAGTTGATGATAAAAATTCATTTGAAATAGCTCGCAAACTAATTAAACATGAAGGATTGCTTTGCGGTGGATCAAGCGGCACCGTAGTCTGGGCAGCATTACAAAGCGCTAGAACACTTAGCAAAGGTCAGAAATGCTTATGCATTTTAGCTGATGGGATCAGAAACTATATGAGCAAGTTTGTTTCGGATGAATGGATGAAGGATAACAACCTTACGTAGTAACTATTTTTGCTTTACTTATGATTTCCTTAGCTATCACGCTTGACACTTTGAGTCTCTTTTGAATTTCTTCATGCGATAACGTGGCAATTTTACTTGGACTCTTATACTCTGATAGTAGTTTTTGGGTTTTTTTTGGCCCTATTCCCTTGATATCTTTAAAAATTGAATGAGATATCGACTTCGATCTTTTTTGCCTTTGAAAATCAATAGCAAACCGATGCGCTTCATCACGCAATTGACGTAGCAGAATCAATCCAGGAGATTGTTTTGGTATAGATTGAGCTGCCGAATGACCAGGAACAAACACCTCTTCAAGCTTTTTGGCCAGACTAATGATTGGAACATAATCTAAGCCAAGCTCTCTTAAAGCTGAAACCGCCATAGATAACTGACCCTTACCCCCATCAACGACAATTAGATCGGGTAAGCCTATGCCCTCTTCTTTTACGCGTTTGTACCTCCTGAAAATGACTTCACGAATTGACGCAAAATCATCTATACCAACAACCGATTTAATATTGTATTTCCTATAAAGCGATTTTTTTGCCTTACCATCAATGAAACACGCCATAGAAGCAACGGTATTTGTCCCCCCTAAATGAGAAATATCAAAGCATTCAATTTTTCTTGGAGGTGCTTTCAGCTGAAGGTCATCTTGAAGCTGATGAATCATCTTTGGCACAAAATCTTGTCTTTTTTTCTTATTTAATATCCACTCACCAAGTAAAAGCTTCGCGTTTTGAAAAGCCAACCGAACCTGCTTTGCTTTTTCTCCTTTCATCGGCAGAGATATGTTAACTTTTTTTCCTCTTTTATTTTGAAGCCACTTTTTCAAATCATCAATGGAATCTGGTAACGTTTGAACGCATATATCTGTGGGGATAAAATTTGTGTTCAGGTAAAATTGTGTAATAACTGTTTTAATGGTAACGCTGTCATCCTCGTCCAAATTTTTCATTGATAATTTTTCTCTGCTTGTTATTCGACCGTTTCGAATTCGTACAATTACAACTATTCCAAAATCGTTTTCTTTTGCAAGCGCAATAACGTCTCTGTCGTCAAAATCTGCATTGACTTTTAACTGTTTTTTCTTGAATTCTCTAATTGCTTCAATCTGATCTCGAAAGATTCCAGCATCCTCAAATCTGAGCTGATCGGATGCAAGTTTCATTTGATCTTGAATGTATATTTCAGATTCTTTTGTCTTTCCATGGAGAAAAGAAATGATGTTTTCAATCATCGTGTTGTAGTGGTTTTGAGACACCAGTCCTTCACAAGGACCTTCGCATTTTTTGATATGATAATCAAGACACAGATCTATTTTTTTTGCATCTATTGCTGCTTGATCGATAAAATAATCGCAACTTCTAACAGGAAAGATTTTTCGTATGGCCTTTAACGTGCGCCTCAAATAAATAACATCTGTATAAGGTCCAAAATATTTAGATCCATCTTGAACAATCTGTCTTGTGATAAACACTCTAGGATAGGGCTCATTTGTGATACGTATATATGGAAACGATTTGTCATCTTTCAGATTCACATTATAAAATGGTTGATGCTTTCGAATTAAGTTTGCTTCTGTGAGAAGCGCTTCTACCTCACTGCGTACAACTATCCATTCTACATCAGAAATACGCTTGGTCATCGATATGGTTTTGGCTGATTGATGTTTTTTGCTCTGAAAATAGGAGCGCACTCTGTTTCTAAGCTGCTTGGCCTTTCCGATATAAATGATTTCATCATTTTTGTCTTTGAAAAAATATACACCGGGTTCGGTGGGTACAATTTTTATTTTATCAGGATTAATCTGCATTAGGATTGAAGACTATTCTAGGACATCAACCTTGCGATAATTGTCAGGAATTTTAAATGTGCTCGTATCAATTTCAACCTTTTTTGCTAAAGAAATTTCCATTTCCATACTAAAAGATGGTTTGTCTTTTTCATTATAACTTGTCATGGTGCTTTTAACAATTTTACCAGCAATCTTATTATATTTATTTTTAGGCTCTAAACGATTGAGCCAATTATCTGACGTGGGCTGACGGGTGAAAGTTCCTCCGTAGGACTCAATGAGCTCTTGTTGAACTTTATCAGCAAAGCTGAAAACTAGCGTGTCATCCGTTATCCATTCTATCATTGTAAATGCACCATTTGGACTTGAAATCCTCGTGGTAACTTTTTGGCACATAAATTGATTTATTTTGACCAGCTCATCTGAAACAGATCGTTCAATGGTTGGCCTTGGTCTTTCGTTTTCATTTGTACCTTCATCAGACCCAGAGTCTCTACTTTCGCTGCTATTCCCGCCACCTGGATTCATTCGTGTAAGATCTTTTAATGAGGGTTTTCCGTTATTTTCTCTGATTGATTGAAAATCTTGCTCCGAATACTCTTTTTTAGAATCATTATACATCACAAGAGATTGATCATCGTTGATTAACAACTTACCGGCAATACGATTTCCACCCATAGCCATTCGCGTATAAAATCTATCGTATTTTGACTCCACCTCCTCCTTGTATCGACCCTCCATGGCGTCGATAGTATTTAAGAAGGACATTGTACCAGCAAAAGGAACGTTTATTTTTGTAGTAGATTGAATTTTTACTTGAAATAAATCTATTTGACCAAAAGTTAATTGAGCTAAAAAAGGAATTAAATAAAAAAAGCGGTAATACATTTACCAAGGAAGCTCATTGAGATCTACGTTACCACCGGACAGGATTAATCCAACGTTTTGCCCTTCAAAAAGGGCTTTTCTCTTTAATACCAATGCCAATGTGATTGAACAGGATGGCTCAACAATGATTTTAAGTCTTTCCCAAACCATGCGAAGCGATTCAACGACCTCTTGTTCATCGATTGTAATTATTTCATCAACTAATTCTTGTATTACAGGAAAGGTTTTTGTGCCTATTTGGGCACGCAATCCATCGCAGATCGTGTCGATAGTTTTATTGGCTACAATGAATCCTTTTTTTAAAGATCTGTACGCATCATCCGCTTCTTTTGGTTCTGCGCCATAGACTTTAATCGAGGGGCTCATGGTTTTTGCCGCAATCAAAGACCCGCTTAACAAACCTCCTCCACTCACTGGAGATACAATCGCATCAAGCTTTGGTACATCTTCTAAAAGCTCTTTAGCGCACGTACCCTGACCAGCCATAATACGTTCATCATTGTAGGGATGGATAACGGTGGATCCAGTTTTATCTACAACCTCCTTCAATACGCTTTCTCGGTACTTTTGGTCTGGATCGCACCAAACCACTTCTCCACCATTGCGTTTAACATTGTTTACTTTAATTAGGGGGGTATTGTGTGGCATGACAACCTTAGTCGTTCCGCCTCTCCTTGAGACAGCCATTGATAGAGCAGCGCCATGGTTCCCTGAAGAGGTGGTGGCAACACCTTTGTTAAAATCGTTATTTGACAACAGTTCTACGGCATTGGTTGCGCCACGAATTTTGAAAGATCCTGCCTTTTGGAAATTTTCGCATTTAAAAAAAAGATTCGCTCCGGTTTCATCGTTAAGACTCGTGTTGGTTAAAACAGGAGTTCGATGAATAAAGGGTTGAATTCTTTCGTGAGCGGATTCTATATCTTTTAGACTAACCATTAACAATCATAAATTAAACCATAAATTAAATAATATTTTTTAGGGAAAGAATGAATAAGACATCAAAATTACATATGACAACAGATGAATTTAGAAAAGAAGGCTACAAAGTTATTGACTGGATAGCTGACTACTATGAAAACATTGAAACCTATCCTGTTTTATCTCAGGTATCTCCAGGGGATATTCGAGATGCCTTACCAAAAACCCCGCCTCAAAAGGGAAGAAAATACGATGATATTTTAAAAGACATGGACCTGATGATGCCAGGCATGACGCATTGGCAATCACCAAATTTTCATGCATTTTTTACATGCGCGACGAGTGGGCCTGCAATCTTAGCAGATCTAATAGCTACGGGGACCGGAATTGTTGGCATGCTTTGGGAAACCAGCCCCTCATGCACAGAGGTTGAAACGCATGTACTTGATTGGCTTGTGGATATGCTTGGAATGCCTGAAAAGTTTAAATCCAATACTGCTGGTGGAGGCGTCATACAAGACACTGCGTCTAGTTCAACATTAATTTCTCTGATTGCGGCTCGAGAATACGCAACCAAAGGAGACTTCAATATTGATAGCAATTCCAAACGATTGACAGCATACGTTTCATCTCAATCCCACTCCTCCATTGAAAAGGCTATCAAAGTTGCTGGCTTAGGAAGAAACGCAATACGCATAATTGATGTTGATGATGCTTATGCAATGATTCCTGAAAAACTTACCGAGCAAATTCAAACAGATATCAATCAGGGATATACTCCTGCTTTTGTTTGCGCAACCGTTGGGTCTACCAATACAACAGCCATTGACCCAGTACTTCAATTAGGAAAAATATGTAAGGAATATAACGTTTGGCTGCATGTGGACGCAGCTATGGCCGGTGCAGCAGCGCTGTGCCCAGAATACAGGTACATTCAAGAAGGGTTAGAGTTTGCAAATAGTTATACATTTAACCCTCATAAATGGATGCTCACAAATTTTGATTGTAGCGTACTTTTTGTTGATGACAGATACAAGGTTACCAATGCAATGTCAGTGGTTCCAGAATATTTAAAAACCAAAGGAGGTGATTCTGGAGCCGTTATCAATTACATGGACTGGAGCATCCCGCTTGGTCGAAAATTCAGAGCGCTAAAATTATGGCAAGTTATTAACTACTATGGGGTAGACGGTCTCCAGGAATATATCAAGCAAAATGTTGAAGATACCCAACAATTAAGACAATGGATCGAAAAAGATGACGACTACGAAATTGTAGCCCCCACGCCATTAAACCTGGTTTGTTTTCGGCACAAAAAGGGTAATGATTTCAATAAATTGCTGCATGAGACCATAAATCAAAGCGGAAGAACCTATATTACGCGCACTAAGATTGATGATAATTACATTTTAAGATTTAGCATTGGACAGCCTACCACCACGCTTGATCATATCAAGAAAACTTGGGAATTTATCAAAGAAACTGCTTTGAATCTTAGTTAGGGCTTTTCTGCAAGCTCAACCAAAACTCCACCGGTGCTTTTAGGGTGAATGAAGACAATTTTATATCCTTCAGCGCCCACCTTCGCATCCTCGCTTAAAATAGCAATATCGTTATCTCTAAGTTCTTTAATAGCTGCATTTATATCATCTACCTCAAAACATACATGATGAATTCCAGGGCCACGATTTTCTAAAAAACTGTTAATTGGTGAGTCCTTGCCCAAAGACTCTAATAACTCTACCTTGCCCTGCCCTGTATCATAAATATCTGTGATAACCCCTTCGCTCTCAACCGTTTCAGTAACTCGATGCTGTAATTTTAATATATGAGACCAGAACGGAGAGGATTTGTCAATATTCTTGACAGCTATTGCTAAGTGCTCAATTCCTAAAATTTTCATAATATTAATGATACCAAAAAA
>CEPA01042086.1_pt1 | contig 10699 bp, 3 predicted proteins | sample 356241 | NCBI WGS metagenome assembly CEPA01 (sample SAMEA2620542, study PRJEB7988) | marine metagenome | biome: marine biome (ENVO:00000447); feature: surface water layer (ENVO:00002042); material: "saline water (ENVO:00002010), including plankton (ENVO:xxxxxxxx)" | depth 5 m
CTGTTGGTACGTCTCTGTGCAATTTACGTGTAAATCCAATTTCATCCGCAAATCCTTCTTTACTGATTTGATGAAGTATATGATTTCACTAGATGTCCAAACATGCTCACAGTGTCTCGATTATTTTGAATTCCTACGGAGGCTGATTTGATGCTTGTTCACCATTCTAAATGTGAGAACACCAACAGGGAAAAAACGAAACAATCATATGTATCGTTCGTTGCCTCCACACCACTGAGATTGGTGTGAAAAATATGCCTGACATTACGTATCTAGAACATCCCACGGATACTGATGTCTTGTTAGAGAAATTATGTCCCCCAGTTCGCAACTGGTTCAAAGATAAATTTCCAGATTTCACGCGACCACAAAAACTGGCAATTCCTACCATAATGGACGGTGGACATCTCTTGCTTTGTTCTCCAACGGGTTCTGGAAAGACACTCACAGCATTCCTAACAATCATTGATCAACTTGTACGGAAAGCCTTAGAAGGCAATTTGGAGAAACGCATCCATTGTGTGTACATCTCTCCAATTAAAGCTCTAGCAAACGATATCCAAAAGAACTTGATTGGCCCGCTTAATGAAATATCTGAACGTTTCTTACCCGATAGAGCTCAAGAAGTTCGCGTTGGATTGCGAACAGGAGACACACCTCAATCGGAACGACAGAAAATGTTACGAAACCCTCCGCACATTCTCATCACCACGCCAGAAAGTCTTGCAATTGCCATCACATCACCCAAATTTCAACCAATTATCAGTGATGTTGAGTACATGATTATTGATGAATTGCATTCACTCGTTCCAACAAAAAGAGGAGTTCATCTCGCACTAACGCTTGCATATCTTGACACCTTACTGGAACGTCCAGTTCAACGAATTGGGATTTCGGCAACCATGGAGCCTCTTGAAACCGTTGCTGAATATCTGGTTGCAAGTGACGATCGCGAGTCGCGAGGCGATGGTCAGAAAGTGCACATAGCTAAAGTTTCGGGGTCTAGGGAGCTTGATCTTGACATCCTGCTTCCGCATCAAAAATTCAGCGACTTGCCCGTTCTCAAGATTCTCGATGAAAACATACGTGTCATTGCAGATTTGATATCAGCACACAACACGACGTTGGTTTTTGCCAACACTCGAAAAATGACCGAAACCCTCGTTCAACGACTTCGAAGACCAGAATTTGGTCTTGGTGAACTTGTTGCAGGTCACCATGGTTCAATGGACAAAAAAATACGACTTAATGTTGAACAACAGCTCAAGAAGGGACATTTGCGCGCAGTCGTTACGTCTTCTTCCTTAGAAATGGGTATCGACATTGGTTCCGTTGACATGGTTGTTCAGTTGGGATCTCCAGGGGATATTGCAACCGCTTTGCAACGAATAGGGCGAGCAGGTCACCACGTTGGTGGCATTCCTCGTGCCCGTTTGTTGCCCTCCAGTGTCGATGATTTGCTGGAACTCGCTGCTTTGCAAGCGGCTATACAATCGGGTGAAATGGACGTACTCGATTTCCCTGAAAATTGTCTTGATGTTGTGGCACAATTCCTAATTGGTCTTGTCATTATCAATGAAATTGACATCGATGAAGCATTTGAAATTGTTTCAAACGCTTGGAATTATCGTAATTTTGAGTACGATGATTTTATTGAAGTTCTGGACATGTTGGAAGAGGAACGTCGTGTATGGATCGATTGGGAAGACAATACCTACGGCAAACGTGGATACTCTCGTATGATTTACTACACAAACATCGGTACAATTGCCCCTGACAACTCATATCTCGTGTTCAACGCAGAGGGATCGATTCTTGGTCAATTATCTGGTTCGTTCGTTTCAAATCTCCGTGGAGGGGATGTTATTCTTTTGGGAGGTTCCACGTATCGAGTCACGAACATTCAAGGTACACGTGTCAATGTCTCGAGCGTTACTGGTTATCGGCCTACAGTTCCGTCATGGTCTGGTGAGGCACGCTCGAGAAGTCGAGAGTTATCATCCGCTTTGCTCTCGTTGATTCGACATTGCATGATTTCACTTCGTAGAGAGCAAGATCCTCGAATTGTGCTTCGGGATGCATACGGCTTGTCGAATGCAGTATCCAATGCAATCGCAAGGCACTTAGAAGAACACACAATAGACTCGTTTCAGGTTCCCGAACCGAATCGCATTTTGATAGAGCAAATCATTGGAACAGGACATCCCGCTTATCTGATTACAACCTGTCGTGGACGAGCCTTCAACACAGCACTTGGATACTTTATGGCTGGGATAGCAGAATCTTCAGGCGTTAGTGTCATTGAACTTTCCTTCGATGAAAACGGCTTGTTGTTACGCACGGCACAAGACGTGGACCCTGGGCAGCTCTACGATGCTTTTCGATCGAACAACCACATTGAGGTCATCGAACGTTACATCATCAACACGCAAATATTTGCAAAACGCTTCCGTGAGGTCGCAGGTCGCTCGATGATTATACCCAAACGAGTTGGGGCGGAAGAAATTAGTCCGCAACAATTCCAACAGAAAGCCGATGCTTTGTTGACAAGACATCGAACCATGGAAGGATCCCTCCTTATGCGAGAAGCAAAAAACGAAGTTTTGTTTGGAGATATTGATGTCTATGGATTGAATCAATTTCTAGAATCTTGCATTGAAGGTGACGCAAGGATTGTTCACACAAAGGTCACCATTCCTTCACGACTCGGTATGAGTCTGTACATGTCTGCGTTTGAAGACCTCATGTCGATGAAAACGCGTGCCTTCTTGGTTAAAGACATCGACCCTGAGGTATTGCGGCGACTCATGGGAACCCGTAGTCTGGCTACGGAGATGACCACTGAACAACTCGAGAAATATTACGCCGATAAAGCCCCCATACCCAACTCTCCAGAGACACTGTATGAGCTCATGCAACACGGCGGTGGACTGGACAGAGAGTTCCACAATCCACTGTATCGAGAGAAACTTGAGGGAATCGATCAAGATGTCATTCGTACTTGGGTAAAAGAGCTTTGCAACGCTGGAAAAATAACTAAAATCAACGGTACCGGTGTTCCTGAAATTGATGGGAAATGGTTCAATCCATTTATGGCGGAAATTCATGGGACACTCGCCTGCTTAGCATCGAGCAGCAGCGAATCTATCGTGGATTTACGCGATTACGAAACCAAGGGGTTATCCTTTGAAATTGCGACGAACTTCGATGAAACGGTTCCAACCGATTGGAAAACCGTACCAGTAGGTGACCCTCATGAAGCACTTCGTGTGAAAATACTGGAAATTCTCGGTTCTGAGGGTCCGAAAACCACCGAAATGCTGCACGAACGGCTCCCATTCTCAGATAAATCCGTTGATAGAATCGTTCACGAATTGGAAACTCGGAATGTTATTTCCGTTGGCTTCTTTACTCAAACCGAAGAGGCAGAATTAATTCTGAAGGTTGACGAACATCGTATTACCGGTGGTGAAGGAGACATCGTTGAATACCGCTGGATTCAAAATCTCGTTCTCGATAAATCGTTCAAGAAGTACACTGATGTTTTTGATGTGTTCAACGAGCATGTCCTTGTACAGAAACAACAAGAGTTGCTTTATCGGATTGAAGATTTCCGATTCAAGGATTGGAAGGATTTGCAACTTGATTCCGATGTCGTGAGCGGCCGCTTGTTGCACAACCGAATGGGATACACAACCAAGAACAACATATCGATGCTCCTTGGCCTTAAACCAGAACCATGGATTGGTGCCATGGAAGAGGAAGTACTCTCAAAATTACTCCCTGGGGAAAACATAACACGCCAGGAACTTGTTCAAGACTTTCCTAAAGGAGAAGAGCATCGACAGCTCGAGCGCGATGTAAAGAATGCGATTTCAAATCTTGATCGTCAGATGCTGTTCGTGAAACAATTCGAGGAAGTCATCGGCAGACGCAGACGATTGTCCCTATTTCACAAAGTACATGGTGTTTACAAACCAATGGAATTTGAAGATGCACTAGAGGAAATTGTACGCCGTATGGGACCAGTAAAGGCCAGCACGCTGCGCTTTTATGTTTCAAGAAATTACGAAGATCTTCTCGTAGCACTTCATAATCTCGAATCCGACGGTCGTATTTCAAAAGTTACTGCATTGGTACCTGACACAGAACATTTCTTCTGCACACCAAAAGAAGTTGAAATGCTTCAAGCACCGAGAAGAGAGGACAGGAGTATCCGAATTCTTACGCAATCCGATCCGTACGTATCCCGGTTCATCTGGGAGGTGCGCTCCGCATTGGATCGAGGATGGTATCTTCCGGTGTTCAAGGGTGTTGATCCGGTTGGTAAGGTCCTTATGTTCCGAGTTAATGATTACCTCGAAATTAAGGACATGCATGTCCCTACAGCGTATTTTGAAGAATTCTGTAATGCCTTCGAAATCCTGTTGGAGAACCATGCGGACCAACTGGTCGACGTTGCGGTTTTGACCAACGTCAACAGCGAGCCAATATCAGAATTAAACAAACCGATGAAAGAAGAATTGGAACGCATTGGGTTCAAGCAGGTTGGTGAGCGGATGATTCGCGGGGGTGTTGTTGACCCCCAACCACGCGAAATTGCAGAGCGAGCGTTGTTCCATCAGCATCATCTGCACCAAGAAACTCGACACGAAAACGAAACCCTTGCACTGCGAAAAATCAAAGAAATACGAGATGATTTTGCCCTTCGTGGAAGATGTGAAGTGTTCCGCAGCAATCTGAAATCAATGGCGAGTGCAAATCGACTGCATAAAGGCATCAACATGCGGGGACACCAAGTCTGGGCTCCGTACGATTACTTTGAGACGCTCCTCACCATACGAGGCATTCCTCCCGAAGATGATTTGGTGGATATCATCGACTTCTTTAGCACCCAAACAGACCCCAACATCTTCAAGGAACGACACGCGTTAACTCAATCAGAATTCAGAAAACTGATACAACCTCTCATTCGAACCGGGCATATCGTAGAAGACTTCAGAGGAGGATTCCGTGCAGTCCACCCAAGAACCGATGAAGATCCAGTGCATTTGCGAAGGGAGTATCTAAGAAACCTTGTCAGCGATTACCCGGTAATCACCATCCGACAGTTGCTTCGTCTTTCTGGAACACCGTTCAAACCAGAGGAATTGAAAGCAGTTCTCAACGAATTTGAAAACGATGAGACGTTGATCAAAGGTTTCCTTATTGAAAATCTGCATGAAGTATGCTGGGGGCGAAAAGAACTGCTGGAATCTGCAAAGTCAATCAATCCAATTCGTGATTTTGTTTTGCCACCAACTGATCCCATTGCTCCTTATTTCGGCGATGTTCTCAAGGAGAAATTCGGATTCGGAAGCGCATATTTGGTGTTCAAAAATGCTGAACCAGTGGCTGCATTCAAGGCCAACACACGAAACAAAACCATCGAAGTTACGGATTATGAAGGTTCGGAAAAAGGATGGCGTGTAGTAAAAGAATTTGCTTGGGAACATCAAATGCCACTGAAAACAGAATTACGTATTGGTGGAAAAAAGATGCAATAGTTCGATGTTACATGGTTCCGTTAGAAAATTAAATTTTTTAATATCACATGTCCTTAAACGCAGGCAATGGAATTATGAATGTCCGTTCATTCAACCAACCATGGCCAAAGGCTCTCGTACAACCGCATCAGCATTGATTCTCATAATGCTGGCATCCACATGTTTTGTAGCTCCCTCGCAAGCCAATTCGGAAATACTTGATGAAATTGAAATTCTTCACACAGCAGTAAATCCTGATAACAACAAGACGTATCACTTGCTTTCTGCGTCATCATGGGAAGATGCAGCCTTCAAGGCTCGATCGCTCGACGGTTACCTTACAACCATCGATGATGCTGATGAAAACACGTGGGTGTACGATACATTCGCAGATTTTGACAATCAAAGTCGTCACCTGTGGATTGGTCTGAACGATGTACAGGATGAAGGCATGTATCGATGGCACGATGGAACACCGTTCTTGTATCGAAACTGGGGTGCAGACCAACCGACAGGAGGGGAAGATTCGGATTATGTTCACATCGCTTCAACAAACATGGGGAACATCATGCCTCAAACGTGGAACGATTTGGAAAACAACCCCGAATACTTTCCAGTTTACGGAGTGGTAGAAATTGGACCAGGTGCTGATTTTTCACTTCGATTCGATGGACACAGCGACCACATTGTCATCGACCATGATGCAGGATTGATGCCAAACGGTTCACTAAGCATTGAAGCCACCATCAAAACCACGCATCTCGAAGGGATTCAATTCATCACCATGAAAGGGGATTACGGTTGGGGAATGTACCTTACCGACGGTTACATAGGCTATGCCTCTGAATACAGTTTATCCAAACACCCAACCTCAAACAGCAGTATTGATGAGGATTCATGGCACACGATTGGTGTTGAGATTACTGAAGGTGTTGGTGGTCAATTCACCATTGATGGCGAACCAGCAGGAAACATTTCTGCTGAGGACGCCTCCATACCAAACGGCGATTTTGGTTCCAATGATTGTTTTACATCTGGAGATGCGTGTGACGAACTGTACATAGGTCGCATGGGTGCAGGTTGCGATTGTTACCATTTCACTGGAATCATCGATGAAGTCCTCATCGCTCAGCGTGAGGACGGAGTTTGGACGCCTATGAGTTCATGGACGTTCTGGGAAGGAGAGGGCGGTAATACAGGAGACGCGCTCAATAACGACACCATGGATCGTGTTGGTATCATCGAAGGTGCAGATTGGGTCATGCCAGATGGATCGGTCGTGGCACAGGCCATTGAACTTCCAAATCATGAATACGTGTTTATTGAAGACATCCAGGAAGGCGACACGCTCCTGTTCTACGCTGAACTTGGCGACTTCACCATCATGGCGGACATCTACATGTGGGCATGGGCTGGTGAGCACGAAGGCGAACACGATTACTATTACGATGAGGAATTACCTTTCGAAGCCTATGTCGGGTACGATCGCATCCCAGCCCCTTGGGATTCGGATTTGGAACTTAGCAACTCCTACTACGGTTACATTTACGAGGATTGGGTCTGGCCTGAGGCAGACGTGCTTTGGTTTTCTGTCGTTGCCACAACCGATATTGAAGAGTTTGAAATCATCGCCTCCTGGGAAGAGGGTGAAGCACCTCCAAGTATTGATGAAATGATTGAATTGAACAACGGCGTGGCAATCACATCACAATCGATGTATGTTGAGCGTGGTGACTACGAAGCGACATTGGAATACTATTACGTGAATGTAACCGATGCTTTGACCGAACTTAAGATTCAAACGTACGGTGGAAAAGGGAACGTTGATCTTGTCCTATCACACACTGCGCCAATTAATCCCAATTACGGATATTACTACGGCTATTATGGAGGCAGTCCCTACTATGAGTACGAGTATTACTACGATGATATGGATTACAACACCCATCACAACGATGATGCTCCCTATGATACCGAGCTGAGCAACACATGGTCCACAGGACGTGGCAACAATGAAGACATCAATCTGTATGATGTCCAACCTGGGATCTATTACATTACAGCCTACACCTACGACAAAGCAACCGATTTTACCATCATTGCTGACTTTACCTACGCGCCCATCAATGCAGACCCATCAGCTGCCATTGAATTGCAACCAGGAATTGCTTACGGACCTCTTAGCGGTTACAACGGTTTGAATCAATATTTCTTCATCGATGTACCCACAGATACAGAACGCTTGGAAGTTCAATTAGCGAACGGAATTGGCGAAGCAAAACTGCGCTTGCGATACGAAAACACTCCAACTGTGAGCGAATCGGATCACCACTCTGGTGCACAAGGAGCGAACGACAAAATAGGATTCAACAATCCTACACCCGGAAAGTGGTACATCCTGTTGGATTCCCGTAGCGTCTTCAGCGGTGTAGAAATTACCGCATCGTTCACAGACCTCTACGTTTGGAATTACGACGGAACTCCACTTCAGTTGTTCAACGATGAACCCATTGAAGGTCTTGACGCACCTGCTGGTGAAGAGATGTATTTCTATGTGGATTTGACGGATGAGAATGTCGACTACTTGAGAATCGAGACCTACGGAGGTCAAGGCAGTTTGAAGATTGGAGCGCAAAGCTCTCAAATTTACGGAACACCGAACTCAGGCGCTATCATCATCGATGATGATTTCGACGAAATTGAATACTCAGCGGTATGGGACGAATGTGAATGGGATGAGGATGAAGGAGAGTATCTCTGCTGGATGAAAGATTATGATGCGTATAGTGAAGAGATGATTGAAGAGATGATGGAGGAACTTCAGTACTGTGAGCAATCCGATTACGGATGTGAAACCGAACCGTATTGTGAGGAAGACACCCGTTCCGATGTGTGGTACTGCATTTACGATTCTGAATTTTCAGATGGAGAAGGTTCCAGTTACGAATTTACATCCTACGACATTTACTCATACGGACAAGGGACAAGCCAAGACCTCGAAATTTACCTGTATTACTACGATGAAGCAGGACGCATCGATATCACTGTGTTTGCTGAAAACGACTTCTCCGATGTTACTATTGTAGCGGTATGGGATGAATACGATGACTACGATGATGAGGATGAAGACGATTGGTACGATGATACGGATGAATTCTTCGAATGCGATCGTGATTTGGAGGACATGTTCGCTTCCGCCGATAACAACGATGATGGCTTCATTGACTTCATGGAATTGTTCGATGATGGCGGTGATGAAGAGATTCTCAAAGAAGTTGACCAAAACGGAGATTTACTTATTGAATATGGCGAAATGCTCGCATATTTTTGTACCTGTGAGTCTGAATTGATGATCGTTGAATATACGATGGGCCGTACGATGACAACGGAATCCTTCGACTTACTTCCCCTTAAGAACGAATTCTCAAGCGATGTGATCGATTTGGACAATGACGGTGTTCTTACTGATGATGAAATAGAAGAGCATCAAGAGAATTGCAAAACAACGTTCAATCCCATGGATAGAGACAACGATGGCGTCTTGAACGATAACGATAAATTCCCTGATGATGAAAACGAGCAAGAGGATGCTGATGGGGATGGCATTGGTGATAACGCCGACTTTGCACCGAGCGTTGCAAACGATATCGTCTACGGTGCTGGAGGAGCAATGCTCATCGTACTCATCGGACTTTTGATTCTGTTCCTGCGAAGTGGAAGCACTTCAAGGCAGCGCATGGATGAAGAATGGAACAAGCAAGATGCATTTGCTGAACACATGTTGCAACTCAACATGGATGCTCCCGAAACACCTGCGTCCGTACCACAAGCACCTGGTTTGTCTCCAAACGATACTGAAATACCCAGTTATCAACAATCCGAGATTCCAATTTACGACTTCGGCGGGGCAGATTTTGATCTGAACCAAGATGAGCAACCCCCATCAAATCTGATGGGAATGATGGATGCGAATGGAAGAGAGCACATTGAATATCCATCCAACAGTGGAAAATTGTGGCATCGCGACAACCCCGATGCTCCTTGGACTAAAGACTAGGACGGCGTTTTTTCTTACGTATTCCTGCTGTTTCCATAAGTCTGAGGATGTGACGGTGCAGTTCGGGCAACAGCTCAAACATGGCTACAGCCATGACGAACATTGCAAACAATGAGACAAAACGAGATGCATAAGAATGACCAAATTCAAACAAACTCATCCCAAGTATTTCCCATTCCTTGTAAGAATAATGCATCCAAATCAGGCCCGCATTGCGAAACAAATTGAGGATGTGTATGATCGGTACGGTAAACAAAAGGGCACGAATTCGCCGTTTTCGGTCAACATCGAGGACTGAAATTGCACCAATAAACACAATCATCGATTGCAATGCTGTGCATGCTAATACGAAATTAATACCGATAAATCCTCCATCCGACAACACCAACTCGGTTTGAAACGGATGTTCTGCAAAACGATCGGTCATGAACCACTTGTTGCCATCCCATTCGCTCCACAGGAAAGATCCATCTTCCGTATTGACTCGCGTTTCACCAAGTTTGATGTCCATGGTTCCTGTAAACGAGAGGAAAAGAGCAACCTGAAAGGCGACGAACCAAATCGCCAAGACCGAAAGCCATGGTACATGAGCAACAAGGAGGTAGGGCCCACCTGCATATGCGATGCAGCCGCGTGCCCAATTGAGTGCATCTCGATCCCGCTTTGAGAGAGAGCGTGATTCAGCAATGATGAGACCGACTGCAATCGGCAATGCCAAAGCGGTCATTACAGCCAGGACAACATCATCAATTTGGAGATAATAAGAAACATCATTGAAAAAATAGATTCCGACCAACATCCAACCGATTTGCGCTGGCCTGGAAACACCTGGACGGTTTCGCCTGTGCCATGATACTGCAAGGAGCACCATACCCAATGCCCCGCCGATTGTGGCGACCTCTCGGGGAAGGAACATGCTGTTGCCAAAACCCAACATCATAGAAACGTTTGCCCATTAAGACCAACAACCCAGTCATTCTCCATGAAACATGGAAGGCCCTATTATCGACGGAGAAGGTCTTGCCAAGGGGCCAATTGCCTTTATCGATCGAGATGGTGTTCTCAATTATGGACAAAACGGTTACGTCAATCATCCGCATGAGTTGAAGATAATACC
>CEPA01025469.1_pt1 | contig 10695 bp, 13 predicted proteins | sample 356241 | NCBI WGS metagenome assembly CEPA01 (sample SAMEA2620542, study PRJEB7988) | marine metagenome | biome: marine biome (ENVO:00000447); feature: surface water layer (ENVO:00002042); material: "saline water (ENVO:00002010), including plankton (ENVO:xxxxxxxx)" | depth 5 m
GAAACTTGGGAAGATATGACAAAAATTATTCACTCTAATCCCAATAGGATTCTATCATTTAAAATTAAACGTGGCCCAGAACTAATTGATTTAGATATCAAAACTTCTGAATATACTGTACCTTCTGAAGGCATTATTGATACAATAGGCATTATTGGAATAAGGCCTGAAGTATATTACGAAAATATTTCGTTTGTTAATGCACTATCTAATGGAATGAAGCAAACGATTTCAAGCTTCGGTCTAATAGTCTATAGTTTACAAATGTTAGGCTCTGGGGTTGCTTCAATTTCCGATCTTGGAGGTCCGATTATGATAGCGCAACTTGCAGGCCAAACTGCAGAGGCTGGTATGACTCCCTTCTTAACATTTATGGCACTTTTAAGCGTAAACCTAGCATTTTTAAATATATTACCTATTCCGGGCTTAGATGGTGGTCATATTTTCATTCATTTAATTGAAGGAATTCTACGTAGGCCATTAAAAATCAAAACTCGAGTTGTTATTCAACAAATTGGGATGGCGTTGTTGTTAATGCTTATGGTTACTGTTATTATGCAAGATATAACCAGGCTTTTCAATTAACAACTCGATCAAGTTCTAATTTTAAATAACCATACTTTAGTTTTAATCTAATCATTACAGGATATTTCTTTATATCATTAGAAAACATGATATCTAATTCAGCTCTATTTTTAAATTTTTTGCTATCCGCCCTTATAGGCAAGACTTTTGTGCAAATATAATTCCCGTAAGGGACATTAATTGTCTGATCTTCTTCTATTTTTAATTTTAGGAATATAGTTTTTTTATTTTGAATTAAGGATATTTTCTTATCTTCAAAATTTTTAATGTTATGCTTCCGGAAAAAATAAAATAGGGAATATGGAGACTGGGTATATTTTTCTATTTTTAATGTGTCATTATCAATTATTGCATAATTATCTTTCCTATTAAATACGAGGTTCGTTGATCTCTTAAAGTTGCCTTCCCTTATTCTTTCAGTTATTTTGACCGGTAAAAATGTATTGACATCTATCCAAATGTCAATTTTGTCATCTATTGGGAAAATATAACTAAAAACTGATTTAGTTTTTGCTTTAAATTGAATGTGGTAGACACTATCCTTTTCAATAACTGTTTTTTTTATTACTTCTAAACTTGCGCTTGCAGCGTGGATACCGCGAAATGAAGCCTTGTAAAAAAGAGTTTCTCCTACATTTGGTGGCATAGTATCTCCAAATATAGCAAGACAGTTTATGGAGAACAGAATTTTTTTTATCAACGTAATTGTTTCCAAACATCGTTATCTAATAAAAAAATTTTTGATCCAGAGCCATTAATTATTCCACCATCTATTATTAAATCGATACTATCCTGAAATTTTTTCGAAATATCCTCTGCTCTAATACAAGGATTTTTCCCGCTAATATTAGCACTTGTACTTGTAATTGGGTTTGGGAATAGGCTGGAGAGTTCCTTACAAAAATTATGTTTTGGTATTCGAATACCTAAAGTACTTCCACTACCCATTATTAAGCTTGAGCATACGTTTTTTTTTGCAGTTGCAATAACGGTGGTCCCATTAATTAACTTATTTTTTATTTTGTTTTTTTGACTAACTTTTATATTCATCCAATCAATTGCAGTTTTTCTATTTGGGGCTATTACACTCATAGGCCCTGATCTATTTTTCAACTTGTTTAATTTCTCAATTGCGGTCTCATTTTTAGAGTCGCATCCAAAACCATATATTGTATCTGTAGGATATGCAATTATTCCACCTCTATGCATTACATCGCATGCTTTTAAAGCAGCATTCGATGAATTGATTTTAATTAATTTTCCCAATTGATTTTACGGTTTAGTTTTCCATCTTCTGTGAAACCAAAAGTATTGATCTGGATATTTTTTTATATATGATTCTAAGTGGCCTGTGTATTCTTGAGTTATATGCTTTATACTTTTATTGCCGGTATTTATTGTCCTGAAATGAATATGGTACTTTTGGAAGTTTTCTTTAAAACATATACCTAATAATAATGGAGCTTCTGTATTGATGTGAAAAAGCGCGGCTCCTTTAGGAGTAGAGGCTGGGACTCCAAAAAAATCGACAAAAACGCCTTTTTTCTTAGCATCTTGATCACTTACAAGCCCTAGCATTCCGTTTTTTGACAAAACATCATACATTAGATTAACTGAGCTCCCTCTAAAAATATGTTTTATACCTGCAAGTTCTCTTTGATTGATAAAAAAATTATGAGCGCCCTTATTTTTTTGTTTTTGTGCAACTCCAACGAAGAGAGGTGCATTTCTTGCAACCCATTGGCCTAGTATTTCCCATGACCCGAAGTGACCAGTAATGAAAACAATTCCTTTTCTTTGATCTAAAAGAGATTGAAGTTTTTTGAGCCCTCTTACTTTAATATTTATATTCTTATAGGATAAAGGTAGTGTTGTAAACTCTATAAAGTTGTGGCAAAAATTTAGATAAGTATTTTTCAGTATTTTTTCAATTTTATCAGTGTTAAGGTTGGGGAATGCCCTTTGAATATTTGCTCTTGCCTGATCTTTTCTGAGTCCTAAATAATTATAAAATATTTCTCCAATCCTTGATGCGACGTAGAATCGTTTCCTAGCGCTTAAACTTGAAAATCCTTTTCTTAAAATTTGCAAAGCATAAAAAGTAATAATGTGAGAGGTTTTCATTTACGTTTGAAATTACACCATAATAATTCCCAAATTTAGACTGATTTTTATTTTACTTAATATTTAAATGTATGAAATTAGTTATTGTGAAAAAGGTTATAGCATTCTTATCTATCGTACTTTCAGTTTCATATTCTGATATAATCTATCGAGTTCCAATTGAAGGTGTCATCGATCTGGGCTTACCGCCCTATATCAAAAGAGTTATTAAAGAAGCAGAAGATTCAAAAGTTAAAGCTATTGTTTTTGAAATTAACACATTTGGGGGCAGAGTAGATGCTGCTACGCAAATTAAAGATGCCATTCTAAGTAGCAATGTTCAAACTATTGGGTTTATTAATCGGCGTGCAATTTCAGCAGGAGCATTGATTTCCCTCTCATGTGAAAAAATTTATATGACAGGTGGGGGGCTAATAGGTGCAGCTACTGCTGTTGACATGTCTGGGAAAAAGGGTAGTGAAAAAGTTATCAGTTTTATGAGGGAAGAAATGGCTTCTACTGCCGAACAACGAGGAAGGAATAAAAAGATAGCAAGAGGTATGGTTGATGAAGAACTGTCGTTTACGCATTTAGTTTTAAATCAAGACTCGATCCTAGTAAATGACATCGAAGGAAGGAAAGAAGGCAAGCTAATTTCATTAACCACAGATCAAGCCCTAAAATATCAAATTGCTGATGGGGTTGCAGAGAATATAAATAGTGTCCTTGATTCTATTGGATATGAAGATTTTCAAATAGTTGAGAAAAGTGAAAACTGGTCTGAAGATATTGTAAGGTTCCTTACTAATCCTGTAGTTGCATCTTTATTAACTACATTTGGTTTTTTAGGTATTCTATTCGAGTTACAAAGTCCAGGGTGGGGCATTCCTGGATTTGTAGGCCTAACTTGTCTAATTCTATCTCTAAGTGCCTCTTATATAGCGCAATTAGCAACTATGTCTGATCTCCTTTTTGTTTTTGCCGGTATAGGAATGGTATTGTTGGAGATTTTAGTAATACCAGGTTTTGGTATTATTGGTATTGGTGGTTTTGGATTAATGATGTACGGTTTATATTTATTGCTTTTGCCGGACATCCCAGTTGGTGACGAGATAGTTGGCCAAGCTATGGATGGCTTTTTTATTGGGCTAGTCGGGGCCATTATCGGATTAGTGCTATTGATAAGATTAATGATAAAAACAAAGTTTTGGAAACAGTTAACATCTCCAGGTTTGCAAGATAAAGCAGATGGATTTTCAAACAGTTTTGGATGGGAGTCCTTTAAAGGTAAAGAGGGAGTTGCCGATACTAGTTTACATCCCTCAGGTTGGATCCAGCTAGAGGATAAACGTATTTTCGTAGTAAGCGAAGGAGACTTTATTGAAAAAGGTGAGAGAGTTACTGTTTTATCTGTGGATGGTAACAGAGTAGTGGTTAGAAAATTAAAAAAGTAAAAGGATAAAATTATGCCGGTAATTCAAATGTTTTTAATAGGAGTCATTATTTTTGTGACTCTTGTCATCTTTTATTTTGTTCCTGTTGGTATGTGGATTCAAGGAGTTGTTTCTCTTGGACTAGGTAGAATCCGAATTGTTGACTTAATTAGAATGCGACTTAGGAAAATATCTCCACGTTTAGTTACCGATGGTGTTATTAATTTGCACAAAGCAGGTCTAGCCCATATATCTACAGATATGCTAGAGACTCATTTCTTAGCTGGAGGTAATGTGCAAAATATAGTAGCAGCTCTTATTGCTGCTGATAAGGCAAATATTAAACTACCTTTTGAAACCGCTACAGCAATCGACTTAGCTGGAAGAGATGTAAATGAAGCTGTACAAACATCTGTATATCCAAAAGTGATTAATGCACCAAAAGACGGATATCTTGCCGCAGTTGCAAAAGATGGCATAGAGCTTAAAGCAAGAGCTCGTGTCACCGTGAGAACTAACATCCCAGGCCTAGTTGGTGGAGCTACAGATGATACCATTATTGCTAGGGTTGGTGAAGGCATTGTATCTGCGATTGGATCAGCTGTTAATTATTCACAAGTATTAGAAAACCCTGATAATATTTCTCGTGCTGTCTTGGATAAAGGATTAGATGCAGGAACTGCTTTTGAAATTTTATCAATTGATATTGCTGATCTTGACGTAGGAAAAAATATTGGTGCTTCCCTTCAAGCGGACCAAGCAGAGGCAGATTTAAGAGTCGCACAGGCCAAAGCAGAAACCAGAAGAGCAATGGCTGTTGCCGAGGAACAAGAAATGACTGCAAAAACCCAAGAAATGAAGGCTAGAGTTGTAGAATCAGAGGCTAAAGTCCCACTAGCAATGGCTCAGGCGTTCAAGGATGGTAATTTAGGCGTTATGGATTACCTAAAAATGGATAACATTCAATCTGATACTAGCATGAGAGATGCCATCGCAGATTCAGATTTAGAAAAACCATCAGAAGATTCAGGGGAAGATTCATAGTATTTTTTGAGTTACAGTTCTGAATATTCATTCCTAAAGAAAATGGTTGGAAAAATTTCAAAAAGATGTCTTAGGTGTTATAACGAACAGTACTGGTTTGGTGAAAACTTTTTATTCGAGTACATCGATGATAATTTTGTTAAGGGTAAGAGGATACTAGAGATTGGCTGTGCAGAGGCAGGATTGTTAAAATTCTATAATCATAAAGGAGCAATATGCTCTGGTTTAGAGCTATCAGATACAAGATATAAGAATGCTATTTTATTAAATAAAAAGGACAATCTACATTTGTTTCAAGCAGACATCTGTAATCCTTATTCATATTCAAAACACATAAAGCAAAAATATGATCTAATCATAATAAGAGATGTTATAGAGCATATTAAAAATAAAGAAGTAGCTCTTTTAAATATATATAGTATTCTTCAACCCGGTGGTAAGTTGTTTATTTCTTATCCACCAAAATATTGTGCGTATGCAGGCCACCAGCAAACAGTACCAAATATTTTTGGTAAAATACCTTATATTTACTTATTACCTGATTTTTTGTACAAGATGTACTTAAGATTGATTAATTGCCCAAGCAAAAAAATTCAATACTTGATTGAAACAAAGCATACAAGGATATCAAATACTGCAATGTTTCAATTATTATCTGGAATAGGGTTTAAAATATTAAAAAAAAGTAACTGGTTCATTCGTCCCGCTTATTCGTTTCGATTTAAGCTACCAAAAATGAAAAATCCTTTTTCATGGATTCCGGGTTTGGATGAAATATTTTGTAATGGCATGTTGATTTTATTAGAAAGGCCAAAGAGTTAATATGGAATGGCTTGGAGTAGTACTATTATACCTTCTCTCTGGTTTTATGAAAAAGCGTCAGCAAAATGCGAGAAGACGTGAAATAGAATCAGATCCAAATTGGGGTTCAGAGAATAATTCCTCATTTCAAGAAAAAGAACCTTCAAATAAACTAGACCAGTTACTAAACGATCTCTTTGAAGATAATCCTAAGTTACCTGAAATTGAGCCTATATCTAGGGAGCTAGTGCAAAACGCAAATAAATCTCCGTTAAATGGAGATGATAAAAAAACCGTAGAGAAAAACGATCCAGATGAAAATATTGTTATTAATGAGCGCGACAATATTGAAACTTTAAACAAAAATATTTATCATTCAGAACTTGCAGATAGAAAAGAACAACATCTAGGTAAAAAATGGCGCAGAAGAAAAAACATCCGTAAAAATCTTTTTAGATCGAAGAGATCAATAAAAAAATCTATAATTATAAAAGAAGTTTTAGATAAGCCAATAGCGCTAAGGAAATGAATTAATGAAGCTGGTTATAAATTTTTTTTGCCTCTTTTTGCAGCGCATCCTTTGACCCATTATTTTGAATAATAAAATCAGCCATTTTAATTTTATCTTTTTCTGGCCATTGTAGTTCTACTCTTTTCAAAAATTCATCTCGGCTAAGATCGCCTCGAATCATAACCCTTTCAGTTCTTATCTTTAAATGAGAAGTTATAACTACTACATAATCCATATGTGTATCAGCACCAGACTCATATATCAAGGCTGCATCAACAATAAATATTCTATGATTCCCCTTCGCTAAAACTTTATCAAAACACAAATCAATTTCCTGAAAAACATATGGATGAATTATTGTATTAAGTTTTAGTTGATTATACTCATTTTGAAATGCAATACGGCTTAATTTCTGTTTATCAACATTCCCTTCTATGGAAATAATATCTGATCCGAATTCGGAAATTAATTCTTTTTGAGCAATTTTATTTTTATTAAGAATCCTTTTTGCAATTGTATCAGCGTCAAAAATATAAGCGCCCCATTTATTGAAGAGGTTGCTAACCTCACTTTTTCCGCATCCAATTCCACCTGTAAGGGCTACTTTTAACATATTAATAAATAGCCTTTAAAATTCTTTTTGTAATTTCTTCAATTCCACCAATTCCATCAATATCCTTTAAAATATTCTTGTTTTGGTAATATTTAACCAAAGGCGCGGTTTGTTTCCAATAAATTTTCTGCCTCTTTTTAACAATATCTAAGGCTTCATCACTTCTTCCAGAAATCTTCCCTCTTTCTAAAATTCTTTTTATAAGCTCATCTTCATTAGCAGTCAAGTTTATTGCTACGTTGAGGTTATGACCAATTTCAGTTAATAACGTATCAAAACCAACAGCTTGAGGAATTGTCCTTGGGAATCCATCGAATAGGTACCCTTCATTTGGAACGTTGGTAGAGATTTGCTTTGATATAATTTCAAGGATAAAATCATCTGGGACTAAATTACCTTGGTCAATATATGATTTAGCGATTTTTCCCACCTTAGTATTCTTTCGTATCTCACCTCTTAAAATTTCACCTGTTGATAAATGAATAATATTTAGTTTTTTAGATAATAATTTTGCCTGCGTGCCCTTACCAACTCCTGGTGGTCCCATGATTAATAGTCTCATAAATAAATATTTATTTAAATTAAAATTCCCGCAAAAGTAGCAGTTAACCAAGACGCAAGCGCACCTCCGATCATTGCTTTAAAAACAATTTTTGATAATTCACTTCTTTTTTCAGGAGCCATCGCACCCAATCCGCCAAGCTGAATACCAATAGAGCCAAAATTAGCAAACCCACACAACGCATAGCTAGAGATGATTGCTGACCTTTCAGAAATTGAGTTGTTATTGATCAATTCTCCCAGGCTACCATAGGCAATGAGTTCAGTTAATACAATCTTTTCACCCATAAGTCTTCCAACTGTATTTGCTTCTTCCCATGGTATCCCCATTGTCCAAGCGAGTGGCGAAAAAACCATGCCCAATATGTCTTGAAGGTTAAACCGGAAAAAATATTCTAAACTATAATTAATCATGCTTAAAATGGATATGAATGCAACCAACATGGCTCCAATATTTGCAGCTAATTTTAATCCTTGCGTGGCTCCCTTTCCAAGAGCATCCATAGCATTTTCAGTATCTTTTTCGATATTTAGATCAAGGGCACCAAGTGACTTTATCTCTTCAGTCTCTGGATAAATTATCTTGGAAATAATTAAAGAGGCAGGAGCAGACATTATGCTTGCTGCAAGCATATGACCAGCAATTCCTGGAATTTTTTCTAGCCAAAGAACATAAAGAGCCAGTACGGAACCTGCAACTGTGGCAAAACCTCCTGTCATGACAGCCATTAATTCAGATGTTGTCATTGTCCTTATATATGGTCGAATCAAAATAGGTGCTTCTGTTTGACCAACAAATATATTTGCAGAAATACTCAGAGTCTCTGCACCACTAGTTTTCATACTTTTTTCCATCAATAAAGCAATCCATTTTACTAAAATTTGAATTATCCCAAAATGATATGCAATTGAAATTAGACTTGAAAAAAAAATTACAACTGGTAATGCTCTGAACGCAAAATTAATCATAGCCTCATGATATCCTACACCTGGGACGAAAGAGCTAAAAAGGAAATTACTCCCCTGGTCTGAAAAACTAATAAGAGTTTTGAAAATTTTATCAACAAAGAAAAAATTCGATTTTACAATTGGGATTTTGAGTATTATAAGTCCTAAGAATGCTTGTAATCCTAATCCCCAGAATATCGTTTGAAATTTTATTCTTTTGCGATTGTTAGAAAGACTATATGCAATCATCAACAAAGCAATTATACCTAGAAATCCTGTATACATTATATTTTTCCATTTTTAGGAACTTGAAAACAATTTCTACACCGTGCTTCATATTTATCAAGTTCTCCTAAGACAACCTGATCTTCATCACAAGTCTTCCTTTGTGTATAAGATGCAGGGTTTCCACATAATACACAAATGGCTCTAAGTTTATCAAGATAATCTGCTTCACACATAATTTCTGGCATTGGTCCAAAGGGTTTTCCTAGGTAATCTGTATCTAAACCAGCTGCAATTACACGCTTACCATTAGATGCTAGTTCTTTGCAAACTTTTACAATTGAGTTATCAAAAAATTGTACCTCATCTATCCCAATCACATCATAATTTTCTGATATTTCTATAATTTCCGATGTCCTAGCAATGATAATTGATTTCAACCTATTCATATTGTGACTTACAATATATTCACTGCTGAATCGGGAATCAATTTCCGGCTTAAAAATAACCGTTGACACTTTTGCAATTTGCGCTCTTCTTAATCTACGTATTAGTTCTTCCGTTTTACCAGAAAACATATTCCCACAAATTACCTCTAGCCATCCTGAATTTACTGGGGTTAACGTCATTTGCTTAATAAGCCAATTTCAGTTTTGACTTCTTTAACTAAATTATGTATCAATTCCGTTCCATCAAGAACGATATCAGAAAAGGACTTCGATGGTTGAACATATTTTTCGTGCATCGGTTTGACAGTAGAATAGTATTGCTTTTCTATCGACTCAAGAGTTCTTCCTCTTGAATGAATGTCTCGATCTATTCTTCTTTTAATCCTGACGTCCTCTGGTGTTTCAATAAAAATTTTTAACGAGTAGAAATCAAGAAGTCTTTTATAATGAAGCATAAGAATTCCTTCAATAACTATAAATGGACGGGGTTTTACTTTTTGAGCATTCTTTTTTCTTAGATGTTTAGTAAAATCATAAATGGGGCAGTAAATAGTATCTCCGGAAAGAAGTTTTTCCAAGTGATTTCCTATTAAAATCGAATCTATTGCATCAGGATGATCAAAATTTTGATTACATCGATCTTTGTAATTCAAATTATGAAGAGCCTTGTAGTACGAATCTTGCCTAATTATTAACATTTCTTCCTTTGGGTACATATTCAAAAGATTCTTCGCTAAAAATGATTTACCTGATCCTGTTCCTCCGGCAATTGCAATGATCTTAGTATTCATTTTAAGTCCTTTTGATCAAAAGCATTCGGGATTAATTTGCTACTTGATATGGTTTTTACACATCCTTTCATATTACATATATATACTGGAATTTTGCCACAAAACTCCCATATGATTTGTCGGCATGCCCCGCAAGGCATTCCTGCATTTTTAGTTGCAATAGCAATTGATTTAAATTGATTATAGCCCTCTGCAATAGCTCGAAATAATGCAATTCTTTCTGCGCAGCAAGTTAAACCATAACTACAGGATTCAACGTTACAACCTCCAACTATTTCCCCGGATTTCACTTCGACTGCTGAACCAACTTTATAATTTGAAAAAGGTGCATATGCCCTTTCACACATTTTTATAGCTGTTTTAATGACTTTAATTTTATTCATGATCTACCAATTTTATAATATTGAATGTGCTTTATTGCTCCTATTCCAACTATAAATCCGCCTATATGAGCGAACCAAGCAACTCCACCATTTGTATCTATTCCTAAGCTATTCAATCCGTTTGACAACTGAATTAAAAACCATAATCCTAGTACAAGTTGAGCTGGTACTACTAATGTAGTAATAAAAATTATGATAAAAGCAAAAACGTGAACTTTTGCTCTCGGGAAGCTGATCATGTATGCCCC
>CEPA01066740.1_pt1 | contig 10689 bp, 8 predicted proteins | sample 356241 | NCBI WGS metagenome assembly CEPA01 (sample SAMEA2620542, study PRJEB7988) | marine metagenome | biome: marine biome (ENVO:00000447); feature: surface water layer (ENVO:00002042); material: "saline water (ENVO:00002010), including plankton (ENVO:xxxxxxxx)" | depth 5 m
GTTTAAAACAGAATTATCACTTTCTAAAGCTCTTAAAACCACTTTCTCACCCCATCTTCCAGGCAAAGTACTCACTCTGAAATCAGATCTTCTACCTCTTAATAAACATCTTATTCTGCCATCTTGAGGCAATCTTTTTTCTGAGATATCAAGCTTACTCATAATTTTAATTCTACTAATTATAGGATTTACATGAGATTTTGGAAAAGCAAAAGCTTCTTTCAACACCCCATCAATTCTGTAACGAATGCGTAGACGATCTTCTAATGGTTCAGCATGTATATCAGAACCTTTTAATGTAAAACATTTACTTAAGATTGAGGCAACACCTGAGATCACAGGATCTGTTGAAGCCGTTAATTCTTCTCCGAATAGAATATCATTATCCAACTCTGAATCATCTCCTATATTTGCTTGAGCTAGTTTTATAAGTGCCTCATCATTCTCATCATCAATTAAATCATCGTTATCACTATAATCTGAATCATAATCATTCGTATTTATATCATTTTCAAAGTAACTTTGAGTCTCTAATGGCTCATCTTGATTTTGGTAATCTAACTGAATAATTTCATCAACAGGTTCATTTTGAATATTATTTTTTTGTATACTTTCTACAGAAACAGAATGTGTATTTTCAAACCAAGTTTCCCATTCTATTGATGTAATTTGTTTTAAACTTACTTTTAAATCAAATTTATTTTCTATGTTATTAATAACTTTTTTTACTTTTATATAATCCAAGTTCATAGCCCCTAGATTTAAGATTTTATCTTTAATATCAATTACGATAATTCCAGCATCTTCACATACTTCAGGCGAGAGAAATTCTTTTATCTCACTTTCCTCAACAACTTGACTTTCTTCATTTATTTCACCAACTTGGGACATAGCTATTAAAAGTTGTGCAATGATAATTTATAAATTAAAGACAAAACTAATAAAATAAGTACTTATTTATAAAATATAGCTATAATTTTAATAAAATTTCTATATATTTACATAATTTTTTCAAAATTATTTCAAAAGATTCATGAAAATTTATCTTAATAAAAAAAAGTATCGTTCTGGATTAATAATTTTTTTTGGGTTGTTTTCAATAATTAATCGAGTAAATTTTGCTCAAGATCTTCAAAAGAACTCATCACAAGAAAATCAAATCAATAAAGAATCTCTAATAGAAAAGGATAGTTTATTACCAATGCCAATAGGAGATTTTAATTCTGCATCTAGGAAGGTTGACATTGATAGAAATCCTTTCAAAGAACCATCATTTTCTGAATTCCCAATTATTTCTAATATAAATTCAAATTTAAAATTCAAAGGTTTGGTAAGTTCAGATAAAAAAATTAAAGCAATTATTGAAATTGCAGGTATTCAAAAATTCTATAAAGAAGGAGATTTATTAAGTAATGGTTTTTTAATTAAAGAGATATCCCTTCAAAACACATCAGTTGATATTTCTGATGGTACTAAAAACTTTAGATTGAAACTTAATAATTTTAAAAATTCATTATGAAAAAATACTTTCAAAGGCAATTCAAGGTTTTTAATTTTTTTAAAAATAATTTTAAAAAAATCAAATTAAAACTTAAAAAGTCAAAAATAAGGAAGACTAGAGAATCTTTAATTAAAAAATTAATTAAGAATCAAAAGTATCTAAATCTTATAAATAAGATTAATAATTTTAAAAAAGAAGAAGGTCTTATCAAAACACCTAAAAAGAAGAAAAAATCATCTTCATTTATGAATAGATTAACTGGAACTAAAAAATATCAAAAATTTTTAAATCAAATTCGAAACATTAAAGATATAAATTTAAAAATCATTCCAAAGTTTAACTTCAATAATGATAATTATAAGTTTTTTAAAAATAATAATATTTTGGAGCAAGTTAAAAATCCTTTTGAAAAGATCAAAATTTATAAATCATTTAAAGATAATTTAAATTCAAACAAAATAAAAAAGAATGCTAAGCATGACCAAAAAATTGGCATTATTTTTTACACAGATCATAATCTTACTTTTGTAAGTATGAAGATAAATTTAAATAATAAAATAAATATTACTGGTGTTACAGAGATTCCAATCCCAGCAAATGTTATTGGCGACTCACTAGTTGAAGATATAAATGAACTAGCAAATATTGTTTTAGATTCATTAAATCTTTTAGATCTTACTGATTCACCCCTTCTCGTTATTTTATCGAGCTCATTCTTCAATATTCATACTTTTCTTGCTTCTGACTTGAAACAAATTTCTCAATCAGATAAAAAAGTTCAATCCAAGAGCCCATATTTACCAGCTAATACATTTGTTGAATTTTTAAAAATATCAGATAACAAAATAGGTGAAAGTCAAGTTAGATCATGTTACACAAAAAAAGATTTGATTGATAGCTGGACAGATACTTTACAAATAATTGATCAGCCAGTTATTGGATTAGTTCCTGCAGCGCCTCATATATTTGACTTAATAACATCAGTCGTTTTTCAAAAAACAACAATCCTAATAGATATAGAAGCTACATCTACAACACTCTTGCTTGGAAGAAATAAAGCTAACTTAACATCGTATAAGTTACCTTTTGGATATAGTTTATATATTTCTAATACTTTAGATGAATCAAGTACTAATTATTTTGAAAGAGTTTTAAATTCAACTAAAATAATATTAAATGAAAATAATGATCTATTACCTGAAAATATTTTTGTCATGGGACTAGGATTAGATAAATTAGTAAATGATAAATCGACTTTGCCAAAAGGGTTTAAGAGTATATCGTCATTAAAACTTTCTGAATACTCTTATTTTCCAAAGAAATTGGAAATACATGAATTATTATCTGATTCAATCAACTCAAATATCTGCTCATTAGCTTCAATATTGTCATCATGCGTTTAAACTACAACTTTGCATTTAAAAACTCTAAACTTCGGCCTTGGCAGAGACCCGCTGCACCAAATTTATTAACTACAGATGCAAGTTTACAGAAAAAGTTAGTTTATATTATTGATCAATTTAATAAAAATTCAGAATTATTTTATCCACCAACCTTAATTTTAGGGTTGAGCTTAGGATTACAGGTATTTAGTATCTATCCAAATAAAATATTGAAAAGCTTTGAAGAGAGTCATATCGAATATACTAAAGTTAACGGTAAGCTTAGTAGTTTAAATTCCTTTAAGCAAAAATTTAATAGAAATATTAATAATCTTGACCCATATTTTACCCAGGCAACTACTTCATATTTATTTGCTTACTATCTACAAAGATCAGTTCCTAAAGGAGTCAAACTAAAAAATTATGCCTATAGCGATAATGGTTTTGAAATAAATATAAGTGCTTTTAGTATCGATTCTCTAAATGAATTTTTAACATTAATAATTGAATCTCCAATTGTAAATAAAAATACAGTTAATATTAGCCAGCTAAATAAACAAATACTTGCAAAGTCAGAAACAAATCCCATTGATTTTAATTATGATTTATTGTTGTATGGTGAATCTAATAAACTTGGTTCAAAAAAAAGAGAGTATTTTTATAATGAATCCGGAGCTGATGGTTTATATAAAAAATTTCAAAGATTTAAATACATTAAATATCTTTTGAGGAAATAACTTTGAAAAATAAAGAATATAAAGATTTATTAAAAGAGCTTTTCAACAAATTTAAGGAATTTGATTTTAACTCTTTAGTGGAAAAAACTAAGAATATAAAAATCGAAGATATTCAAAATTTAAATTATAGGAAAATTTTTTATGATCTTCGTTCATCAAAATTCTTTAAACCTATTTTAGGTATCTCTGGTGCCTCTTTGCTCACAATTTTAGTATTAGTGCCAGAGATAAAAAACGTAACAAAATCTTTTATAAAAATAGATCAATATAAAATGGAGTCCAAAAATCTTAATAGCAAAATCAACGAACTTAAATTAGAAAATATTAAATTCAAGGAGATCTCATCATTGATGACAAAGGTAAATCAATCTTTTTTACCAAAAGATCAGATCATTTTTCTAACGAGATTATTAAATGATGCAGCAAAAAAAACTAACGTTAATATAAATTCTTTTTCTCCAATATTGCAAGCCAATACATCAAATCTATGCAAGACTTCTTTAAGTCAGAAAAATTCAAAAAAATTTAAGAAAAGGAGAAAAAAATCTCAATCTACAAAAAAAGGTTCTATTCAATCAAATTTCTTCGAGATCAATTTTAATTCTAATTATATGGATATTGTAGAATTTCTTAAGGAAATTCAATTATATGATGTTGTAATTATTCCCTATTGCTTAGAAGTTGATTCAGAAACAAAAAATTCTGCGCAAAAAGATAATAAAATTGATAGTTATGATTCTATTATTATTCAGTTAAATAAATCAGGAAATCCAATTGAATCAAAAAAAGATGTAATTTTAGAAAATAATTCCACCAATTCTGGAAATGTAACAACAAGAATTGTAATTAAAATTCCATCTTTTATTAAATAAATGTTTTTAATAGAATTACTAAGAATTGATGAAAAAAATTTTTCCCCTTGCTATTATTATGAATATTTAAAACATAGATCATTGCCAATATTTAAAGGAATTATTAGGAAATCTTTTTCTCTTGTGGCCTTATCTAGTTTTATAGTTTCTGGTGTAAGTTCATCAGAAAAAAAATTATTTCTTAACGATAATAAAAACTTGAATGTTAAGGTTACTACAAATAATTCTACACTTTATAAAGCAAATCAAAATAGTAAATTAGATTTATTTACTGATAAAGTCTTACTTGCCTCTTCAATAGTTAATCCAAATTTATTAGAAATTGAGGGACCCGAAGTATCACTGGTTTTTAAGAAAGCGAATGCCAAGGAAATTTTTGAGTATCTTGCAGAAATTGGTAATTATGGTTTTGTATGGGTAAAGAATAGTCCATCTAAAGATTCGGAAGTAGATAATAAACGCCTAATTTCTATGACTTTGACAAAAGTTGATTATAAAAAGGCTTTTAATTCACTTTTACTTGCTAGTGGATTGCAAGCAAAATTACATAATAATATTTTATACATCGGACCCAATGTAAGAAATACAGTTTTCACAACTAGGGCAACTGACGTTTATCAATTAAATCAAATAAGTGCTAGTTCTGCAGCTGATTACTTAGCAAATTTAGGCGCAAGCGTAACAAAAACATTCACAATAAAAACATCTGTAACATCAGGTGCTTCTCAATCTCAAGCCGTGCAAGGGGCATCTACATCCTCAACTACTACTGATCAATCAGAAACTTCGGTAAAGGTATATGGAGCAACCATTGGTCCTTTGGTGGGACTTATTGCAACAACTGATGAGCGCTTACAGACTGTCACGATGGTAGGTGAAGAATATTTGATTAAATTAGCAAATGGTTTCTTGGCAAAGTTGGATATCAGACAAAAGCAAGTTGCCTTAAGTGTAAAAGTTCTTGACGTCAATTTATCAGATAAAAATTCATTTCTAAAAGATTATGGCGGAATACTTGATGATGCTTTCATCATAGGCACTCAGGGCAAAATAAAAACTGCATTTGGAAGTTATCTTCCCACTTTCCCAGGCTCAGAGGAAAGCATTACAGACTATGTGAATCCAAGGTCTGTAACTGAAAAGAATAATCTTTTCTTTGGACTACTTGAAGCTAGTATTGAGAATGGTTCTACTAAAGTGCTTGCAAGTCCAACACTTTTACTAAGTGAATCTTCTGGAACTGCAGGAGATGGAAGTACTATTGGTAGAAAAGCAGGTAATGAAGGATTTGTTGAAATTGGAGATAAAGTTCCTGTGGATGCCACTCAAAGTGATGGAGGCGTATGTACATATAGTTATGAAACAGTTGGGGTAAAACTTGGTGCAAAGATTTTAGGCATTGATCAAAATAATTACGTAACTTTCACAATGAGTCCCATAGTAACAGGTATTTCTGGAAGCTTTAATATCGTAGGTTGTGGTTCAGTTTCAAAAATCAATAACAGGAGACTTGATACAGGGGCTATTCGTATTAAGGATGGAGAAACACTTGTGCTTACTGGAGTTATCCAAGAAACAGATGTAGATACGAAATATAAATATCCAGTACTAGGAGATTTACCTATATTAGGATCTTTATTCAGATCTTCTCAAAAAACTAATGATAAAAGAGAGTTAATCATTCTTGTAACACCAAAAATTTTAGATGAAAAATCTACAAATATTGAAGATTATAATTTGAAATTTACTGGCAAAGATTCTATTAAAATATTGAAAGAGATTAAAAGATAAAAGATTAAATTTAATCTTTATATTAACTGTAGTGAATAAATTATTTTATGTGAGCACAATTTGATTCTGCTCCTTGAGAAATCAATCCTAACCATTCATTTTCGTATACATTTTTTGACTTTTCACAATAGTTGTGAAAAAGAGAAATACTATCAATAACTAAAGATCCAGTTGCTGATTTACTTCTAGTAAATTGATTATATTCATTAATAATTTCTGCAAAATATCCCTCGATCAGTCCTACACACGGCTGACTAAGAGAGGCAGATAATGTAGAAGGTTTCCATGCACTTAGTATTATTAATTGACCAACATACTCAGATTCAAGAGCTCTACAAATATCTTCCCATGGATCAATAGCGCTCTGCACTTCCACATCTAAATTAGTTAAAAAATTTAAAGCCTCTATTTTATTAGCAGGAGTTAATTGCTGAGGACCATCTTCAAATAAATAAGTTGATCCACCATTATTTGCAATTATTTGAATATACATTTTTTCATCTTCATTCGTTGAATTTGATATTGGCAATTTGTTTATATGTTGTCTTAAGCTACCGATAACATATTCAAATAAACCTTTACCATTTATTCTTGGTGTAATAAATTCTGGATTTATAGTTTGCCAATTTCCATTTATAATGGATCCATTAAGATGCTCATACTCTTTATTCATAAAAAATGAATTATCAATTATGTAAGTCACCTTATTTGATTTTAGACATATTCCAATCCAACAACATTGACCTCCAACGCATATAGGTAAATTGGTATTTTCCTCTGAATATTTAGAAAATATATTAATTTGATTTTCATCCTGTATAGAACTAAAACCTCCAACTGAAGCAATAGATCTTAGATCATTATTAGAAACACCTCTTTGTGGATCAACAGCCTCAATTTGTATTTCAATTCCTTTTTTAAATTCATCAATACAAAAAGAGATCCCATAAATAGTTTTTATATCATTCCATTTTGGAGGACAACTAATTTTTTGATATTCAACAGAGGATGTTATTCCATCTAATAAAGTTGTCTCTTGAAATTGAAGATAAGATGGCGATACATAGTAACCTAATTCATTATATTGAGGTCCATATCTAATTAATGAAAAAGGATCTTTTTCTCCACTTTGACTCGACCGTAGCGAATAAATAATTGGACATTCGACTTGATTCAAATTAAAAAGATCTCCCTCTGGATCATAGTCACTTTTAACTAATGCTTGATCAGGTAAGCTTATGCCAAAAAGGAATTCACCATCAGTTGGATAAATACAATTTTCATTTAACAAACTGATATCATTTTCATCATCAATTATTCTTTTACTAGCTTTTACTTCATCTAATATAAAATCAAGCGTATCATTTATCCTCCCATTTAACCCCATCTGAGTTTCATCTAATTTATTACCTTTCAAAGCTATTTGTAATACTGAAAAGCCTACCCCAATAGCAGTTAATGATATTGCACCAGCAATTATTAATTCAATAATCGTAAATCCATTCTTTAAATTACGATTCTTCATTTTATTTAAGAAGATATACATTTATCTGGTTTAAGAATATTATTCTGATCAACCTCGCTAACTTTCATAGTATCTGTGATCCAATCACTTTGAATAAATTTTCCTTTTGCTATATGACCTGTTGGGGTTTTAACTATTAAACAATTGAGTAATTTAGCTCCAGAGAAAAAGTATTGAGAACCAATAACAATAACTATTGATTCATCTGAGCTTATTCTTCCATTGGGCGTTATTTTAAAATTTTTATTTATAACCTGAAAGATTGAATTATTTAATGCTGGTGCCAATGAATTAATTGAGTTTGAATCATTATCACATGAGATAGTAAAACCTTGATATTTTTGTTCTCTTGGAACAGCATTATGGTCTATTAAATTTGTATTTATATTGCAACTATAACCCCATCTCCTTGCATCTAATCTAACCACTCTAAAGTATTCTCTCAATTCTCTAGTATATGCATTAACTTTTTCAGTTCTTACCCAGTTAAGAAAATTTGGGATCAATAAGCTTGAGAAAGTACTCATCATCCCAACTGCAATAATAATCTCGACTAACGTAAAACCCTTATCATAAAATTTCTTCATATTTTTTAAAAATTTTTGATAGATTCCCATTTTAAATTATTTTAAAAAAGTTGTTTACACCAACTATGGGATTCTGCAGCTAAATCAATACTTAACCAATGTTGATTATTAGCTCCCCATTGAACTCTATAATCGAGTGTTGCTATAGAGTAATTTAAAGGTTGGTAAATAGTTGGTGAAGACATATTAAGTTCTCTTGTAATTAATACAGTCCGTCCGCTAAAAACTTTACTTCTATCTGGCCCTGGCCTCCATGATTGAATCATTTGTCCTTCAGAATCTGAAGATGTTTGCCAACTTGGTAAATTAATAATACTGTCTGTAAAATCTTCACATTCTTCTTCAGACAAAGAATAAATTCCATCCTCTTTATTATAATTCAAACTCCATAAATCTAGTTTCAGTCTTTCAATATCCCTTTCAATTTCTTTATTTATTGAACGTATTAAATTAGAAGAATGAATAGTATTTAGCCTCAGAGAGGAGAAATAAACACCGTAGATAATTATTCCAGCAAGTAAAGTAAGGCTAAGAATTGAATCGACCAGACCAAATCCAGATTCTCTATAGTAATTAAATACTTTTCTATAAGTCATATTAATTAGAATTAAAGTCTCTTAATGTGTCCCAGAGAATAATTGATTGACCTCTATAGTATTTTATCCCCCAATTAAATGAATCCCCATGCCAGGCAACTAATTTATCAATAAAAGTTTTAGAAAATTCCCAGTTTTTTTCTCCTTCTCCATCAAGACATAAATTTTTTACCCAAACAGCGCCTGTGAAGTTTCTTTGAACATTTTTGTCTAATAATTTCAACTGAATATCAAATATATTTAGCAATTCATTTGCTAAAGGATTATCTTCTAGATCATCACCAAGATTAACATCATTTAAATTATTCTCAGAATTTAAAATTGCAAAGGAACCGGGATATGCATTTTGAAGAGCTTGGTTATTGAATCGATTTATATTCTGCAAAGTAAAAGAACGTAGATGATAATTTCCAGTTAAATTATTAAAAATTAAAAAAACATTATTTGTATTTCTATCTAACAACGTGTTAGGTGGTAATTGACTAGTTTTTTCTCCAATAGCAATTACTTCTAAATTATTAATTTGATTATCTTCACTTCCGTAGGGGATTAATTCCATTTCCGAAGTAAGGATTAGATTTGTAATTTTATCTTCTATTGATTCACCAGAAGTATTTTTTATATAACCATATGATCCTCTTGAGGTTACAATCATTCCAGTATTTAAATCATTATCTTGACCGTTAATTTGAATCCATTTACTCTTTGGTAATACAGAAAGAAATGTTAGTTTTGGACCATAAATAAATGCTCCTAACTTATCAATTGATGTCATTCCAGTATTATCTATCAAGAAACTATTTCCTGGTAAATTATCGTTATCTAAAGGAAATGAATCAGTATTAAAGGTATTATTCTTAATTCTAATGCCGCCTTCATTATTATCTCTATTACAGAATAGTTTTGTCTGTTCTGATCTAGTCTTTTGTTTAAAGAGTATTGTTAAGTTTTCAGGCTTTCCAGTGCCACAAGATTCAAGTCCATTTTTATGGCAAAATTTGCCCTCGTTACTTATATCTATATCTCCCATAATTTCAAGAATTATTTTATTCTGATCAGTTGTTGATATTTCAAACTGAGATCCTGGGCCTTTTGCATAAAGTGAATAAATTCTGTAAGTTTTTTGGGGTGTATTATTTCCATCCAAGCTACAATTCGAATAATTTTTACTAATATTTTCTTCAGTACAAATTAATGTTCCTAGATCTATTACATTGCTTAATCTTGGTTGTTTAGGTAAACTTATAGGCTGGACCCATATCCCTCCATTTCCTTCCTGAGGTAAAGAAGAATTTTCAGCTTTTGCTAACTCCCTAAGATTATTGCAATTATCAATATTATTAGTATTCATTCTCCAAATTATTGAGCCTTTTGCATTATTAAATGGAGTAATATTAAGATTCCCTAGAAATAATGAATCTGTTTTATCAGAATCATTTTCTCCTACTGATATAAATCCAAATCCAGATTCTGAGGTATCACCTTTAACCTGAATATTTACTCTTAATTTATTTGAAGCTGATTTTGAAAGACTATTTTTTGGAGAAGCTAAACCCTCTATTAAAATAGAGTTAATACCATATTCCTCGGTTCCAATATATTTTGTTGAGATAACATTAAAAGTCTGTTCAAAATTCTTCGTAGAATTTTCTAAATTATTTCCAACATAATTTGAATCAGAAAATAATTGACTAACAA
>CEPA01169317.1_pt1 | contig 10687 bp, 9 predicted proteins | sample 356241 | NCBI WGS metagenome assembly CEPA01 (sample SAMEA2620542, study PRJEB7988) | marine metagenome | biome: marine biome (ENVO:00000447); feature: surface water layer (ENVO:00002042); material: "saline water (ENVO:00002010), including plankton (ENVO:xxxxxxxx)" | depth 5 m
AATTTTTTATTCCATAATTGATAATCGTTTCTTGCTGATTCAAAAGTATGACTCCCATCAATAAAAATTAAATCAATATTATTACTTAAAATTTTAGAGGCAGATTGAGAAGTCATTACGAGAGGAATAATTGTTTCTGTAAACCGAAATTTTTTGACTGTAGCTTGAAAGTGAGGAAATGTATTAATGGATTTAGTTTCTTCATCATAAAGTTTTGGATCAAAATATTCTTGCCCAAATTGCTGCTCTTCAGAACCTTTATGATGGTCAATGGAAATAAGAACCCTATTATTTTGTTTACATCCAGCTGCAATATAACAGGCTGACTTTCCGCAGTATGAACCAATTTCAACTGCAAAAGATTTTTTGCAGTATGTTCTTGCAAGCTCATAAAGAAATTCTCCCTCTTCATGATCTAAAAAGCCCTTAATATTTTTAAATTGCTCGATTTTATTATCCATAAAAATATTTTTTACCAAGAGTTGACTTAAATCGACGATGTTGCCACAAGTATTCTTCAGGATGTTCTCTAATTTTGGTTTCGATATGAGTAGTAAGGTCTTGAAGAACAGATTCAGACTTTAAATTATTAATTTCTTCAATTGAAAGAACTAATTCATCATCCTTAAAAAAAGAATTTAAAAATAAAACTTTGCATTGTGTAGATTTTAAAATTTTTATTGGGGCATTAGTTGTAGAACATTTAGTATTAAAGAAAAGCACTTCTGTAGCATTTTCTAAGCCATAATCCTGATCAATAGCATAGAGAACAATTTTTTTATTTTTTAACCAGCGGATAAATGTAAGTGGTTTATTTTTATCTGCCAATCCTTTAACACCTTTCAGCCTTCCTTTTTCTTGCAACTGTTGCATCTCATCAGAATTATGTCTCCTTTCGACACCATAAATTTCAGCATGCATTCCAAGAATTCTTGTATCTAATTCAAGATGATGAGAATGTTTGAAGATTAAAAGCACACCAGAATCTTGTTTTAAAAGGTTTAAGTTATGAATCCTATAATTAAAATTAGTATCTATCTTTTCATCATTCCAAAACCACGCAATACCAGTATGTGATATAGCAGAATATAAAGAATAAAGATTTTTGGTATACAGATTTTGTAAGGTATGTTTATCTAAATCAGGAAAACATTGTTTTAAATTGCTAATGGCATATTTATTTCTTTTAAAGTTTGTAGAATTTAGGTGCTTTGCAAGAAGACTCACTAGACTTGACCTTATTTTTGTGGGCATCGATATTAAAAGTTTCCAGCAAAAATACAAAATATAACTATTAATTTTTTTCATAAATTTTTAAGGTTATTATTACATTATTGAAAATTTTTTTTAATTATGTTTCTTTTTGTCTATAACTTAATTTTCTTCCTGTTGATGCCTATCATCATGATTAGAATTCTTATTAAAGGACTTTCAGATAAATTTTATTTAAAAAAATTTGCTAATAGAATTGGGTATGTCAGGAATCTTTCTCCAGATAAGTCATTCATTTGGATTCATGCTGTCAGTTTAGGAGAGGTAATTTCATCAAAAGGGTTAATCGATGAAATCAAAAAAGATCTTAATTCGCATCAACAATTTCACAATTACAGAATATTACTGTCTACTTCAACTGGCACTGGTTTACGAAGAGCAATTGATATTCACGGAGAGGATATTCAAATAATTTTTTCACCTTGGGATTTTTTACCTTTTATCTCAAGATTCTTAAATACATTTGATATTAAGATTGCTGTTTTTTTTGAAACCGAAATTTGGCCAAATACAATTAAACAGTGCTCAAAAAAGAAAATTCCAACTATCATTGCAAATGCAAGAATTTCAGAAAAGAGTTTCACTAATTATAAAAAATTATCTAAACTCGCGCCTTGGATGTTTCCGAATATTGATATGATTCTTGCTCAAGACTCTTATCATGTTCAAAGATTTAAGTTGCTCAATGCTAATTCTGTCCAAAAAGTTGGCACAGTTAAATTTGATGAGGTGCATACAAAAAATGATTTATTTAATGATGATTTTATTGAAAATATCTTCAATAAACCTTTTGTATTAGCTGCTAGTACTCATTCCGGAGAAGAAGAAATCATTATTTCTGAATATCAACAAATGAGAGAACTGATTTCTCCTCTTCCAATTGCAGTTGAATCTTCATTGGTGATAGTTCCAAGACATCCTGAAAGATCAAAGTCTTTAGTAAAACTTTCAAAAAAAATGGGAGAAAAACCATGCCTCTTGTCCGAATTAAAAGAATTGGATAGGGGCTCTAAATTCTGGGGACATGGAAGCAGATTTACAAAAAAAAGATCTAGAGAGATTTCAATAATAATTGTTGATGAAATAGGCATGCTTGATAGCTTATATGCTCATGCAAGTTTTGCCTTTATTGGGGGAAGTTTGGTTCCTCGAGGGGGACATAATGTAATTGAAGCAGCAAGAAACGAATGCCCTTTTATTCTAGGAAAGCATTTTTTCAATTTTGATACTGTGGTAAGGAAATTTATAGATGCTCAAGCAACTTTAGTGATTGGCAAAAATGATTTAAGTACTTTTGGTTTTGATTTTTTCAATGATAAAGATATTCGCGAACGACTAAAACTTAATGCTATTAAAGTTGTAGATGAGAATAAGGGCTCTACTAGGCGACAAGCTGATTACATCCTTGAATGTATTAATTAAATATTAAGATGTCTCAAAACAAGAAAATTTTCTCTATTATTGGTCCTACAGCAAGTGGTAAAACTGAATTAGCTCTGAAACTTGTGCGTGAATTACCTTTTGAGATCATAGGTGTTGACTCTGTTCAAATTTATAAATTCTTTGATGTTGGATCAGCAAAACCAAGTCAAGAAATTCTTGATTCTATTAAGCATCATCTAGTTGATGAAATTGACCCTCGAAATATTTTTACTGTTTGGAATTTCTATGAGGAAGCACTCACGAGAGTTAATTATATATTTGAACAAGGCAAGGTTCCTTTGTTTGTCGGGGGAAGTATGATGTACTTTAAGTGTCTATTTGATGGGATCAATGATATTCCTGCTTCAAATATAAAAATACGTAATGATCTTGAGCATGAACTTGAAAATAATGGTATCGAAAGTTTATATCAAAGACTTAAAGATATTGATCCAGACTATGCTCGAAACATTAAACAAAAAGATACGCAAAGAATCTTAAGAGCTTTAGATGTTTTTGAATCTTCGCAAAAAAAAATGAGTGAATTACAAGATTTGCCTAAATTAAACCTTTTTAAAGATTTTTCTTTTGTGAACATTGCATTATTGCCGCAAGATAAAATGCATGCGGAAGAATCAATTAGGAAAAGAGTTTATCAAATGTTTAAAGATGGATTAGAAGATGAAGTAAAAAATCTTATAAAAAGGAATATTCCCAGAGATCATCCCGCAATGAATGCAATAAATTATAAAGAGACTTTAATGTTTCAAGATGGCTTAATCACCTATGATGAAATGATTCAAAAATGCATTGTCGCAACAAGACAGTTTGTTAAAAGACAAAAAACTTGGATGAAAAATTTTCATTTTTCAGGACAATTTCAAAATCAGGAGTTAACAGACATTTTAAATTCAGTAAAAACTTATTTTAAATAGTTTTTATTTAATTTTTTTTTAATGACCTTATATACTTTTAAAGTTATATAATACTGGCTATGAATTGGGACAATCAAAATAATAAAGACCCTTGGGGTAATAACTCAGGCAATAATCAAGACTTTGACGATTTACTAAAAAAATTCTCAACTATTCTTGGTGGAAAGAAAACAAATGGTAAATCACCATCTGGTGGTGGATTTGGTTTTTCACCTAAACGCATGCTGACCTATGGTTTTTTTGCTTTACTAGTAATTTATGCAGCATTGAGTGTTTACCAGTTAGATCCTGGTGAAAGGTCTGTAGTATTGAGACTTGGAAAATATTATAAGGAAGAAACAGAAGGATTAAGGTTCATGCTTGCGGGTATTGACCAAAGGTTTGTTGAAGATGTTGCTTTAACAAGACGGTATTCCCAAACTGCAAATATGCTGACTCAGGATGAAAATCTAGTAGATGTAACTGTATCTGTTCAATATAGAATTAGTAATTTAAAAGATTTTGTTCTCAATGTTAGAGATCCTGAAGCAAGTCTCAGAAAAGCTTTGGAGAGTGCTCTTAGATTTGTTGTTGGAGACAACTCTCTTGAGCAAACATTGACAGTTGGTAGGGAGCAAATTGCACAAGATGTTAAAGATAGATTGCAATCTTATTTAGATATTTATGCAGCAGGTTTAATAGTACAACAAGTAAATATTGAAAAAACAGACCCACCTGGTGCTGTTAAAGCTGCATTTGATGATGTGGTCGCAGCAAGAGAGGATAAGATTAGACTTCAGAATGAAGCTGAGCGTTATGCCTTAACTATCGTTCCTGAAGCTCGAGGTCAAGCAGAAGCAAGAATTCAGGCTGCAGAAGCTTATCGTGAGGAAGTTATTGCTAAGGCAGAAGGTGAAGTTGTGCGCTTTAATAAGTTGCTTGCGGAATATCAAAAAGCGCCAAAAGTTACTAGAGACCGGTTATATCTTGATGCAATGCAAGGAGTTTTATCTAATTCAACCAAAATTATGGTGGATGTCGAAGGTGGAAATAACCTGCTATATTTGCCATTAGATAAAATTATGGAGCAAAATAAAAAGCAAGATGAGGAAGAAGATTAATGAATATTAAACCATCATATTTAGTAGTCGCACTGTTATTAATTGGTCTCATTTTTAACAGTTTTTTTATTGTTGATGAGAGAGAAAGAGCTATTGTGTTGCAATTTGGTGAAGCAATCAGACCCAACGTAGAAGTTGGATTCCATTTGAAAGCACCAATTATCCATGAAGTAAAAAAGTTTGATTCACGAATTAGATCACTAGATGAAGATCCTGACAGAATATTGACCGTCGAAAGTAAGTATCTTCTTGTTGACTCTTTTGTTAAGTACAAAATAACAGATGTTCTATTATTTTATAAAGCTACTGGTGGAAGCTTCATCAATCTGAATAATTTACTTGGTCAAAGGACTGAATTTGAACTTAAGAATCAATTTGGTAAAAGGACTGTAACTGAAGTTGTTTCCGGTGAAAGGGATGAACTCATGAATATTATGAGAGAAAACCTTGATTCATCAGTTATTGATCTAGGTATTGAAGTTATTGACTTTAGAATTAAACGAATAGACTTACCTTCTGAATTAAGTAATTCGGTTTACGAACGAATGAGAACAGAAAGAAAAAGACTTGCTGAAGAACTGCGATCAGAAGGTAAAGAAATATCAAGAGAGATTACTGCTATTGCAGACAAAGATAAAGTTGTTATCCTTGCTGAAGCTTATAAACTTGCGGAGCAAATTCGAGGAGAGGGAGATGCACAATCAGCTGCAATTTATGCAAATGCTTTTTCACAAGACCCTGAGTTTTATGAATTTACAAGGAGCATTAAAGCCTACACAGAAACTTTTCAAAGCAAAAGTGATGTCATGCTGATCGATTCAGACTCTGATTTTTTTCAATACTTAAATAAATCACTGGGCGACGAATAATAATGCACCAAAACACCCTTGTTCTTGGACTGCAATGGGGTGACGAGGGAAAAGGCAAAATTGTTGATGTTCTGAGTGAAAATGTTTATGCAGTTTGCCGTTTTCAAGGTGGTCATAATGCTGGTCATACTCTAAAAGTTAATGATATTACAACCGTTTTACACCTTATACCATCCGGTGTGCTTCATCCTGAAATTAAATGTGTAATTGGTAATGGTGTTGTTCTATCACTGGAAGCATTAAGTGAAGAACTTTCAAAATTAAGCAAAATGGGTATCTCCCTTGAAAACAGATTATTTATCAGTAATAACTGCCCTTTAATTCTTCCTAGCCATATTTTGATTGATAAGGTTAGAGATAAAAAAGAATCAATTGGAACTACTGGTCGGGGTATAGGGCCTGCTTATGAAGATAAAGTCGGAAGAAGAGCAATTAGATTCGGTGATTTGAATGATAGTGATGCACTTGAGAAAAAAGTAAATAACCTGCTAGAGGTTCATAACAAGATTTTGGTACATTTACATAAATCAAAACCTTGTGATCCTCAACAGACTCTGGATTCATTATTAAGGTTTAAAAATTTTTATAAAAAATACTCTGCTGACATTTCTGAACTTATTCAAGAATGGCATGAATCAAATCACAGCTTATTATTTGAAGGTGCTCAAGGTACGTTTTTAGATATCGATCATGGAACCTATCCCTATGTAACCTCATCCAGTACTACCGCAGGGGGTGTATCAACTGGATTAGGCATTGGCCCTAAAAGTATTGATAAAGTAATTGGAATATCCAAAGCTTATGCAACAAGAGTCGGAGAGGGGCCATTTCCCACTGAAGTCTTTGATCAGATTCTCAAAGAGATTTCTTCTCGAGGAAATGAATTCGGAGCAACAACTGGAAGACCAAGACGCTGTGGTTGGCTGGATCTTGTATTACTCAAAAAAGCAATTTTTTTGAATTCTGTTGATTCATTATGTCTTACAAAGATTGATGTTCTTGATAGTTTTGAGGAAATAAATCTTTGTATTGACTACAAAGACAACAAACCGATATATAAAAGGTTTGATGGTTGGATGCAAAATACATCTCAAATAAAGAAATATGATGATTTACCCCAAAGACTAAAAGAATATATATCCTTTATTCAAGATTTTACTAAAACCAAAGTTAGCATTCTCTCAATTGGACCTTCAAGAGATCAGAGCATTTATATATAATTTAGAAATGTTTAAGAGGGGCCTTTCATACAAGAAAGTTATTTTGTTGCTTTTAGCCTCACTTTTTCTATCACTCTCCACTTATGTTCTCTTAATATATACCAAGCAACTAGGATCATTGGAAGGACCTGGAGAAATTACTGGTGAGGCAGTACCTCAATCAGTTATCAAAGACAGAATTCAGGAAGTTGATCAGGTAAAGGCTAAATTAACTGTGGAAACAGATAAGCAGATACTTTTTGGTGATCTCCATGTCCATACAACATATTCAACAGATGCCTTTTTGTTTTCTCTACCTTACCTCAATGGCACAGGAGCATCACCAATCGGCGATGCTTGTGATTATGCAAGATACTGTTCAGCTTTAGATTTTTGGTCTATTAATGATCATGCTGAAGCATTAACACCGAGAAAATGGCGGGAAACTATTGATAGCATTAATCAATGTAATAATCTCTCTAACGGATCAAATGACCTCATATCATTTTTAGGTTATGAATGGACGCAAGTTAATCAAGATTATCAAAAGCACTTTGGGCACAAAAATATTATTTTCCGAGAGCGAAATGTTGATAAAGTACCTCCCAGGCCTATCGCAGCAGGAGGTATTGCAAGTGAGTTTATGCAAATAGGACTCCCAATGCGAACAACAATTTTTCCTGCAATTGTTGATTTTAAAAATAGAGAGAGGATTATTAATTTTCAAAAATTTATTGAAGAAGTTGGGTTGGTGCCTCAGTGCCCAGAGGCTGAATCCTCAAGAGACCTTGATGTAAATTGCATTGAAATAGCAAATGATCCAAAAGAGTTAACCGATAAACTTGATGATTGGGAAACTCCCTATATGGTTATTCCACACGGGACCACCTGGGGGTTTTATACTCCACCAAATGCTGATTGGAGAAAGCAACTAAAAGATTTTTATAACCCACAAACGCAAAACCTTTTTGAAATTTTCTCAGGTCATGGAAATAATGAAGAATATAGAACATGGAATGATACATTGCTCGATGCTGATGGCATCCCGTATTGTCCTGAACCCTCCGGTAATTTTATTCCAACATGCCATCAAGCAGGAAAGATTATGGAATCTCGTTGCAAAGATTCAGGAATGAGAGCAAGTGAATGTGATGAATTAGTTCGAATTACCAAGAAGAACGCAGCCTTGATGGGAGCAGGTGGATTTATGGCAGTTAGGGAAACAGAACCAGATGACTTTTTAAATGCTGGTCAGTGTAATGATTGTTATTTACCTGCATTTAATTACAGGCCATTAGGGTCAGCCCAATACATATTAGCTATGACTGACTTCAGCAAACCCGGAATAAAAAATAGAATTAAAGCAGGTTTCATTGGCTCAAGTGATAATCACGGTGCAAGACCTGGAACAGGTTATAAACAAATTGATAGGAATCAAAATACTGAAGCATATGGTTTTTCTAATGCAACAGTCGAATGGTTGAATAATTTGGATTTACCAAGAGGAAAATTAAAACCATACATGAGACCACGTGATCAAGTTCTTGATTCTTCAAGTTTTACAGGGCTAACAGATCTTGAGAGACAAAGTGCTTATTTTATGACTGGAGGTCTTGTGGCAACCCATTCAGAATCTAAATCAAGGGAAGATATTTGGGATTCACTTGATAGAAGAGAAGTCTATGCAACTACTGGGACGAGAATACTCTTATGGTTCAATGCCAATCACGATGAGGACATTTATCCTATGGGTTCTGAGTTTAACACTGATAAATCTCCTGTTTTTACGGTCAAAACTGCTGGTTCATTTAAACAAAAACCCGGTTGCCCCGATTATAGTGACAACATGCTGGGCAAGGAGAGATTGGAAGAAATTTGCAATAATGAATGTTACAACCCATCTTCTGAAAGGAAGATTATCGAAAGAGTAGAAGTTGTGAAGATTTTACCTCAATCTTATGAAAATGAATCAATCAATGAATTAATCTTTGATAAGTGGAAAAGTTTTAACTGCAACAAATCTATTTGTGAATTTCGCTTTATTGATGAAGATTTTGAAAACCAAAAAAGAGATGCAGTTTATTATGTTCGTGTTATCGAGGAAGCATCAAATATAATTGGTGCAGACCCATTAGGTTGTGAATTTAATGCCGAAGGTGAATGCATTAAAACTACTATTTGTCGAGCTGGACATGAACAAAATAGAGGAGATTGCTTAGCTAAAAGTAATGCCCAGGCATGGTCAAGCCCAATTTTTGTTAATTCAATTTAGAAAATTTATCAAGACAAGCGTTTATAAACTTATAAGATTCAGGATTTGAAAATTTCCTTGCTAGCCTTATGCATTCGTCAAAGGTAACCTCTTTTGGAAACTTTTCTTGTTCAAGTTCGATAATCCCTAAAAATATAATTGCCTTATCGATAAGATCGATATCATTTATCTCAAGTTTTTCAAAAATTGCATTTAAATAAGATTCTTTATTTTTTACTTCTTGAACATATGAAGAGAACATTTGAAAATTGACTCTTTTTGGAGAATTTTCTTCCTGGAATTGCTTAATGATTTTTTTTATGGAGATTGTGCTGTCAAAGAGGAGTTGATAGATAGCTTGTACTGAAATTTCTCTAGTTTGGATATTTTTTTTATGCTTTGCTAGATTCTTCATAAAGAAGTTTCATAATTCATCAAATTTTGTTCGCAATACATTTATACCAAAAGATTCTTTTTGATTGGCAAGCCTCTTTTCTTTTATTAACCTAAGCATTCCTTTCGCATTACTCTTAGTATTTTTAATGAGTCGATTTTTAAGTTGAGCTTCATTTTCTACACACAACACATTATTGATAACAGCAATATCTGGGAAAGTCATGGATAATTCACCTATTGATCTAAATACTTCGTTGGAGACAAGATCATAGTGAGAAGTTTGACCCCTTATTACTATTCCAAGGCAAAAAATGCCTACAGGTGTAAAATAGGATGCATGTTCATTTAAAACATGTTTTGCAAATGGTGCAATTTCTAATGATCCAGGAACAGAGAATCTTTTAAATTCAAAAATTGGTTTCTTTTTATCTAAAATAGATAATGCAGCCTTTTCCATTGAAGAAATATAGTCTGAATACCAATCAGAGGAAATTATAAAAATAGTTCTTCTATCTTTCATTTTCAAAACTTGTAATTTCTATGTTAAACCCAGATAAATTATTGTATTTAGTTGGTGTTCCCAAGACCCTGATCTTTTTTAATCCAAGAGCTCTCAATATTTGTGAGCCAGCTCCAATAACTCTTCGACTTTTTTTGGTTAACTCTTTTCCCTTGAGAAGAGATAACCAATATGAACTTGCATCTCGATGATTTATTAGAACAAGTACACCTGCATCTTCTTGTGCAATTTTTTTTAAAGATTGCCTGACTGACCATTTCTTGCCCAGTTCCTTGATGCCCAAAGTATCCTGCAAAACACTTTGAGTTTGGACACGAACCAGAGGATTTTCTACACCTTCATTTAACCCTTTTGATAAAGAGAAATGATAATTTTGATCTAATATGTCTTCCCAGATGTGCAATTCAAATTCCCCAAAATCTGTGTCCACTTTCCTTTTTTCAATCTCTTTGATGGTGGTTTCTTGAGATAATCTAAAATCAATAAGATCTGCGATTGTCCCTATTTTTAAATCATGTTTTTTAGCAAACATTTCAAGGTCATCTCTTCTTGCCATTGAGCCATCATCATTCATAATTTCACAAATCACTCCTGATGGCGATAAACCTGATAATTTTGCAAGATCACATGAAGCTTCAGTATGTCCTGCTCTTGCTAAGACTCCACCATCCATTGCCTCCAGTGGAAACACATGACCTGGTTGGGCTATGTCATCAGCAGTTG
>CEPA01173082.1_pt1 | contig 10647 bp, 8 predicted proteins | sample 356241 | NCBI WGS metagenome assembly CEPA01 (sample SAMEA2620542, study PRJEB7988) | marine metagenome | biome: marine biome (ENVO:00000447); feature: surface water layer (ENVO:00002042); material: "saline water (ENVO:00002010), including plankton (ENVO:xxxxxxxx)" | depth 5 m
GCGCCAAATCCAAGGAGGGTAAGAATCTTTCTTGATGAAAAGGGTATTGAGGTAACCATAAAACAAATTGATATTATGAAAGGAGAGCATAAGAGAGAAGAGTACAAACAACTGAGTCCTCTTTCACAAGTTCCAACTCTAAAATTAGATAACGGAATATGCTTAACAGAGTCCATTGCAATCTGCAGATATTTTGAAGATTTATGTCCAGAACCAAATCTCATGGGAAATAATCCAGAGGAAAGTGCGTTGATTGAAATGTGGCAGCGGAGACTAGAATTATTACTTATGGCGGGAATCGCAAATACCTATAGACACGGGCATCCAGCGATGGCTGCACTAGAAGAAATACAAATAAAAGAATGGTCTGAAGTAAGTAGATCGAATGTTATTAAAGTTATGAAATGGCTTAATGATCAAATGGAAGGTAAACAATTTGTATGCCTTGATAGATATACAATTGCTGACATTACTGCATTAGTTTGTTTTGATTTTGCTAAATGGCCAAAAATTAAAATACCAGAGGATTGTATAAATTTATCTAACTATTATGAAAGATTAAATTCAAGACCAAGTGCAAAAGCATAAGAAGAAGTTAATTCTTGACCAAAATATTGTTTTTAAATAAATAAATAATGTCAGATGGTCGGATGATCGCACAATGTGAGGAAAGTCCGGGCTCCTAGAGACACAGTGCCGGATAACATCCGGCGAGGGCGACCTTAGGGAAAGTGCCACAGAAAATATACCGCCAAATATGGTAAGGGTGAAAAGGTGCGGTAAGAGCGCACCGCGAATATGGTAACATATTCGGCAAGGTAAACCCCACTGGGAGCAAGACCAAATAGGAATAACTATATAAATGTCTCTTTAAATGTTATTCGGGTAGGTTGCTAGAAATTTATGGTAACATAAATTCAAGATGAATGATCATCACCACTTTGTGGTTACAGAACCCGGCTTATAGACCATCTGACAATCTTTGATATGTATTCGCTTTAAAAAAGATTTATTTAATGAAATCAAATATCTAAATATTTTAAACATATTTATCCATTGACTCCCATAAAATCCCATGCTAACCCATAATATGACGCCATGCGTGCGTCTATGGGAATTTAAATATGAATATTTTTTTGTCAAATACAGTAAATAAAATTGACTCAAAGGGAAGAGTTTCTATTCCTTCTCAATTTAGATCAGTATTAGAGAACCAAGGTTTTGCGGGAGTTTATTTATATCCATCATTCACATCACAATCTATTGATGGAGGAGGCGAAGTTTTAATTAATCAGATAGCTGAAAGTATAGAGACTATGAAACTTTTTGCTGAAGAAACCGATGCGCTTGCGACGGCACTTTTCTCTGAAACATATCAACTCAATTATGACCAGGATGGCAGAATATCTCTCCCTGAATCATTGATAAACCATGCTGGCTTAAAAGATAAAGTTACATTTGCTGGAATAGGACAAAAGTTTCAAATGTGGGAGCCTTCAGCTTTTGAGAGTTTTAAGAAAAAATCTAGAGTAAAGGCTTTTCAGAATCGTGACTTAATTGGTCCGGTAATCAAATTTTCAAATCATTCAAAGGTTGAAGGGTGATGTCTAATAGAGATCTTCATCATAAATCTGTAATGTGTGAAGAAGTTTTATCAATACTTAAACCCTCTGATAATTGTGTATATATCGATGGTACATTAGGTGCAGGCGGTCATTCAAAAAAAATTTTAGAAAGCGCTAAATGTAGTGTTATTGGTATAGATAAAGACCCAACCGCAATTAATTTATGTAAACATCTCTCTGACAAATATGATAATTTTATAGCAATTCATGGAAGTTTTGCAAATTTATCTGATTATCTTCCATCTCTAGGCTTTGCTAAAATTGATGGTATTTTATTAGATCTTGGGACATCATCTATGCAATTAGATAACCCCGAAAGAGGTTTTTCTTTCAAATATAATTCTCCCTTAGATATGCGTATGTCACAAACCGGAGAAACGGCTTATGACATAGTAAATTCTCTGAGCGAAAATTCTTTGGCAAATCTAATCTATAACTTTGGTGAAGAGAGAAAATCAAGAAAAATTGCAAAGGCAATTATTGATGAAAGAAAAATTAATAAAATTGTAACTACCTTTGATCTGAATAAAGTAATATTAAAAGTAAAAAAAGTAAGAAATAGAAAAATACATCCCTCTACAAAGACATTCCAAGCTTTGAGAATATACATAAATCATGAATTAAAAGATTTATATCATGCACTTATTTCGGCTGAAAGAGTTCTATCTGAAGGCGGGAAATTAATTGTTATTTCTTTTCATTCTTTAGAGGACAGAATTGTAAAAAATTTCATAAGAGAAAATTCTGTTTCTTACAAGAATTATGATCCAAATAATAATGATAAAACTTTTGTCTATCAAACTAGGAGAGTTATAAAGCCATCTGCTGAAGAAATAAAAATAAATAGGAGATCCAGATCAGCAAAGCTTAGATGGGTTGTTCGGTCCTCTTATAATTATAGTGAATTAAATCCAACGCATTCTTTTGAAAATTATGGAGGAATAGAATGCTAAGAGTAATTTCTTTTTTAAGTATTTCTATATTCTTATTAATCAACATTTATCACTATAATGTGAGTTACGAAGTAATAAAAAAAGAAAAAACTAATTATGAAATTGAACGTCAAATTTTAAATGAGAAACAATATGAAGCTCAATTAAAAACTGAGTGGGCTATAATCACGAGTCCTAAAAATTTAGAAAAATTAGCAGATAAATATTCAAAAAACTTGAAATTAAAACCAGTCAACGGAAATCAAATTCAAATCAGTCCTCACAAGAATCATGAGGAAAATTAAGGTGTCAATAATTAGTAAAAAAAATAGAATAGTGGTTGGAGACGACATTCAGCATTTATTGAATGGTAAAGAAAACAAAAATAAAAGATATTTTTTAGAAAATAACCATATTAAAACTGCAAGAGATAGATTAAAGATTGCTCTATATTTTTTTGTTGTTTTTTTCATTATCTTCTCAATAAGAAATACATTTTTATCTGTATTTCCAGGTGAAGTAATAAGTGAACCAAAACGTTCTCTTGCGCTATCTTTAAAAAAACCATTGCCTGATATTTATGACAGAACAGGAAAGAATCTGTTAGTTACAACCTTTAAAACAACAAGGGCGGCTGTTGTAAAAAGATCTTCACTGAATAGCTTTGATATTCATAAAACAGCCGATCAATTATCACCTTATCTCAATGAAGATCCAAATGATTTATTAGAACGATTATCAAAAGGAAAGTATGTTGAGATTGCAAATGATATAAGTGAAAAACAACAATATGATCTTCTTAATTCAGGCGTTGCTGAGGTTGAATTTCATAAAGTTTGGAGAAGGGTTTATCCAAGTAAATCGCTAGCATCTCATATTCTTGGACACTCAAATCGTGATTTTGATCAAAAAGCCTCATCAGGATTTGAAAGATGGTTATATAAAAATGAAATTAAGGATGATTATATCAATTTATCTATTAATTTGAATGTTCAAAACCATCTAGAAAATATTCTTCATGAAGCAATCATTGAATTTAATGCAGAGGCCAGCTTTGGAGTAATTTTGAATGCAAAAAATGGTGAGATTTTAGCTTTGGCTTCTTTACCTAATTTTGATCCAAATACAATTAATAAATTTTCACACTCTAAAACTATCAATCAAAGATTTAACAGAGTCTTACAAGGAAGTTATGAGCTTGGCTCAGTTATGAAAATATTTACACTGGCAATGGCATTAGAAGAAGAGAAGGTTAACTTATCAGATGAATTTGATGTCTGGAAGTGTCTAAATAAAAATAGAAAAAAATGTCTTTCTGATTATAGAAAGAGTAAAGTTCAATATTTAAACGCTGCGCAGTGTCTGATTAATTCCTCAAACATTTGCATGGCTCAGATTGCTCATATTGTTGGCATTGAAACTCAGAAAAGATTTTTATCAGAAACTGGTTTGCTTGATGAACAATTTATAGAGCTTTATGAGATGGGAAAACCAAATCTACCTGAAAGATGGAATGAATTATCAATGGAACAAATTTCCTTTGGTCAAGGTATTGCAGTGGTTCCGTTATCATTTGCCTCTGCTTTTGCTGCTGTTGTTAATGGAGGGTATTTGATTGAACCAACATTATATTTGAGGGAAAATAATTATTCTACAAATACAAGATTAATTTCCACTGATGTAAGTAAAAGTATGCGTTATGTTATGCGCGAAGTTGTCAGGACTGGTTCTGGAAAAAAAGCTGATATCGAAGGTTATAATATTATAGGAAAAACAGGAACAGCAGATAAACCATGTCCGGGAGGATATTGCGGTAGGGTAACTAGTTTTGTTGGTGCTTTTCCAGGCAATAACCCCGAATATGTTATCCTTGTAAGCTTAGATAATCCAAAAGAAAAAAAAGGTCGAGGTTCATCTGCTTATTGGAATGCTGCACCAGTTGCAGGAAAGATAATAAAATTAATTGCCCCACAATTAAATATCCCTGCTCAAACTAAATATACTAATTTTCATGAACATGTGAGTTTAAATAGCCAATGATTTCTCTCAAAGATATAAAAGCTGATTTAGCATCTGATTTAAAAATTAAAGGTGTAACTTCTGATAGTAGAGAGGTCGAACCAGGGTATATTTTTGTTGCAATTCAAGGAAAAGAGTATTGTGGAGAAGATTTTGCTGTCGAGGCTATGAAAAAAGGAGCATGTGCGATTGTTACCTCTAAAGACTCTGATCTGGAGCTAGAAATCCCTCTTATAAAAAGTGAAAACCCAAGGAAGTTTTTATCATTTATTTCCTCTTTATATTATAGTAAATCACCTGAAATAATATGTGCAATTACTGGAACAAATGGCAAGACATCAACCATAAATTTTTTACACCAAATTTGGAATTTAATGAACCTAAAGGCTGCAAGCATAGGAACTTTAGGTGTAATTAAAAATAAACAAATTCAAGATACAAATATAACAACTCCAGACCCTGTTTTATTGCACAAGACATTACAAGAACTCTATTACGAAGATGTATCCCATGTGGCTATAGAGGCATCTAGTCACGGTCTATCTCAACATAGAGTAGATTGCGTAAATATTAAAGCAGCAGGATTTACAAATATAAGTCAAGATCATTTAGATTATCATAAAAATATGCAAGAATACTTTAATTCTAAGAAAAGACTTTTTACTGAAATTCTCTCCAATGACGGTTGTTCAGTTGTTTGCGTTGATACAAGCGAGGGAAAAGAACTCTCCAAAATAATTAACAAAAGTGGTAGAGATGTAATGGAGATTGGAAAATACGCAAACTCATTAAATCTTAAAAAATTAATTTCAACTGATAAAGGAATTAAAATGAATTTCCATTATGATGGTGAGGAATTTTTTATTCCAATTAAAGTTGAAGGCTATTTCCAGGCGACTAATATTTTATGTGCTGCGGGTTTAGCAATTGCATCAGGGTCCCCTTCGGAAAAGGTATTTACAACTCTAAAGGATTTACTGCCAATTATGGGAAGATTTGAATTTTGCGGTTACAATAAATTTAATGCCAAAATTTATGTTGATTATGCTCACACTCCGGATGCGTTAGCTTCTGCATTAATTTCTCTTAGAAATTTAACTAAAGGAAAAATTATACTTATTTTTGGTTGCGGAGGAAGTCGGGATAAATACAAAAGACCTATAATGGGTGAAATAGCAAAAAAATTCGCAGATATAATAATTATAACCGATGATAACCCTAGAAATGAAGATCCTAAAAAAATTAGAAAAGATATTATTAAAAGCTGTTTATCTTTTACAGAGATACCTGATCGAGAAGAAGCCATTAGTAAAGCTATAAGTATAGCAAAAGATGGTGATTCAATATTAATTGCTGGAAAAGGACATGAAAAATTTCAAATAATTGAAAATAAGAAATTTCCTTTTTCAGACCAGAAAATAGTAAAAGACATTATAGGAAGTTAAATGTGCGATAATTTATGGAATGGAAAAGAGGTCATAGGTATTATCAGTGGTCATGGTTTTACTGAATGGGTTGCAACTGGTGTTTCTATTGATACTCGAACATTAAATAAAGGCGATATTTTCTTTGCTTTACCCGGCCCAAGCAATGATGGAAATGATTTTATTGAGGAAGCATTAAAAAAAGGCGCGAGCTGTGCAATTACAAATAGACCTTCTTTAATAAACTATAAAAAAGTAATTTTTGTTAATGATGTATATAAAGCCCTTGTTAAATTGGCAAAATATTCTAGGCAAAGGTCACAGGCAAAAATTATCGCTGTTACCGGTAGTTCTGGGAAAACTACACTTAAGGAGATGATTTCGTATTTTTTGTCTCATTGTGGAAAAACTCATAAATCAGAAAAATCATATAATAATTTCATTGGAGTTCCTCTCTCATTAGTAAGAATGCCAAAAGATTCTAAGTATGCTGTGTATGAGATTGGAATGAATAAAAAAGGAGAAATCTCTAAATTAGCAAATCTCGTGAAACCCCATATCGGAATAGTCAATAATGTAGGCGAAGCACATCTTGGAAATTTTTTATCTAGAGAAGATCTTATAAAAGAAAAATTATCTATCATTGATGGAATAACCAATTTTGGTAATTTAATAATAAATGAGAAATTAAAAATTAATTTAGATTACAAAGCAATAAAGAATAAAAATCTTAATATTTCAACATTTGGAAATTCAAAAAAATCTGATATCTCTCTACGCAAAAGTTTTCAAATGAATCAAGAAAATGTTTTGAAAATAAAAATAGGTAAAGAGTTCTTTAATTACTCTATATCTCTAACAGGAGAGCATATGGCCTTAAATACGCTCCCAGCATTATTAACTTGTATACTCACCAATAATTCTAGAGAAATGTTTGTAGAAAAAATTAAAACCTTTGAAAATATTGAAGGTAGAGGAAATAAAATAAAAACTAACTTTATTGGTAAGCCATTAACAATAATTAACGAATGTTATAATGCCAATCCAAGTTCAATGGCGGCAGCAATAAAATCATTTGATGAGATAAGTTTTATTCCTAATTCACGTAAAGTTTTTTTCGTTGGTGATATGTTAGAATTAGGAAAATACTCTCAAGAATACCACAAGAAAATTGGAAAAATTTTAAATAATTCGTCAATAAATATTATTTATGCGGTAGGTAATGAAATAAAGCATATTTGGACTGAAATTTGTTATGAAAAGCAGGGTAAAATCTATACTGGAATTAATGAATTAATCCCTGATTTAAAAAGTATTTTTAGGGAAAATGATATCATTTTGTTAAAGGGTTCATCAAAAGTAAATTTAATTCAAATAATTGAAGAAATTAATAAAAACAAAATTTTGAGAAAGATTGCATAATGGTATTATATCTTTTTAATAATCTAAGTATTGATTTTCCCGGTATAAATTTATTTTCATTTATTTCTTTTAGGGCTGGCTGTGCAATTCTATCTTCATTAATCTTAATGTTATTTGTCGGCCCAAAATTTATTCAGATGATGCAAAATTATCAAGGAAATGGACAGCCAATTAGAAAGGACGGACCTATAAGTCATGTTAAATCAAAGCAAGGAACTCCATCAATGGGAGGTATTTTAATTATTTCTAGCTTTACCATAAGCACAATAATATGGGGAGATATTTTTAATATTTACTTATGGCTTATAATTATGTCCGCATTACTTTTTGGATTAATTGGTTATATTGATGATAGAAAGAAAATTAAAGAACAGTGTCCAAATGGTATCTCATTAAAACAAAAATTTTTATCTCAAATTTTATTTTCAATAATTATAGTTTATTTAATTGTATCAGAATCTCCAGCAAATTTATCTTACGGTATATCAATACCTTTTGTTAACAGTATTTTTTTTCTTGGGTTGGCTTCATATTATTGTTTTACGACTTTTGTGATTACTGGGACATCAAATGCAGTAAATTTAACTGATGGACTAGATGGTTTAGCTATTGTTCCAATAATGATTGCAATTGCCAGTTTTGGTCTAATTTCTTATCTTTCAGGTCACATATTTTTTTCAGAATATTTAGGAATAAATTATATTCCTGAAACAGGAGAATTAAGTGTCCTATGTTGCGCAATTTTAGGAAGTTGCTTAGGTTTTTTATGGTTCAATGCACCTCCAGCAATGATTTTTATGGGGGATACAGGTTCTTTGTCTTTGGGGGCTATTTTAGGTTCAATTGCTGTTATTACCAAACATGAAATTGTTTTAATAATTATTGGTGGAATTTTTGTCTTAGAAGCTATATCGGTAATAATTCAAGTATTTTCTTACAAACTTTTTGGTAAAAGAGTTTTCAAGATGGCGCCTATTCATCACCATTTTGAAAAAAAAGGTTGGTCGGAGTCAACTATTGTAATTAGATTTTGGATTATATCTTTTGTTTTAGCGATAATTGGTCTGGCGACACTCAAATTAAGGTAAACTTTAAATGACGCTAAATAATAAAAATATAATTATTTATGGGCTAGGACAAAGTGGAATTTCTACATATAAAAAACTTAAAAATGATAATAATATTTTCATATGGGATGATAGTGTAAAAAAAAGGTTAGATTTAGAAAAAAACGGTTATATTTTTATAGATCCAATAAATTGGCCTTGGGATAAAATTGATTTATTAATTCCTTCACCTGGTATTGCAATAAATTACGGTATGAATTCATTTATCGTTAAAGAGTCAAAAAGAAGAAATATAGAAATCATAAATGATATTGAAATTTTTTACAGAGAATTAAAAAGTTTAGGCAAGAAAAAAATTATAGCTGTAACGGGAACAAACGGAAAATCAACTTTTGTTTCTATTCTATATGAGTTACTTAAAAATTCAGGTTTTAATGTATCTTTAGGTGGAAATATAGGTATTCCTGTATTAAATCTGAATGTTAAAAAATATGATCTTTTTATACTTGAGCTATCATCTTTTCAGTTGGAGTTAATAAGAGATTTTAAAGCTGATATTGCCGTATTGCTTAATATTAGTGAGGATCATGCAGAGAGATATCAAACATTTGATCAATATCAAGAGGCAAAAGCGAATATTTTTTTAAATCAAACAAATGATGATATTGCCATTATGGAAAAGGAATATCTACCAAATAAATTTTTAGATAAAATTAGTTCCTTACCAAAAAAAATATTTATCAACATGTCAAATTTTATCGATATAAAAGAAGAAAATTCACAAAATTTAATTATAAACAAAATTCTTCCTTTTTTATTAATTGTTACAGATATTTTGGGGGTTAATCGTGATTTTGTTATCAATAAATTATCAAATTTTAAAAATCTTGATCATAGAGTTAATCCAATTTGTTCTATTAATGGTATAAATTTTATTGATGACTCTAAGGCAACAAATCCAGCGGCTGCAAATTTTGCAGCTTCTCAATTTGAAGATATTTATTGGATTCTTGGGGGTTTATCAAAAAATAATGATCTTAAAAAATTAGATTTCTTTAAGACAAATATTAGGAAAATATTCTTAATTGGCTCCTCAACAAAGAAACTTAGTAAAATAATACCACAAGGAGTAGATTTTGAGATTTCTGGAAGTCTCGAAAAAGCAACTATTTCTGCATACATGGCGGCTTTAAAAAATCAAAAAGGATGTGTACTACTTTCACCTGGTTGTAGTTCTCAAGATGATTTTCTTAATTATCAAGAGAGAGGAAAAAAGTTTGCAAACATTATTAATAATTTGGAGCTAATATGTTAAGAGTTTCTCGAACTAATATGGGTCCAATTGGTGACTGGTGGTTTACAGTAGATAGATATATGCTTTTTGGTATAGTTTTCTTGGGACTAATCGGTTTATTTTTTTCATTAGCTGTGAGCCCTGTTGAGGCAAGTCATCTTAAAACGAATCAATATTTTTTTCTTATTAAACAAACAATTTTTTTGTTTATTTCTATTTCTTTGATGGTAACAATTTCAATATTACCTAAAAATTTTTCAAGAAAAATATCTTTGGTCTTATTTATTATGAGCTTGCTTGGAGTTTTATTAACATTAATTATTGGCTTTACAAGTGGTGGAGCATCAAGATGGATATCAGTTTTTGGTATAATAACTATACAACCCTCAGAGTTTATTAAGCCATGTTTAATAGTGATCTCAGCTTGGTTTTTTTCTAGATCAAAAGAAGAAAATAACTCAACTTATAGCTTAATTCCGGGAATTTTATTTATTTTTGTAGCCCTTCTATTGTTACTCCAACCGGATTTGGGACAAACTATTCTATTATTTTTAACAATTTCATGTTTGATATTCATTCAAGGGTTTCCATGGCTAATAATTGCACCTGCAGGTTTGTTAACTATGGTTGTAATTACCTTCTTTTATTTTAATTTTTCTCATTTTGCATCGAGAATGGACTCATGGATTGAAATTTGGTTTGGAGGTGGATCAATAAACCCAAAATTAACACAAACTAAAGCAGCAATTGACGCAATTGAGAATGGCCAAATTTTTGGAAAAGGAATAGGTGAGAGCTGGGTTAAATACCATCTTCCAGATGCTTACACTGATTTTGTTTTTGCGGCAATTGCAGAAGAAAATG
>CEPA01078091.1_pt1 | contig 10646 bp, 15 predicted proteins | sample 356241 | NCBI WGS metagenome assembly CEPA01 (sample SAMEA2620542, study PRJEB7988) | marine metagenome | biome: marine biome (ENVO:00000447); feature: surface water layer (ENVO:00002042); material: "saline water (ENVO:00002010), including plankton (ENVO:xxxxxxxx)" | depth 5 m
TGCATTCAATTTGGGATGGACAGATCTTAGAGTTTTTATATAAAACAAAAGGTAAAAATGATGTACATATGAAAATTGATAAGTTAGCAGAAAAATACAAAATGAGTCTTAATTACAGTGATGATGTTTATCCTTGGATAAATGAAACTAGAAAGATAGCTGTCTCCGATTCAGTAAGATATCTAGACAATAGAATACAAAATGTTGATGAAGCTTATCTAATAAACCATGGCCCCATTGTGATTGATAGACTCGCGCTTGCAATTGCCCGTTTGGCCATATTATTGGAAGTTGAATTAACTGAATGAAGTCTCTAAAGAAGGTTTTAAATTTTCTCGGAACTAATCAAACTAAGTTAGTTTTGTCACTTGATGGTGGAGGAGTAAGAGCTATTGCTCAAGTAATTTTTTTGCAAGAACTTGAGCGCTCAATCGGCAAACCTACCCATGAAATTTTTGATTTTTTTCTTGGTACCAGTGCTGGCTCAGCAAATCTTGCATGCTTAGCAGCACGGGAAATGAAAGCTAAAGAAATTCTTGAATTCTGGAGCGAGGATAATCTTAAAGAAACCATGTCAAAATCATTTTGGGATAATGCTTCGTTTTTACAAACAAAACCCAAGTATGATTCAAGAGGAAAAGAGAAAGTTCTAATTGAATATTTTGGCGAGCAGAAATTAGGAGAATCAAAAAATCCCATGGGAGTTTTAACCTATGACATTGAATCAAGAACTCCAAGAATTTTAAGTTCATATGACACCCCAGAAATCAGCGTAAAAAACGCTGTCATTGCTTCAAGTGCTGCTCCAATTTATTACCCAACGTATCAAATTGAAGATGGGTCATGGTTAATTGATGGGGGGATAGTTGCTAATAATCCTTGCCTGATTGCTTACAGTGAGGCTAAAAAACTTTTCCCAAATTCTAGAATCAAAGTCCTTAGCATTGGTACCGGAATCAACAGAAAAAAAATTAGTGGTCCTAGATCTGCAAAATGGGGTGCATTGAGTTGGATGAGGCATGATATTTTGGGAGTTATGCTTGAATCGAGCATGTATCATGAAATCATAACTGATTTAATTGGTAATGATTATTTAAGAATCAATAGCCCACTAGGGAGAGTCAACAGACGAATGGATGACAACTCTAAATCTAATTTAGAGAGGGTAAATGATATGGGTTTGAGTTGGTGGAATGACTTTGGAAATCAAACCAAAAAACTCCTTTCAAAATAAACTTCAATTAATTGCTAATTCCTCTTCCTTGCTAGCTCAAATAGGTTAAACTTCTCTAAACTTTTGGTAGGAAAAATATGAATATATATGTCGGCAACCTTCCTTGGAGCATTCGCGATCAAGAACTCGAAAATCTTTTTGCAGAACACGGTACAGTTGATTCAGCAAAAGTAATCATGGAAAGAGGTACTAACCGTTCAAGGGGCTTTGGTTTCGTTGAAATGTCATCAGGTGCTGAGGAAGCAATTGCTGCCCTCAATGACGCTGAAGTTGATGGCAGAAAATTGGTGGTTAACGAATCTAAACCCAAATAATTTATGGAATTTATTGGTCTGTTAGGTCTTATTGGTCTAATAGGCCTAATTGGTTTGGTGGATAGGGTTGACCCTGCATCCAAAGGTGGGGCAATTCGGTTAATGGGTCTTTTGGGGTTTATTGGCTTAGGTGGGTTTTGGTTTTCTTCTTTGGGGGCCTTCGGTGCCTTTGGTGCTCTTGGGCTTCACAATCATCAAAAAAAAAGATATGCAAGACTTGCATACTTTGGTTGGTTTGGGTTTGCAGGACCTATGCTAACTTTACTAATTTTTCTCTAGAGGCTAGTACAAGCAATCCAGCGCAAATTGCAAGGTTTTTTACAAAATTTTGTGTTTCATGCGCCTTACCTATTCCATCTTCAAGTGTCCAAAAGTCATGGATATAAACATTGATCACCATTGTTGTAAGAAATAATGCCCATGCAAATACCTTTACGTTTTGATTTAAAATCAACATCACTCCACCAATGACCTGAATTAAAATGACAGCTGGCAAGGCGAGCATAGTGAGTGGCACTTCATTCTGTTGCATTACCGCCACATAATTTGAGTAACTATAAATCTTGGCTATTCCAGGTCCTAAAAAATACAAGCCTAATAGTGATCTTCCCGCAAGAATGCTTATGTCATCGAGTTTATTTATCATGGTAAGCTATATTTATTTAATCGCATCATAGCAAGGGGAATTCGATGATTAAACATGAATTAAGTATTACTTTTTTTTGTAGCATATTATTTTTAATAGGGTGCTCACAATCAGTTTCTCAGGATCCAGTTCAGCTTGCCGTTGAGAATACTAATAGGACAATTAAGTTTACTGAAAGAGATAAATATAGAAATCCAGTAAATACTCTAAATTTTTTTGGAATCAAACCTGATATGAAAGTTCTTGAATTATCAGCTGGAGGGGGCTGGTATACAGAAATTCTAGCACCTCTTTTATATGACTCTGGTGAGCTAGTGGTTACACACCATGATCCAAAAGCAGGTGCATATCAAAAAAGATCCAGAGAAAACTTTGATAATAAGGTGGCCTCACATCCTGGATTTGATAGGCTAAAAGTCGTTACCGCTAACGTTCCTCCAAAAAAATCTTACGTAGAGGCCGGAGCTTTTGACATGGTTTTGACATTCAGAAATTTACATAATTGGCTTAGCCGTGATGCAATGCAAGACGTTATGGAGGAAGCTTTCAATGCGCTTAAATCCGGTGGCACCTTTGGGGTAGTTGAGCATCGAGCAGATGATGCAGCACCACTTGAATACATGAAAAAAAGTGGATATGTAAGCCAAGCATTAGCAATTGAAGTTGCAGAAAGAGTAGGATTCAGATTAGTTTCATCATCTGAAATAAATGCAAATCCAAAAGATACCAAAGATCACCCTAGAGGAGTATGGACCTTACTCCCAAATTTAAGACTAGGAGAGGAAGATAAAGATAAATATATGGCTATCGGTGAGAGTGACCGAATGACATTATTATTTGTTAAAGACTAATTTAACTATATTCACACGGGGTTTATTATGTTTAAAAACTTAATTTTATCAACTTTGTTTTTATTTATTTATTCCTGTACTGATTCAATCAAAGACAATAATTCAGGTATTTATAAACAAGAAAAACTATCTTTTAAATCAAAAAATATTTATGGTTTTGAAAATCTTTTTGATGGTAATCTTGAGTCGCAAAAAGATCAAGATGCTTTTGGTATTTTACATTTTCCTGACAATTATGATGCAGAAAAAAAATATCCTTTGGTAATAGCATCGCATGGCTCACTGAACTGGAGAGATCATCATCGCAGGTATTTAGAGCAAATAAGACAAGCAAATTATTTAGTTTTTGCAATTCATCCGTTTGATTCAAGAAATGTTTCCAGCACAGTCGGAGATCAAATTAATGTGACGAGTGAAACTGTTATTTACGATATGGCTCAAGCGCTTAACCTTATGAGTAAAGATTCAAGAGTAAATACTAAAAAGATTTTTGCAGCAGGCTGGAGTCTTGGGGGAACAGCAAGTTTGTTTAATGCTTGGACCCCATTACAAAATGAAATTCATGACGAAGGTTCAAATTACGCAGGTTACCTAATGTGGTATCCAGGTTGCCTAGCATTACCTGATCTAAATCAGTGGGATCAAGATCATCTTCAAATTTACATCGGTGAGTCGGATAACTGGACTCCTGCGCAACCATGTATTGATCTGGTTAATAAGATAAATGAAGAGGGAGGTAACGCTCATATTGAGTTGTATCCAAATGCTTTTCATTCCTTTGATGCTGATGCACCCCTAGAACTTCATCCTGACGCATATAGTTGGGCTAACTGTAAGTTGAAGCTTTCTGGTACTACAAAAAAAGTATATGACCCCGAAAATAAAGAGTTAGACTTTTCAGATCCAAAAGCACGAAGAGCTGCTTATGAATCCTGTGCCACTAAAGGGGAGGTTATGGCAGGAGCAAGCCCTGAATATAAATATGCTGCTGATAAACATCTTAGAGGTTTGCTTGAAGAACTAAGATAATTTACTGTTTAGAAGCTTCTTGCCAATCTTTAAAACCACCTAGGTTCCTGACATTTGTAAATCCCAGCTTTTTTAGAGTTACACCTGCAAGGGCAGCTCTTGCACCAACTGCACAGTAAACCAAGATTTGGGTTTCTGCAGGGAAACTATCACTGGGACTTAATTGAAATTCAAGTAATCCCCTAGGTATATTGTGCGCACCTGAAACCATACCGGTTTCTTGAACTTCTGCAGGCTCTCTTACATCAATTATTGTGAATTGATCTTCTTTTCCAACGATGCTTAAGGGATCTATATCCTCAATCTTAGATCGAGCATCTTGCAGCATCTCTTCAAGCTTCTTTACTTTAATATTCATAATTTAATTTTATCCGATCTATCTTAGATCCTGCGTTAAATTTTGAGTAGTACTAAACTGAAAATTCGGATGATTTCTCTTCAATGTTCAGAGTATAAATTTTTTGGCATATAAGTTGCATATAAATTATTAAACATTGGAGTAAATATGAAAACAATTCTTCCACTAAGCTTACTTGCATTAATTTTTTCTACCTTTCCGGTATATGCCAATCTAACTGTTTCAGAGGGTGTTAAATTGAAAGGCTCAATTTTAAGTGTAAAAACGACTAAAAAATATACTTCTGTTTCAGGTTGTAAAGCATTGGCAGAAAAGAAATCTAAAGCAATCGCTTTTAATTTAGATACAGCTGAAGGCAAATGTTATTTACTTAGGTCTGTATCTGGTTCCTCAGCAGATAAAGCTGTAGTTTCAGGGTCATAAACCCCCTTTATGAACCCAGTTAAGCCGCCCAAACGGGCGGCTTTTTTATTGCGATTCAGCTAGAAAGATTAGTTTAATCATTCTTGATTATTACGCTAACGTATGGGAATATAAATTAAAAATGAATAGAGCTGAGAGAATAGTAAAGTCTGAGCTTGCTCGCAAAAAACGCCATATGAAGCGAGCAATTGTGGAAAAGCGAACTCAAGAAGAGTATCGTCGCCTTAGAAAGCTCAGAAATCAAAGAAAAAAATACCTTTAGTAAGCTCTTAAGCTACACTTTAGGTATGGCAACTAAATCAGGCTTCACAGAATCTTACTTTGAATGCCCTGACGGCGGATCTTTATATTTTAGATCTTACGGCGATCCAAAAAATCAACCAGTCCTCTGCATGCATGGGCTTACCAGAAATGCAAATGATTTTCACCAGTTAGCGCAATTTCTTCAACCATCATTTTATGTAATTGCCGTTGATCAAAGAGGGAGGGCAAGAAGTTCTTATCTTGAAGACCCAATGGCCTATAGCCCTGAGACATACCTTAGTGATATGACTAATTTAATTTCTCACTTAGGATTTAAAAAAGTATATCTTATAGGAACTTCAATGGGTGGATTTATGGCTATGACCATGGCAGCTTTTGATCCTATCTTATTTCCAAAAATTGTTCTAAATGATTGCGGCCCAGAAATTGGCAGTACTGGTGTAAATAATATCGCTTCTTATTTAGGTAAAGGTGAAATATTTAAATCCAAAGCTGATGCATTTACAACCATCCAACAAAGACACATGCCGGCCTTTCCAAACTTTTCAAATCAAGAATGGAATGATCATATATTTGCTAACATGAAAGAAAACAAGGATGGCTCTTGGCAATTTGATTACGATCAAAATATTAAAGTATTCTTTGAAGCAGCAAGCCCATCTTCAACAGATTTGTGGCCAATTTGGGAGGTAATAACTTCCAAGATACTTCTATTTAAAGGCGAGCTTTCGACTTTATTGTCGAGACATACCCTGAAAAAGATGCATGAAACCAAGAGCTTCAAAAGTCACGAAATTAGTGGAATTGGACATACTCCAACTTTAAACACGCAATTCGAACAAGAATCCATTTTAAATTTTCTTTTGTAAATTTTTAATAATATCTAATCAACTTAACCTTTATGTTGTATATTTTACTGAGGAGTAAATTTCTGGAGTAATTATGAAGAATGTTGTTATTGCTGATTTCAAAGTGAAATCAGATAAAGTTCAAGAGATGGCCGAAGTCTTCAAGGAGGCGCTTGTTGTAACTAGAGACTTTGATGGGTGTCTTGGCATAGATGTCTTTTATGAGGATAAGACTAAGACTTACACATTGATTGAGGACTGGGATTCACTAGAACAATATGAGGTTTACCTTCAATGGCGAATTGATAACGGGATTGCTGAACTGTTAGACCCAATTCTTGAGAATGGATGGGATAGTGTGGTCGATAGCGTCAAACGTCTTGGGACTAAAGAGTCAATATAATTTAAAGGAGAAAAAAAAATGATAAAAATTCTTATAACACTTAGCTTGTTTTTGAGTGCTCTTGTTGCTGCTCAAGAAAATAAGTATGAGCCTGTAGCCAATAAAGCAGAGTATTATGCATTGAAGTTTTTACCTGGTAAGAACTATGACGATCTTAAGGATTGGGTACTCGATAATCAAAAAAAGGTGCTTAGTAAAACCGATGCTTTTGATAACTTTGAAGTTGTTTTATTTAGACCACAATTTGGTTCAGATTTAACTAATTATGATGCTGTTTTTCTTGGTTTGTGGCCAAATGCAACTGAGATGTATAAGGGAATGGGTTACTGGATCAAAAACGGTGGTAGCCAAGCTGCTAAAATACCGGTTACGACAGTGCAAGCGGTAGACACATGGCAATGGGCTATCTCAGCCCCAGAGGGAGAGAGCGATGTTGGTGCTGTAAGATTTGCAAATTGCAAGATGAAAGAAGGTGTAAATGGCAACCAAGTTTTTGATGCATACAAAGACTTTGCAATTGCAGCTAAAGCTACCGGCGATAATCTTGGGCGTAAGATGATTTTCCCTGGGCCAGGAGCTACCGAGGGTGATTATGACTATGTTTATTCATTGTATGCTCGCACTGTAGAAGAGCTTGGTTCAGGAGCTGATAATTATTGGCAAAATATTAATGGATCTAAAGAAGATCAAGCACTCAATGACTTAATTGAGAGCTGTTCAAACTATCGTATCTACATTACAGAGCAAATTCTCTAAGACATAAGCGAGGGGGTGGTAACCCCTTCGTTATTTTTCAGTGCATTGTGCTGACAAGGTTTGATTTGGATCAGTAAACTCTAAGGTATTATTTATTTTGCTGAAAGTGGCCACTGCAGAGCCATCTTCATTTTCATAGAACTTCCCAAATACTGTTGTTTGATTCATGAAGAAGCCTTCTCGGCTGCTTAAATCAACTCCTCCAACCTCAAAATATCTTTCGAAATCATTAAACTTGACATTGACTCCATCACAATCGAACTCTTTGTCTAAGTCTTGAGTACAGTTTGAAATCACGAGCAAGACACTGCAAGTTATAAAAAAATATTTCATATCGAAAGTTTAGATATATATTCTCTAATCATCAAGAATCTTTTAGTTGCTTTAGTTATAATTCTTGCATGGAAAAAGCCAGTCAATTTATTCATGTATGGCATGAAAATTTTCTTCATCAAAATACAGATTTTTTAGATACGATTTTGCATGATGAGGTAGTTTTTTACTCTCCAGTAGTATTCAAGGGTATTCATGGAAAAACTATGACAAAGCTCTATTTAACCGCTGCCGGTGAATCATTTAATATGGGAAAATTTGCTTATGTAAGGGAAGTTCATCAAGGTTTGCATTCAGTTTTGGAATTTGAAACATTTATTGATGATATTTCGGTAAATGGAGTGGACATAATTGAGTGGGATGAAAAAGGAAAGATCATTAACTTCAAGGTAATGGTTAGACCTTTTAAGGCAATTGATAAAGTTAGAGAAAAAATGATCGAGTCCCTAGAAAGAATTTCTAATTAGGTACAGCCGTGAATCAAAGGATTTTAATCTTCTTTCTGATTGGTCTAACAATCTTCTTTATGGATCAAATATTCAATCAAGAGGATCAAAATAGTGTCTATATTTCAGACCAAAGAATTAATACGCTAATTAATTCATGGAATACACAGGTGGGTCGAAACCCATCTCCTGATGAGCTTATTGGTTTAATCAACAATACTATTGAAGAAGAAATTCTCTTTCGTGAAGCTTTAAAACTTGGGCTAGATCAAGATGACATTATTATTAAACGACGTTTGGTACAAAAAATCATGCTGCTAAAGAAGAGTTCATTGCCTGAGCCAAATGAATCCGAATTAGTTAATTTTTATCAAGATAATCTTGATAACTATACTTCTGCAGATGGTTACTCATTCGAACATCTTTTTTTTAAAAAGGGGCCTGATGCATTCAATCAATCAAAAAATGCAGCCCTAGAGGGATATAAATCAAATGCTGGTGATCCGTTCTATGCAGGAGATCAGTTCTCAAATCATACTCTTAATGAAGTCAAAGATATTTTTGGTAATGAATTTGCCTCTGCACTGCAATCACAAAAAGAACGTCTTTGGTCTGACCCCATCACCTCAGCATTTGGCATACATTTGGTTTATATTTCCTCAACCAATCCGAGCAGATTAAAAACTTTCACAGAAGTAAAAGATCTGGTCATGCAAGATTTTTTAGCCTACCGCTCTGATCAATTGTCACAACAATTTATAGATGAGCTGAGAAATGAATATACAGTCGCAATAAGCCCAAATTTTAATCTTAACTAATACATTTAGAACATGCTTTTTTTTAATGAGCATTCAGGTAAAATGACCCCGAGTCATTTTTAGTACAAGCGCATGAAAAAACTATTCTTAGTATCCTTAATAAGTTGTTTACTTTCAGGTAATGTACTTGCTCAAAATGTTGCGCCATCCATTACAGATCCTGAGGCATTGGCTAAGGTTCAACAACAGCGTGATGAAGTTTTCAAACAAATGTTCGCTGATCCAACGAATCTGACACTGTTATTTGAGTATGCAAATCTTTCTATCTTAGTCGGGGATCTTGAGGCTGCAATTGGTGTGTTTGAGCAAATGCTTATCTACGACAATGAACTGCCTCGGATTCGCTTGGAATTAGGTGTTTTGTATTTTAGATTGGGAGCATATGCCCTGGCTAATACTTATTTAAAAAGTGTGAAGGAGTTTAATCCGCCGCCTGAAGTTGTTAACCGCGTTGATCAATTTTTAGCTGCTATTGAGGATGCTGAGGAGCCAATAAAATTCCAACAAATCATCGCTATGGGCATGAAGCACACCACCAATGGTAATTCAGGTATTAACGCTGATTTTATTGAAATTGGTGACTTCTTGCTTGAAGTAGATCCAGAGGCTCGCAGAACTTCCGATCAAAGTCGAATGCTTAATTATTCGATTAGCTTCGATCAGGATCTTAATCATCCCCGAGGCGATAACGTCCAGTACTATTTTAGTTACGGCACGGATACTTTTGATACATTTTCACAATTTAATGTTCAAAGTAATGTCATTTCAGTAAGACGGAATTTTAATTTAGATGACAACGTATTTAAGGTAAATGAGCATTCTTGTTGTGATCTTTTAGGTTTTTTTAATATTAAAGACCCTGTTTTTTCTCCCAGCATCAACTTGGTAAGAGTCGTCCTTAATCGCCAAGAAATATTGCGAAGCGGACGCATTTCACTGGATTATTCAGGTATTTTAGAAAATGGTTCTGCAATACTATTATCGTATTATCGGGATGAAAAAGCATTTAGGTCATTAACTGCTAAAAGCGGAAGAATAAACGGGTTTGCTTTTGGGCAAACATTTTCTATTCCTTCCAGGCAGGCAACACTTGGCTATAAAGCTATTCTTGAAAATTACCGTGCCAACATTAGGTATGAAAATTATGAGAACTATGGGTTTGAGTTAACCTATGGTGAGCCTTTTTGGTGGGGTTGGCAATCGTCTTATAAATACAGCTATAACGATAAAGGTCATGATAGTGATTTCCCTTTATTTGGTCATCGATCGGATCGCTTAGAAACCTTACGTATGAACTTTACTAAGTCTTTATCACTGTGTTGGTCGGCAAATATTTCTGCCACTATGAGTGATTCAAGGAGCACCATTAATATTTATAAAAGAAGGTCAAATAACTATTCAGCAACGTTTAATTACATGTGCTTTAAGTAAAAAGTGACAAAATGTCATTTTTTTAGTAAAGTAGATTGAAATTGAAAAAAAAATCCTAATTTAAAAATTAGGGAGAGAATAAAAATTGCAGAGAATTTATTCAAAATTATTACTTTTAATACTTTTTAGCTTACCTATTTTTGCTCAAGAGCAAATTGGGGTCGCTGCTGCGGTTAATAAGAACACCACCGATCTAACGCTTGAACAAGAAAGAAAATTAGTCGAAGCCGGCTACCAAATTATTCAAAACCATACCATTGAAACCGACGAAATTGGTAAAGCGCAGATGCTGTTGCTCGATGGGACTGCCTTTTCAGTAGGACCCAACTCCAGTGTGGTCCTGGACCGATTTATTTATAATCCTCAAACAGCTGAAGGCTCTTTGGAAGTAACCGCACGAGGCCTTTTAAGAATCGTTGGTGGAAAGGTCACCAAAAAACAACCTGCACTGATTCGAACTAATTCAGCGACTGTTGGGATTAGGGGAGGCAT
>CEPA01114887.1_pt1 | contig 10636 bp, 3 predicted proteins | sample 356241 | NCBI WGS metagenome assembly CEPA01 (sample SAMEA2620542, study PRJEB7988) | marine metagenome | biome: marine biome (ENVO:00000447); feature: surface water layer (ENVO:00002042); material: "saline water (ENVO:00002010), including plankton (ENVO:xxxxxxxx)" | depth 5 m
TTAGGAACTATAGCACCTTATGCTGGAGATTTTGGAATATCAAAAAATCCAGAATCTTTTGCAGCATATGGGTATGCAAAATATTTTACAGATAAAAATAGAGGTTCTGTTTTAAGATTATCGCAAAATGGTATTGCAGATATATCAAATTCTGGAATGAGTGATTTTTTTAGAGATGCGTTATCTCATGCTTCTAAAGTAATAGGCTCTTATGACGAATATCATGGGTTATATAATTTAACTATTATAGGTGATTGTTATGATAGTGAAACTGATACAAATATAGCTACTGCTGCGGATGGTTATTTTACAATTTCATTTGATGAAAATGCTAAGGGATGGACAAGTTTTAAATCTTTTAAACAAGAGGGAGGATTAACATTAAATAATAAATATTATACGTTTAGCTCTGGAAAGCTATATGAACATAATTCAAAAAATGTAAATAGAAATAGTTTTTATGGGGCTGGGCCGGCTGATTCTTATATAGAACCTATATTAAACGATAGTCCTTCTTCCATCAAAACATTTAATAATATAAGCTATGAAGGAACATCAGGTTGGGAGCTAGATTTTTTAAGAACTGATTTATCAGATATTGGTGTTGTTCCTACAAATGTAAATTGTTTTGATGTTTCATTGCAAATTACAAGGCCTAATACAAATGTTGGTGCCAATACATTAATAACAGGTGAAAAAATTGCAAGAGCTAAACAAGGAGAAACAGTTACCTGGGCCGTTTTTGTAGAACCTAAAAATGCTAATTTTAAATTTAATTCAGTGTCCGATGTTACTCTAACTTATTCTGGCTCTGAAACAGTTAATATAACAAACCCTACAACTATTGTTGATGGCAAATTAGTATTTAATATAAGTTACACCGTTGGTACATCTAATCAAATAATTGAATTACTTGTTGGGGGTACTGGTGCTTCTCTTGCTTTTACTACAGTATTATTAAGTATTAGTATAGGAGATTCTGTATCTAATGCTTCAGTAAGTCCTACACTAGCTGAATTATCCTCTGGATCTAATCAAAATATTATATTAGCTCCGTCAACATCGCATTTTGTAAATCCATATAATATTGCAGTGGGAGTTGGAGGATTAAATTCATTAAATACATCTGCAATAACAGGTACTGAAACAATTCCAGTAAAAGTTGTATCTTATACTAGTGGCGGTAATAAATATACTTTAAACGGTATAAAACAAGAGAATATTGCACTTACTATAGGTAAAACCTATATATTTGATCAAAGTGATAGCTCAAATGGCACAGGCGGCACACATCCTTTAAGATTTTCAAAAAATCCTAATAATTCGCCTTCAGACCCATTTACAGATGGTGTTACTGTTACAGGTACTCCTGGTACCGCGGGTGCACAAACACAAATAGTTGTAACTAGTACAACCCCTAGCCCATTATATTATTATTGTAGTAATCATGCTGGCATGGGAGGTAATATTATAACTACACCATTACCTTATACAAGACAGACTAATCAGATAACTTATAATGCACCTATTACATTGCCAAGTAATGCTACAAATGAAAATATGACATTTTCCGGTAGCGCTACGGGTTTATATAATTTAACTTGGGCTACACCAGGAATAGGTACTCTTACAACACCTACTAATACAACACCTGGTTCAATTTATACTGTTAGCCCTTATGTTGGAAATGATAGACTTACAGCTTTTTTAAAAATAAATGTAAGCGGTACAACTAAGATTATGCTGCCAAGTTCTTATGCTATTAGTTATGATGTAGATGATGCAGCCATAACTGAAATAACCGGCTTTTCAAATGTATATACACAAGATTACTATCAAGCTCAAATTTTGTTGCCTAAAATATATCAAGATACAGTAGCAACAGCAACTATAACACCTTCAACAGTTGCAGCTGGAGAAGTTGATGCAACAATAAATGCGGCTAATTTACCTAGTACCCATACATTTACTAATGGTATTGCAAGCCCTAATAATTCTTTAATAATAGGAGATACAAGTAATGCTAATCAAAGAGCTAATATAGTAACACAAATTACAGTAGATCAAGATTGGCTTTATGCTATAGCTGCTGTAACAGAAGGAACCGCAAGAACACCAGTAGCAAGACAAAATCTTATTGTTGAGCCATATGAAATTACTTTTAACAGTGGGTATGGCAAATATCCTTGGGCAATTAATGTTGCTACTAATACAACAGGCTCTAATAGAACAGGTACGGTTGTAGTAGAAAAATTTAATGATAGAGTTACAGGGTCATTGGTTTCATCAAAAACAATAAATATAACACAAAACGCATAATGAGCACAATAATAACATTTCCATTTCAAAAAAAAGAAGGTAAATATTTTGCACCAATAGTATCACAACAAACTACATATAAAGTAAACAATGGAGCGGTAGTCGCTGATGCTACAAAATTAGTTTCTGGTGTTAAAGGTGCATTTATGAAAGTTAGAATAAAATTATCGTCAACAAATGCTTCAACTAAAGCGGAATTATTTGCTATAAATTCTGAAGCTGTAAATTCAAGTAATTAATATGGAAATATTAGATTTATTATTTAATGGCCCTGAGGGTTTAACGTATGGTATAGCGCCTGCAGTTGTTGCTGCAGTTGGTGCTGCTGGAGGAATTATAAAAGGTATAGGTTCTTTATTTGGAAGACGTGCAAAAAGAAGAGCTATGAATAGAGCTATTGACGCTCAAAAGAAAGCTGAAGCTAAAGTTATGAACTTTAAGTTTAAAAATGCATATGAAGGTATGGAAGGTACTACATATACGCCTACTAAAGCTGAAGCTCAAAATTTAGCCGCCGCTGCGCAAGCAGGTATGCCTACAATAAATGCTGTTAAAGACGCAGCATTACCAACATTAAGAGACCCTGCTACCATGACTGCTTCAACATATTCCGCAGTAGGATATGATGCATCTCAAACAAATGCAGATCAATTATTAAGAGGTGCAGATACGGGTTTAACAAATGAAATGCAAAATTTACAAGTTTCTACAGCAGCTTCTGAAATGGCCGCACAAGAAGCTGATCAATCTTTAGCTGCATCACAAGATCTTGCTACACAAGCGGGTACAGGTGCAGGCGGCGCTACTGCATTAGCCGCGGCTGCTGCTAAATCTAAAGCTGGTATTGCTGCAGACATAGATAGACAAACTAAAGAAAATGAAATTAGAAGAGCACAAGGTGAAATGCAATTGCAAAGAGAGCAGCTTGGCCAAGAAAATTTAGCATCACAATTTGATTTAGGACAACAACAATTTAATGTTCAAGCAAAAAATGTAGCTTCACAATTTAAAGCAAACGCTGATAATCAGGCTATGCGTTTTAATGCACAAGCAGCTAATGATGCAGCAAGATTTAATGCCGCGGCTGCTAATCAATTTGCGTTAACACAATTTAGTACGGATGCTGCAAGAGAAAAATTCAATGCTGGGCAATCAAATCAATTTTCAAGAGATGAATTTGCTACTGAAGCTAGAATGGAACAATTTAACAATGCAGCATTAAATCAATTTGCAAGAGATCAATTTGCTGCTGATCAAAGACTAGAATTAGCAAATATGGGCGCTGCCAATCAAGCTGCTGCTTTTGGTGCAAAAACAGAATTTGAAGCTAATAGATTAGCAGCTGCAGGAGCAATGGGAGTACAAGATAGAGAGTTTAATAGATTAGCTGCTATGATGGGACAAAGACAAGCTGAAGCTGGGCAGGCTAGAAAAGCTGATGCGGCACAACGAAGTATGCTTTTAGGTGGCTTATCACAAGCTGCATCAGGAGCAGCTTCCGCTTTATCAGCAGGAGGTTTTCTTACAGATAAGTAATTATAATAATATAATAATATGGTAACAAGTACACGTGTAGGATATTTTGATCCAACAATAACAACAAAATTTGGACCAAGTGGCACCGAAGAGATTGATGCTCTTGAAAAGGGTGTACAATTAGGTTTGCAACAAGGTTCAATAGTGGCTAGAAATTTACAAATGGCCCGAAGAGCTGAAATTGATGAAAAAAACGCTAGACAAATTGAAGAGTATCGTCAAGTGCAGCGTTATAAACTTCATGATGGCCAAACTGAAAAGTTTAATTTTGAAGACACACCTACAACACTTGATAGTATATCAAATGCTAGAGCTGAAGTATCAACAGAACTTGTAAAAAGAGCTAATGAGCTTTTTAAAGCAAGAGAAAATGGTGATATTAGACCTATTGATTATATTAAAGGTATGACTATTTTAGAAGGACAAATTCCTTTATATAAAACTGCTGAAGAAACTATAAGAGGAGTTGGAGAAAAATTTTTAGTAGGCGTTCAAGAAAATAATTTTTCTAATACTAATGACCCAAAACTAATAGCTTTTGGCGCCGCATTAGCGGATGGTTCTGCTAAAATTAAATATAACATGGACAATAATGGTGTTATATCAATTGATGGTAGTTTTGAATATGATGATGATGGTACCTCTAAAACAGAAAAAATACACGTTCCTTTAACAGAAATACAAAGATTAGCTAATATAAAATACAAACCAAAAGAATCTGTTTCTGATTATATGGATGCTGATGTTACAGCATTAAAAACTGCAAATGAGCAATCTAGTATAGGCAAAGGCGATACTGAAGGTTTATGGAAACAAAATAAAGCTGTGCAAATGGTAAACGGTATTCCAACTGTTAACAAAAAATTTAAACAACATTTTGCTAATGGATTTGATAGTTATTTAGAACAATTAGGAGAGGGCGATGATGTATATCAATTAGGACAATATATATTAGATGGCGGTTTAAGTAATAAAATGGATTCTGAAAAAATATTAGATATTTATAGTCAAAAAGTCCCTGGCCAAGGTGGTGAAGAAGCTAAAAAGTTCCAGGGTAAAAGTACTATGGAAACTTTAAACACCATGTTTAATGAGCATAATGAAAAAGATATTATGTTGAAAGATAGCGAAGGTAATCCTATTAGTAGATTTGATGCTTTAAAAAACGCTTTAAAAGAAGACTATATATTAAAGTCAGCATATAACTATGATAAATCTTTAACAGATCAAATAGAATCTGATAAAATGACTAATTTAAAAACTACAAAAGATACATTATCAGATCAAGTTAAAATTAAAGAACTTAGAGAAAGTTTAACTGCTGATAGTTCGGATTCTAAATTAGTAATTGAAAAAGATTTAGAAGGTATTATTAATAATTTAGCAAATTTAAGAGATCAAAGTATTGAATCTAATAAATTACCTAGTAATATTCAAGGACCAACTGGTTTTTCTATTTCGAAAAATGATGTTAAGGACGCTTTATCAAATATTGGTTTTAATATAACTAATGCAACAGATAAAAAAGGAAATATAATTAAAGGGCAATTTGATGTTTCAGCGCCTGGATTAGATTTAAAAGAAATAAAAGGTATTAGAGACGCGGATCTTACAAATATAAGCCAGTTTTTTAAAAGATTGGTATATAGCCAAGTAGGAATAAATAGAAAAAATCAAGACGAAATATTTACAAGACTTAATAAATTAATTGAATTAAAGAAATTATAATTTATGCCAAGATTCAAACTAATTGATGGATCGATAGTTACAGTATCAGATAGTGAAGTTGATGAATTTTTAACCAAAAACCCTGGAGCACAAAAAATTGATGGTAGGGAAAGTGTTCGAAATCAGGTAAGGCAAGATGAATTAGCACAACAAAATTTAAAAGAACAAGAGCTTGAAAGAACGGCTGTTGAAGACCTAAATAAAGCTAGAGAAAGAGAAACTTATCCTCAATTTGAAGAAAAAAGAAAATTAGCAACAAAAAGAAGGTTTGATAAAGGATACTTTAATGAAGGAGAAGAGGCTGCATATACAGCTTATAAGAAAACCGGTGATATACTTTTAACTGAAGACAAACAAACTTTACAAGAATTATATCAAGCAGAGCAAGATGTTAGGGAAAGGGAGTTTATGGATGACTTGCCAGATAGTGTAAGAAAAAGAGTTCTTGATAGACTTCAAAAAGAAGATCCTACAAATGCATCTATAAATGCTTTTCAAAGAAATTACAACGCAACAGCTCAAATAAATAACACTTTGGCTAATGCTGCTGTTGATTTAGGCTTAGGTACAATGTATCTTCTTGATATGGCAAGACCTGAAAAAGGAGGGTTTGAAGAAAAAAGGCTAAATAAAAAATTAAAAGAAGCTGAAGCTGGAGATTTTTTTGCTGACGATAGAGGATTTAAATTTAAAAACAAAGAAGAGGCTGTTTCATATTATAAAGATAAACTTGATAATTTAGGAGCAACACCTGAAATAATAAAAAATTTAATATCTAAAAAAGAAAAATTAGAAAAAGAAAGAGCTGAAAAATTACCAAAGCCTATACCCTTAGAAAATATAAACAGCCTAGCTGCTTTAGGTGATTATACAAGTGACGCTATTGTAAATTTTTTACCATCTGGACTTGCTTTAATGTTGGGCCCAGCTGCATTGCCCGCTTTTGGTATTATGGGTGCTACTGGTAAATTATCTCAGTTTGCTATGGAAGAAGGTGAAGCTGAAGAATATTTGCCAGAATTAGAAAAAGCATTAAAAAATCCAGCGCTTGCTGAATACCATAAAGAAATTAAAGCAGAAATAGAAAGATATAATAAAATATTAAGTACAAATAACTTAACAAAACTAGGTACTTCAGCGCTATATGCTGGAAGTGAAATGTTATTTGAAAGATTTACTACACTTAAATTATTTAATGATTTAAAACAAGCCGCTAAATTAAAACCACCTTATAAAGAAGGTATAGGCAAAGCTATTTTAAAAGTGCCAGAAGCATCTGCTAGAGAAGGAGTTGGAGAAGGTTTAACACAAATAACACAAAATGCATCGGATATATTAATTGAAGATAAAAATATAAGCTTATTAGATAATGTTGATGAAGCAGCAGTTCAAGGAGGTTTAATAGGCACTGGATTTGGTGTAGCTACAACTAGTATGATGGCTAGAGCTCACATATTTGATGTTATCGCCAGTAAGAAAGATAAACAAAATATTGCAAATGGATTAGAAACAATACAAAATCTTAATAACGATTTACAAAATCCTGAAATTTCAAAAGAAAGAAAAATTCAAATTAAAAATTTAATAAATAAAAAAACAAAAGAACTTAGTTTAAATGAAGATATTATTTCAGATAGATTTTTAAAATTATCTGGAGAACAACAAAAAGAAGTATTTGAACTTGATAGAAAATCAAGAGAAATAAATAAACAATGGATTAATATTGCTTCAGATCCTACTATGTCTGAATCTACAAAAGATATAATGGAGCAGGATCTTAGAACTGAATTTGATAATTTACAGCAAACCAAAAGAGATATTATACAAAGTGCTGATAATATATACAATGAAATCGCAAAAATCGAAGGGCTCGAAGAAGGCGACGAAATTAGAGGTGCACGAATTGCAAATGTTAATTTAAGAAATGTAAAGCAACATAATAAAGGTACAGGTTGGGCTAAAAAAGTTATTGGAGTTACAGGAAAAGATTTAGAAAATATAAATAATTTTTTAAAGTCAGAAGAAACTTTATTAACATTACAAGATAAATCTGTTATAACTAAGGAAGAAGCTAACGAAATTATTAATAATAGTTATACTATTAATGAAAATGGATTTGATGGTATAGATGGGTTTTTTAGTAGAGAATCAAAAAATGCAGTAATATTTACAGACGTTGCGGGTACTACTAACCCTGCAGCAGCAATACATGAATACATGCACGCTGCTTTTGTTGCTAATGGTATTACTAAAAAGCAATTTGATAACGTAAAAAATGATTTAACTGAACTCATAAAAAATAAAGCTGGCGGTCAAATTACTCAAAAACAAGCTGATAATATACTTGCTAAAGTTGAAACTTATACAGAAAACCAAAGTGAAGAATTGTTTACAGCAATTAGTGATTTTGTTAATGCTGATGTAATCAGAGAAAGCGATGGTGATTTTTTAAGTAAATTAAGAAATACATTAAAAGGTGCTATATCTAATTTAGTTGGTGTTTCTGAAGCCAATGAATTTAAAATAGATACAGCTGAAGATGCTTTTAATTTTATAAAAGGGTTTAATAGAAAAGTTGTAAAAGGCACGGGTATAGAAGGTAGAGTATCAACAGAGCCAACTAAAGAAGAAGGCGTTGCAGCTTCTAATATTACAAATTTATATAATAAATATGGTGAAAACAAACGCACCATGGTTGAGCAAAGCTTTACAAAAACACCATCTGGACAGGAAACTTTTGTTCCATCTGAATCTGAATTTGGACAATCTATAGGCGGGTTACTTGAAAGTATAACTAAAAGAATATATGATCCTATACCAGAAGATTTAAAAAAGGGTCAAACTAGAACGGAGTTTAAAAATGATTTAGTTTCTGAAGCAGCCACTATTATTGATAGAGAATATGATCCTGAGAAACAAGATATTGGTAAATTTATTACTAATAGATTAAATTTAAGAGCTAATAGACTTGAAAAAGATTTAGGTGTTAAACAAAAAATTGAAACAGACGTTAGCGAAGCAAAAGGAGTTGCTACAGAAGAAGTTACTCCTAAAATACAGCAAACTAAAAAAATTGCTGAAAGATTAGGTATATCTAATAATATAATAGATAAAGCAAAAGATGCTTTAGAAATTGGTATTTTAAATGCTGAAAATAAATTAGAAGGTACTGAAAAGCTTTCTGGCAAAAAAAGAATAGCTATAAGAGATAAAGCCGTTAATGACATTATTGATGGAAAACTATATAGAGATATACAAGATGAGTTTGGACGCAATACAGATACCTCTAAATCGTTTACAGACTATCTTAGCAAGAACTTTTCAGCTCTTAGAGATGCCGCACTAAAACATATTAATTTTCAAAAAGGTACAGGAGCTGCGGTAAATTGGAATACTACACCTCCTACTGAACAAGAATTTATAGATTATTATCTTGCTGCCGATCAAAAAAAATCTACTCGTTCTGATAGAAAAAGAAAACTAGCGAAAGCCGTTGGCCTTGAAATATCTGAACAAGTAAGAAAAGAATATGTAAAAACAAAACCAGAAGAAGCTAAAAAGTTTCAAAAAAAGACAGGTTTAGTATTAGGTTCTAATATAATGAACTGGGGAAAAAGTCAAAATATTAAAAAACCTAGAATACCTTTAGACTTTACTAAAAAAATAATGCCTGTTCTTGATGCAATATCTAAAGCTAATATTAATCCTAAAAAAGATGGAGATCAGCCCGCTATAGATATAATTAATAAACAAACTAAAAATAAAAATCTTAGAGAGTTTGCTCTTCAGCAATACAAAGATAATTTTATAAAAGGTAAAAGATATGGAGGAATCATTGTAGAAAATGTTTGGATTAATTTTTTAAAATCACAAAAAGTTAATGTTATTGACGGGGGTGCTGGATATAATAGTAACATGCCAGATATACAAATTAATTTATCTAATGGAAAAATATTAGTAGAGGTAAAACAAGATTCAAAAGCAATTATGGGGCAACAAACCGTACAAATAAAAGACGGTAAAGTAACTGCTAAAGAAGGGCCTACTCAAAAAAGAATTGAATCATATTTTCAAAGTTTGGTTGATAATGGAACAATTCCAAGTTTTTTAGATGAAGTAAACAAATTAGAGGGATTAAAAGAAAATGATGAAAAATATATTAAAACATTTCCTTTTAAAACATTTATAAAAGAATCAACTAATAAAAAAATAAAAGAGCTTTTAAAAACAGATAAGTTTAAAGCAATTGCAGCCCCTTTTAAATTTGATCCTACTATAACAAAACTACACTATTTAAGTAAATTACCAAAAGACGAAAACGATATACCTTATTACATTCAAATTAATGATATTGGTATGCTTAGTCTTAATGGAGATTTATCAAATTTTAATGTTCCAGAATTTGATATTAATATTATAACTAATTTTAGATTTAAACAATCTGATAGTAAAATAGACGAAAAAACTGGTGAAAAAAAAAGAAGTTATTCTTTTAGCGCAGAATATCTTTTAGATCCAAAAAGTGTTAAAGATTTTATTAAAAATAATAAAAACATTAAACCTTTAAGTGATGAATCTATTATTAATAAAATTAAAGCAAGTAAAATTGTTGGATTAAATACACAGTTTAATAGAATATTAGAAAAAGTAAAAGGAGTACCAACAAGAGAAAAATTTTCTGAAGCAAGAGCGGCTAAATTAGGTAAAAAGAATAATCCTTATAAATTCTTTGTGCCTTATTCTGCGGAAGATTATATGGGTCTTATATATCCTACATTGGGTAAAGGTAAAATAGGTGATGAAAATTTAGAATGGTATAAAAAAAATATTATTACCCCTTATGCTAAAGGTATTAGAGATTTTGAAACAGCTAAAGAACAAGCATTAAACAGCTGGGAGGTACTTAAAAAACAAATAAAAAATGTTCCTGAAAAATTAGAAAAAGAAGCTATTGATGGTTTTTCAAATGAAGATGCAATTAGAATATATTTATGGAATAAACAAGGTACTATACCGTCAACTGAAGGTAAGCCTGATATAAATAAAAAAGAAA
>CEPA01023785.1_pt1 | contig 10629 bp, 9 predicted proteins | sample 356241 | NCBI WGS metagenome assembly CEPA01 (sample SAMEA2620542, study PRJEB7988) | marine metagenome | biome: marine biome (ENVO:00000447); feature: surface water layer (ENVO:00002042); material: "saline water (ENVO:00002010), including plankton (ENVO:xxxxxxxx)" | depth 5 m
TGGACAGTAGCAGCTACATTAGTTTTGGTATGGATGGCAGTTCCATCAACACAGGTAATGGTAGAAGCCTATGATGACGCAGAAGGGGAAATCAATATCCTAATAACAGGACATCAATGGAAATGGCATTATGAATACCTAGAAGATGAGGTAGGTTTTTTTAGCAATCTATCCACAAGCCAAGAACAAATTGACGGTGATGTTCCAAAGGGAGAATTTTATTTAAGAGAAGTTGATGAGCCTTTAGTGATACCAACTAACACAAGGGTAAGGTTTTTAATCACTGGAAACGATGTCATACATTCTTGGTGGGTACCCGACTTTGCTGTTAAGCAGGATGCAATCCCTGGCTTTATCAATACTGCTTGGACAAATGTACCCGAGCCAGGTATTTTCAGAGGAGCGTGTACAGAGCTATGTGGTATAAAGCATGCCTTCATGCCTGTCGTGGTACGGGCAGTTGAGCGTGAAGAATTTGATGCCTTTATTGCTGAGAAAGTTGCTTTAGCAGAAGAAGAAAGGCTACTTACATCTAAGGTTTGGACCAAAGAAGAACTTATGGCAAGAGGTGAAAGTTTTTATTCAGTGAATTGTGCGGCTTGTCACCAAGCTAATGGTCAAGGAATACCACCTGTATTTCCTGCTCTGGCTGGAAGCCAAATAGCTTTAAATGATAGTTCCAAACACATCGAGATATTGATGGAGGGTGTACAAGGATCGGCGATGGCAGCATTTGGGGATTCTTACAGTGAAGTAGACATAGCATCTGTAATAACTTATACAAGACAGGCTTGGTCTAATGGAGCTGATGGCGATGGAGTCATCGTAACACCACAGGATATAGTTGCTTACAAAAATAGAATAGATTTATAAAGGAAATATAAAATGAGTACAGTAGTAGAATCACATGACCACGGACACCACGGACCTGCTAAGGGTTTGTCCAGATGGCTTTTCACAACAAACCACAAGGATATAGGGACTCTATATTTATGGTTTAGCTTTATCATGCTGTTCATAGGTGGCGGTATGGCAATGGTAATAAGAGCAGAGCTCTTCCAGCCTGGCCTTCAGATAGTGCAGCCTGAATTTTTTAACCAAATGACTACCAATCATGGGTTGATTATGGTCTTCGGTGTGATAATGCCTGCCTTCGTTGGCTTGGCTAATTGGATGTTGCCTATGCAGATAGGTGCTCCCGATATGGCTCTTCCCAGACTTAACAACTTGAGTTTTTGGCTGTTACCAATGGCCTTTGGTATCCTCATTTCAACATTATTCATGCCTGAAGGAGGACCTAATTTTGGGTGGACTTTTTATGCACCTCTCTCCACAACTTATGCACCTTCCACCGTGAACTTCTTTATCTTCTCTGTTCACGTCATGGGGGTTTCGTCAATCCTGGGGTCTATAAATATCATCACCACAATATTTAATATGCGAGCTCCTGGAATGACTCTTATGAAGATGCCTTTATTCGTTTGGAGTTGGTTAATAACAGCTTATTTATTAATCGCAGTAATGCCTGTCCTAGCTGGTGTTGTGACCATGATGCTAATGGATATTAACTTCGGCACAAGTTTCTTTAACGCAGCTGGTGGGGGAGATCCTGTTTTATTCCAGCATGTTTTTTGGTTCTTTGGACATCCTGAAGTCTATATCATGATACTTCCAGCATTTGGTATCGTCTCTCACATCATTGAGACGTTCTCAAGAAAGCCAATCTTTGGATATTCTTCAATGGTATATGCAATGGCTTCAATTGCCATTTTGTCTTTCGTTGTTTGGGCGCATCATATGTTTACAGTGGGTATGCCTCTAGCAGGAGAATTATTCTTCATGTATTCCACAATGCTAATAGCCATTCCAACAGGCGTTAAGGTGTTTAATTGGATAGCCACTATGTTCAGAGGTTCAATCACTTTTGAGACACCAATGTTATTTTCAATTGCTTTCGTTGCATTGTTCACCATCGGCGGTTTTTCTGGGTTGATGTTGGCTATTGTGCCTGCAGATTTTCAATATCATGATACTTATTTCGTGGTTGCACACTTTCATTATGTATTAGTTCCTGGAGCTTTATTCGGAATCATAGCAGCAGCTTACTATTGGTTACCTAAATGGACTGGCAATATGTACGATGAGACTCTTGGAAAACTCCATTTCTGGTTAACCTTCATTTCTGTCAATGTTACTTTCTTCCCTATGCACTTTGTAGGCCTGGCAGGTATGCCAAGAAGGTATCCTGATTATGCACTTCAATTCGCTGATTTTAATGCCCTCATAAGTGTTGGGGCATTTATGTTCGGGCTTACCCAGCTTCTGTTCTTATTCATAGTAATTAAAACAATAAGATCAGGTAAACAAGCCAAACCAGAGGTTTGGGAAGGCGCTGGAGATTTAGGGTTGGAATGGACTTTAAGTTCACCTCCTCCATATCATTCTTTTACGGTTCAACCACAAGTAAAGTAAGTTGGAAGCAAAAAGAACATTAAGGAATTTAGTTGGTATCGTCGTAGGTATGTTTGCTTTCGGCTGGCTCCTTGTTCCTATGTACGACGTTTTCTGTGAAATTACTGGATTAAATGGAAAGGTAACTGGTCCAAGCTCGCTAAGTGAAGAGTCACTGGGTATTACTGAACAAAGAGAGTTGTTGGTACAGTTTATGACGCACAATAATGAATCTATGCCTTGGTTTTTTGATTCAGAAAAATCTCAGATGCGAGTTGTTACAGGCAATCAATACGAAGCAATATTTGTGTTTCACAACACGACAGGTAGAGAAATGGTTGGACAAGTTATACCAAGCGTATCTCCAGGAAGAGGTGCAGAGTATTTTCATAAAACAGAGTGTTTCTGTTTTGAGAGACAAGTTCTAGCTGCGGGTGAGAGAATAGAACTACCGGTAAGATTTATAATAGATCCAGCTTTGCCAAAAGAGATAGGGTCTTTGAGCTTAGGCTATACATTGTTTGATATAACTGACAGGGTACAACCAAATAATGATCTAGCGAATTTATAGAAAGGGGAGAAAATGTCACAACAGCCATATTACGTTCCAGAGTCTAGTAAGTTGCCTTTCGCTATGGCAATAACAATGCTCGTATTCATCATTGGTGCAGCTAATACTGTTATAGATTTAGGCAAGGATACTAACTCTTATTTAATTTTAGTGGCTTCAATGTTGATGCTTTGGGTGACCATGTATTTCTGGTTTAAACAAGTAATACAAGAAAATCATGCAGGATTAAATAATCCTATGCTTAAGGACTCATATGTCTATGGAATGGCTTGGTTTATCTTTTCTGAAGTCATGTTCTTTTTTGCATTTTTCTTCGCTCTTGCCTACATAAGAAACTTTGCTGTCCCTTGGTTGGGAGGTGAAGGCGAGAAAGCTATATCAAACATGCTATGGCCAGGGTTTGAAGCAAGTTGGCCATTAATGATAACCCCAGATCAGGCAGTTTTTGCTGGACCTGAAAAAGATATGTCTTTAGCCACTGCATATGCGTCTGGTGGTTTGGGTGGAGTTTTAGGCTGGCTACCATTATGGAACACAGTTTTATTATTGACTTCAAGTTTGACAGTTCACATAGCTCATCTAGGACTAAAGAATGGAAACAGAAAACAATTTAACCTTTGGTTAGGGATTACGTTACTTCTTGGTTACGCTTTTGTGGTAGTTCAAGGCATAGAATATTATGAAGCTTATACTCATTATGGTTTAACTCTTAATACGGGAATCTATGGAACCACATTCTTCATGTTAACTGGTTTTCATGGTTTCCATGTTTGCCTAGGTGCAATTATCCTTACGATAATGCTCTTTAGAAGTCTTAAAGGACACTTTAGTGCGGACGACCACTTCGGCTTTGAAGCCGGATCCTGGTATTGGCACTTTGTAGATGTTGTTTGGGTTTGCTTAGTTGCGTTCGTATACGTTATGTAATTGAGCTTACACGCCTGGACCAATTTGGCCGGTCACGAATCCGTAGACTAAAGTAAGAAAGAGCACCACAGCTATAGAAACTCTGACGCCCAAACTATTTACAGTTCTCTTTGTTGTGCCACCATCTTTAATTAAGAAGAAGGCACCTCTAAAAAGACTAATTAACATAGCTACAATTAAAAATAAAATAAAGTATTTGATCATATTAAAAGGGACCGCAAGTATACACTCAGGCTAACATAAAAAATATGAATAAATTTAGTCCAGGAAAATTGATGACTGCATTTTTTGTGTTCTTTTTCCCTATTTTAATATTTCTTGGTTCATGGCAGGTGAGTAGGGGCATGGAAAAGACAAAGATTGTAAATCAGCATAACCTCAATAAATCATTGCCAGCTATAGATGAAATTCAAATACAAAATCTTCAAGATCAGGAGTTAATGTACAGAACAGTAAACCTTGAAGGAACATTTGGAGAACAGAGTTATATCCTTGATAACAGACTATATCGCCAAGAGGCAGGTTACGAAGTTTTCACTTTATTTGAAACTTCATTGAATGAAACTTACCTAGTAAATAGAGGCTGGCTTTCAAAAGAGAAGATAGATATGAACAAAATCTTTCAAGAGAAGAAAAAGTTAACTGTACAAGGAACGCTTTCTCCATTCAGGAAATTTGGATTGAGCTTAGATGAGGAAATTGTTCAAACAGGGTGGCCAAAGTATGTTCAACAATTAGATTATGAAATCGCATCAAGAGATCTTGGGAGAGTTCAAGATGAAGTATTACAACTTTCTGCAGCGTCAGTTGGATCTTTTGAGCCTATATGGAAACCGGTAGAACTTCAACCGTCGAGACATTATGGGTATGCGGTTCAGTGGTTTGGACTGGCCTTAGTTCTTTTTGCTTCATATTTATATTACGGCTATAGAAAAGATTAATCATGAAAATTAGTAGACAAAACTATGGAAGGTTTATAGCTTCCCTCATATTTCTCACTCCAATCATTGTATTGGTTTCAAGTTCAGCCCTTTTTTATAGTGGCTATGCCCCAGAAGGTACAGTAAATAAAGGTACACTTTTATCAGAACCTATCCAACTGCAAGAACTAAATTTAAGTATCGACACTGGTCCTCTCAAAGATGAGTTTCCCGGAAAATGGTCCATTGTTCAATTCGTAAAAGGCGACTGCACAAGTAAATGTTGGGATACGTTATATTCTTCGAGACAAATCAATATTCGACTTGCCAAGGACAGCGAGAGGGTTGTTCGATATCTAATTAGTATTGGAAACGACGATTTATCTCAAGACAGCCTGCAGAAAATTAATACAGAATATCCTTTATTAAATAGAGGAAAAATAGATTTCCAAAATTTGCCTCAGCCAGTTAATCAACAACTTGAAGAGTCTCCTTATATTTTGTTCGATCCTTTAGGAAACGGAATATTAATTTATGACTCAAGCCTTCCAAGTGGCGAACTGCTTAAAGATCTCAAGAAGGTTCTTCAAAACTCGAAAATAGGATAAATATGGAACGCATAAAAGTTTTCTCTCTTTGGTCTGGCCTCCTAGGATTCATAGTCGTGGCTCTTGGAGCTTGGACACGGTTAGCAGATGCTGGATTGGGTTGTCCCGACTGGCCTGGATGCTATGGTTTTGTAACAATACCTGTTAGCCCTGAAGAAATTGATCTAGCTAATACTAAGTTCCCAGATACCCCGTATGAGGTCGCAAAAGCTATACCAGAGGTGGTTCACAGATATTTTGCAGCAGCCTTAGGGTTCATGATTCTTTGTATAGCTTATATCGCTTTCAAAAACAAAGAGCTACCTTCTGATGTCAGAAAATTGAGTTTCTTCCTTATAGCTTGGGTAATCATGCAGGGAACATTTGGATATTGGACTGTAAGCTTAAAGCTTTGGCCTCAAGTAGTTACGACACATTTGATGTCGGGATTTTTAACAACAGGCCTTTTGTGGCTACTCTATTACAAGACTAAAGATCGCTTGCAAGAAAGAACTCAATGGAATTTCAGCTCCGCCACTAAAAAACTTTTTACGATTTCTATCGCGTTAGTGGCAGTTCAGATATTTCTGGGAGCATGGACAAGTACCAACTATGCTTCTTATTCCTGCACAGACTTCCCGCTATGTCAGGGTCAAATTTTACCCGACGCAAATTTTAAACAGGGATTTGATTTTTTCCAAAGCATTGGACCGAATTATCTAGGAGGTCAAATGGATCATGATTCCAGAGTGGCTATTCATTTAACGCATAGGTTTGGAGCAATTGTAGTAACCCTGTTCTTACTGTTCATGAGCTATCATCTTTACATAAGAAAATTTCAAACGTTAGCCCTAGGGCTTGTAGGATTTTTAACACTTCAGGTTTTACTTGGTATCTCAAATGTTATTTTTGCCTTACCATTACTAGTTGCAGTAGGACATAACTTGGGAGGTTTGCTTTTAATTACTTATTTGGGAGTGTTAAGGTTAAGAGAAAATTAATTTATGACATCAGTTCTAAATAATTGGAGAGGTTACCTTGAACTCACCAAGCCAGGTGTTCAGGCCCTATTGTTTGTATCATGTGCAAGCGGGATGCTCATTGGTTCAAATTTCAATCCTCCAGTAACAGTTTTCTTCTTCGGACTAATAGGTATCAGTTTTCTTGCAGCTTCTTCGGCCGTAGTAAATCATTTCTTTGATAAGCAGATAGATGCCAAGATGAATAGGACCTCTAAAAGACCATTAGTGTTGGGACATATTTCAGATAAACAGGCGATTATATTTTCTGTTCTTTTATATGCTTCTGGCTCAATAATGCTACTGAATTTTACTAACTTTTTAACTTGGCTACTTACAACTTTAACTTTCATCTTTTATGGGTTCATTTATACGAAGTACCTAAAATATATGACCAGCCAAAACATTGTTATTGGAGGTCTTGCAGGTGCCATGCCCCCTTTGCTCGGATGGTCTGCAATAACTAACACTATAGAGCCCAATGCTCTGCTTTTGGTTTTAATAATAATGGTTTGGACGCCCCCTCATTTTTGGGCTTTAGCTGTTTATAGAGTAGAGGACTATTCTGAAGCAGAAGTACCTATGTTACCTGTGCAAAAAGGAGTAGTTTTTACAAAACAGCATATTCTTTTGTACACTTTTCTGTTAATTGCATGCACTATGCTTCCTTATGCTGTTCAAATGTTTGGTGAGATATATTTGATATCAGCATTAGTTCTGGGGCTCATATTTCTTATTTATTCTTTTAGGCTTTATAAAGATGAAACTAATGCCATTGCAATGCCTACCTTTGCCTATTCAATAATTTATTTGGCAGCGTTATTCGCCGCAATGCTAATTGATCATTTTTTATCCTTATGAATAGAGGAATTTACATAACCGTTGCAACTTGTTTAGGTCTTATAGCTCTAATACTTGCTTTATTTTTATCTCGTTTTTATACGCCAAGAGATCTGACCATCGATGAATACAAATTGTTAGGTGCATACTTTATCGATCCCCCTAGGCAGCTCGCTGATTTTAGTCTTGTAGATGATAGTTCCTCGGTATTTACTGCTGAGCAATTCAAGGGCAATTGGAATATCCTATTTTTTGGTTTTACTTACTGCCCCGATATCTGTCCAATTACTATGAAACAGATGGTTGATGTAAAAGAATACCTAGGTGAAAAAGGGGAAGATATAAGTGTATTCTTGGTATCTGTTGATCCTGACAGAGATAAGCCAGAAAACCTAAGAGTTTATTTAGATAATTTTGATACAAAATTCCGAGGGTTAACTGGAGGGATTGATCAAATTTATAAATTTTCAACTCAGGTCAATGCACCCTTTTTCCCAGTAGTGAATAGCCCTGAGCCTAACTATACGGTGGACCACTCTGGAAGCTTGGTAATTATTAATCCTCAAGGAAACTATGCAGGTTTCTTTAGAGCGCCTCACGATACTGATAAGATAGCGAAAGCACTTGCTTCTCTTCTTAATTAATTTAATATTTTGCTCTCAATGATGTTCAGCAAACAAAGATTAACTTTACTCCTCGCATTGCTTTTTGCTGTAGGGATGTCTGCTGAGCCTATCATCCATGCTCATGAATTGGACGACGATCATCATCATGAACATGTTGAATGTCAGGTTTGTGAAGTAGAGACACTCAAGTTTAATGATCTTGCTTTACTAGAAAAATCTGATGAGACTGTAGCTAGTAAAACTACCGTTGAACCACAAATTTTATCTACTAGCGCCAATGGTTTTAGCGCTAGAGCGCCACCTAAATCCTAAATTTAAAAAAATAATTTTTAATTTTAAATTTAGGAGAAAACATGAAAGTTTACTTTTATGCGCTCATGGCGATGAGCATAATTTATACGCAAATTGCAGCTGCAGAATCTGATTCTTCAGCAAATGAGATTGATGAAGTTGTTGTTACTTCTTCTATACTGAACTCTTCAAGGATCATTAATCCGCTGTATGTTATCGATGGTGATGAGATTGAAGACAATGCCACAACCTCTCTAGGGGAAGCCGTGGATAGTTATTTGGGTGTTTCAATTGCTGATTTTGGTGCTGCTGTTGGCCAACCGATAATTAGAGGCATGTCAGGACCGAGGGTTAAAATTCTTAAGAATGGCTTGGTCAATAGAGATGTTTCTGGATTGGGCGCGGACCACTTAAATGATATTGATCTTAACGATTTAGACCAAGTTGAAATCATTAAAGGCCCTTCTTCTTTGTTATATGCAAACGGTACAAGTGGTGGAATTATTAATGTTGTTGATAATTGCATTGCCCCTGAAAATTTCACTACTCAGGAATTTATTGCTGGATTAGAAACTCAGTCTGTTAATGATGGTGATTCTCAATTTTTTAACTTAAAAGACAATATAGGTGGATTTAATGTAAATGTAGGTTATAAAAAATCTGAATTCGATAGTTTTGATATTCCTGATGGTGCGGTTATACATGAAGACGATCACGACGATCATGATGAGCATGAAGAACATGAAGAAGAAATGCTCTCTTACTTAGAAAATTCTGATCTTGAAATTGAATCTACCAAGTTTGGTATATCAAGAGCAGGAGAGTGGGGCTACTTTGGCATTTCTATAGATAATCATGAAAGCATGTATGGGATACCTTTTCATGGTGAACATGGTGATGAACACGACGGTCATGATGATCATGGAGATGATGATCATGGAGATGATGATCATGAAGAGGAAGGTCATGACGAACATGAGGGAGAAAGAATTTTCTCTACAACCGATCAAGAAAGTTTCACTATAAAAGGTGAGTACAATCTTGGAGGAAACTTAGTTAACTCTATCTCTTACAACTATAGAGATACGGATTACCATCTTATTGAGGCACATGCTGAAGAAGAAGGTCATGATGAGCATGAGGAAGAAGAGGAGCATGAAGAACATGCCCCAACGGTTTTCACAAATGACGCTACGGAATATGGAGCAATTTTTGATATCTCAACAAGTAATCTAATTCAAAAAGTTGCTGTGAATTATGTAGATGAGGATTCTGCTATTGCAGGTGGAGAATCTTTCATGAATCCAGCAAATAATGAGGAATTGACGGTCGGATATTTTTTAAGTACTGACTTTGATATGTTCTATTTGGATGCAGGTTTTAGAATTGATCAAATAGAAAGAACGGGAAGTGTTACTGACGAAGATCATGGAGATATCGACTATTACAATATTGATGACGACACTACTAGTTTTGCAATATCTTTAGGCAGAGATTTATCAGATTCACTAGATGTGAACCTAGGTTTTGCGAGCGTAGAAAGGCTTCCATCAGTAATAGAACTCTTCATGAATGGTCCACACATGGCTACGGGTAGACTTGAAACTGGTAATCCTAATCTCAAAGGTGAAACCTCTGAAAACTTTGATATAACTTTTAATTTTGATAATGGTGATTTTTACGCCATGGCTAGTTTCTATATCAATGATGTCGAAAATTATATCAACCTTCAGGATATGCATGATGACGATCACGACGATCACGACGATCACGATGGTCACGACGATCATGACGATCACGGTGATGATGATCATGGTGATGATCACGATGGTGAGTTTGCTCATCTCATAAAGGCAAATTACGTTCAAGAAGATGCTGAATTCAGAGGTTATGAATTTGAAATTGGAAAAACTTTTAGCTTAGCATCTGGAGATTTAACTCTTTCTTTTGGAAGGGATGATGTAAACGCTGAATTTTCTGATGGTCACAATGTGCCAAGAATAAATCCAGCGAGGAATATCTACTCATTATCTTATGAAGAAAATGACTGGCTGTTTAAATTAAGTCTAAAGGATGTTGAGAAGCAGGATGATCTTGCCGAAGGTGAGACCGTGACTGACTCTTATCAAATGCTTAATGCAAGACTTACAAAAACCTACAATGTAGGAACAGGAAAGTTGAAACTCTCTGTATTTGGAACAAATATGCTTGATGAAGTTGCAAGAAACCATTCTTCCTTTGTTAAGAATCAAGTACCTCTTGCAGGAAGAAATTATGGAGCGAAATTTAGTTATAAGTTTTAATCCTTTATTGAGGCCTAGCTATAGTTAGGTATCTATTGCCTCCCGAAAGGCACTAAAAAGAGGGGCCCGAAATAAAATTCTGGCCCCTTTTTTT
>CEPA01031499.1_pt1 | contig 10609 bp, 11 predicted proteins | sample 356241 | NCBI WGS metagenome assembly CEPA01 (sample SAMEA2620542, study PRJEB7988) | marine metagenome | biome: marine biome (ENVO:00000447); feature: surface water layer (ENVO:00002042); material: "saline water (ENVO:00002010), including plankton (ENVO:xxxxxxxx)" | depth 5 m
CCCCGAAAAAAAATTCGGGGTATTTTTTTGCCTTAAGGTTTTTTATCAGATATTACAAAGGTGCTTTTTACCTAATTCATACAACGACACGGTTATTGATTCAAACTCGGTATTTTGATCTTTTAAACCATCTATGTTTTTGTCACTAGACATGTATTGATTGGGATATAACTGATTTGGTGATATCTCATAATCTAGAAATTCAGATAATTTTGAGAAAGTATCTTTATGGTAAGAAGAATCCCATATTTTTTCCATTTCCAATACTAAAACATTATTTTCACCATAACTTTTTGATAGTTTTTGTATATTTTTTTGATAATGACAATTTTTGCTAATTCTTGAATTTTTGAGACAATATTTGAATAATTCTCTTTGTTGTTTATTGCGAATATATTCATTAAATATGGGATCTTCATCCTTGCCCATAACCCTAATTTTTTCTTGTTTTTGACTAGAGTGATGTTGATTGATTATACCACCTATTTCCATGTAATATCGAAATATTGGATCTGCTATTAAAAATGTAATTTTTACGTCAAAGTGAGATTTTATTGCATTTGCATGAGCAATCATAAAATCTTCTGGTAACCCATTATTATAATTTGAAAAATCACACACTGCATCATAATCAGGAAAACAATCTTTCATGTAATGCATGTGGTGAATGTATTTGTCAAAAGAATGCTCTGGTGTAAGTAATTTTTTATAATAATCCTTATTATATTCTGCAGTTTTATCTGTAAATTTACCTGTACGAAATGAAGTTTTTTCTACTGTATATCTCTTGATCATCCAATCAGTAAAATACTGATTATTCAAATACATCATTTGAAGATAATGAAATTCTTTTTTATAACCTGCATGACAAAACTTTGAATCACGAAGAGTATAGTAAAAAGGAGTAGTGCCACTCCACCCCGTACCAGGATTTAAGAGTAATTTTGTTCTCATAAATTTAATTAGGCATAATTTTTTTATGATACTTTTTAATGGTGATAGTTGGTGTTGGGGTTATGGATTAGAAAATAGAGATGACCGCTATGCTGCCATAATATCAAAAAAACTGAATATTGAATATGTTGACCTATCTATGCATGGATGTAGTAATCGTAGAATTGTCAGAACTACCTTAGAACATGATATCACAAAATACGATTTAGGGGTTATTTGTATGACTTACAAAAATCGAACAGAATTTTATTTGAACGGGAGGTGGGAAAATATAAATCCTGGCAGAGGTAATGGTAGAAAGTATATTGAGTATTATAGAGATTACTATAGCGAAGAGTATGGTGACTCAGATGAACTTATATACAGACAGGCAATAATTGATCATTTTAGGGCAAATAATGTAAAATTGATATTATTGACAGTTCCTAAAAAAACAAAATTCAAGTATGATCTACATCTTGATGAACCTGACATACCTCGTGGCAGAACAAAACATCCTACAAAAGAAGGTCATAGTATTATAGCATCAAGAATTATTTCGGTTCTGCAATCCTAACATTATCACCCTTCTTCAACTTACGATTGATAAACTGTGAACTATCTGTATATGTCATAATTTGCTTCATATCATCAATAATAATATTAATATATTTTTTTCTTAGTACATTAATTGACCTTTTTGCGTCATTTTTGTCAATTTCATGCTTGAGATAAGATACTGACTCTACATCATTTACAGATTGAACAATACCAGTAGTATCGGTATATTTGTAGGTAAAATCAGAGTCAACAGTCAATCCACCTTGAAGCAACAAAACTCCACTTGAATTACGAATTTCCTTTGTCTGATAATGATGAATTTCTCCTAATTGATCTTTTGTGTACTTATTATCAAGATATCTTTGAAATTCATATTGTCCCATTGGCCACTCATTTTGGACATTTATAATATTATTTGATAAAAGCACAACCCAATCAAGTTGTTCATTTTCATATAGTTTTCTAGCGACTGTATCTGGTCTCTCATCGTCAAGAACCAAATATTTGGAAAATGATGTGACACTACCGTAAATATCTTCTCTTATTCTACCCCTTTTGAAAAGATTTACAAGTGTAATGTAGTCGTAACTAGATCTCCTCTTATCTGAGAAAGAGGGAAGTTTAACATTGGGAAATAAATCGAAATAGTTCATTAGAATCCTAAATCATCCTCTGTAAATGCATTTTCACCTCTTACATTGTATCCAAGATCTTCTATGCTTGGATCTTGCTCACCCTCATCTCTTAAGTTGTAATCATTCATGAAGATTGGTGTAAGTTCACTAAAATCAACTTTCATAGTAGATCTGACTGGTTGTGATCTAGCATCTTCATCCTCATATGATTGATACACACCATCAGGAGTAAAATCAATTTGAACTGATGTAAGGGCACATATTTTGAATGTGTTGAGTGATCTGATTCTCCTTTTATTATTTTTATAGCAAATTCTGAATACATTTGGAGATCCGAGGAATAGTGAACCACCATTACCAAAGTCAGTAGTTTTTCTCGCCAACATACCTTGCCTAAACCACCTCTGAATCTGTCTAACCACCTTTGCCTCTTTTGTACTGTTTGGAGCAAAATTGAATACAAACGAAAATGTTCTTAGTTGCGGACCTGCAAATAGTAATTCTAAATTGGGGTTTATCGCAGCACCTGTTTCTCTTGTCAAAAATTGCTGAGTATCTACATTTATACCGATTCTACCAAGGATAGATTTTGCGATAGTTGCATTTAGAATAGACCCTGCGTTTGCAGTGCCATCATTTTTTCCTAATTGATCTGACACGGTATTGAAAGTGCTTATTGCTTGTTCCCCTCCATCAGCAAGTAATTGTAAAAGACGACCACCACCATCGGGATTAGAATTAGGTCCAAATAATCTTCTTGTAGCATTGGTTACTGCTTGAAATGCACCTAATTCTACAGCATTTGCTCTGGCTTCACCCCAACTTACACCTTGACTAACTCCCAATCTATTTGGAATAGGTAAAATACAACTACCCATCGGGTCACCAAAAGTATTTCTACCTCTGCTTATACCCTGTTGAAGAATGGTGCCCATGAGACCTTTTTCATATTCCAATCTATCTGCTCTTTGCTGTTCTTCATCACCAGTAAATTCTTTGTATCTACCGATACTAGGTTGAGGTGGTTGATACACAAATTGTTCAATAAAAATATAATCCTGTGACCCTTTGTCAGGATCTGCATCAATGAGAGGTATTCGTGTTTTACCCTCACCACCTGTAAACATGTCAATAGGATACTTGAGGTGTCTTTTAAATATTTCATCGTAATTACCTAATATATCTTTAGGTTCTATCTTAACACCTTGAGTACTATCTTTGGGGTTTTCATTATCGACGGGTATTGGTGGTAATGGTATATTATGCCCAATAGCAAGTATACTGTCAGAATTCGTAATGTCTGACATACCACTTTCCTCAAATGCCTTATTAGCACCCTCTTCTTTTTTTAACTTTTCTAAAAGTTTGCTATATGCTGTAATTCTTTCAGTGCTATCTTGTATGACATTGAGTTTTTCTTCATTATTCATTGATCTCCAATCAAATATTGGTTGAGGTGCAATAATATCACGGATGAACTTTTCTTCGATCATTTTAGATCTACCAAAATTTCCGTTTGCTACGTCGAGATCAATAGTTTCTTTATATTGTACACCGTCCACCCTATAATATATTATATGAGTCGTCCGTTTACCCTCACCATATATTGATCTTGGAGTATTTTTATCACTCATTACAACATTCTCCTAATCTGTTGATTTGTACGACGAATTTCTATACTTCCCAAATCAGTGACAAACTCTTCAAGACGCATGCTCAACGCTTTATCTAAATCTTCTCCCTTTAGATGTAAAAACATACCCCGAACATAAGATCTTAGGTATTTATTATATCCGTCCAATTTAGTAAAATCATTATCACCCATTATATAATCTAAAACACCTGTTCTATTCATAGGTTTAGTATAGTGTAAATTCACACCATAGAAAGCACTGCCTTGCATTGCTACAATGTAAGTCATGGGATTTTTGTCATAAAAAGGTAATTGTTCAGCATATTTTGCAGAATATTGATATAACATCACCTCTCCCACTAAAGGTTGACCTACCACCTCAGAGGTAGGGAATCGATTTTTATATTCCAAGTTCTTTCTCCGTCAATATTTGAAATTCCCACCTTCTATCCTTACAAAAATCCTCTGCTGCTGCCCATTTTGCTTGATTAGTGGCATAAGTATAGACCTCTGATACGTATTTTTTTGTTCTCCTTTTTTGCATCTTAGGTTCTTTGACTTGTTTTGCAGGTTTTATCTCAACAACCTTTTCTCTTATTTTACCCTTCACATCCTTGTATTTGACGTAAAAATCGGGAAAATATCGATGTACTCGATTGTCAACAGGCGATTTGTATGGTATAATGATTTCTTCAGATGACCACTTCAATATTTTATTATTTGTATCACAGTATTTCATAAATTTCAATTCCCACAGTGACCTGTACACGACTTCTCCTACGTCGCCTTTATATTTTTGGCGGTTTTTGGGTCGATATTTACCTTTATATGACATACATAGTATGTAACATACTATATTTAGATGGCACAGAGGGCAGATGCGTTTAGATCTGGTAGATTTTACCTACCCACGGTAAATCTTACTGATCCAACGACTAAGTTTGGTAATATAACACCTGCACTGAATAATAATTATGATGTATTGATAAACTTTGCAAGTAATGATAAACTTAGAACTTTTATAAACCAACATGGTTTCTTTGATCAAAACGGTGGCACATTCAATCCTGGTGAATACTTAGCACTATTTTGTTCTGAGGCAGTTTTGCCTGGTTCGGATTTGCAAGCAGGTAAGGTTGATGGTCTAAGACAAGGTTTGTCTCAAAACTATGCCACGTTTAGAAGATTCCCAGATGTCATACTTACATTTTATTCCCAGACTGATTACTATACAAATGAAGTATTTAATGCATGGATGGAGTTCATATCACCCACAAGGATTGCTGATGGCACCTTTGGTCAAAGTATAGATGATCGAATCAATCACTCACATAGGGGAGCAGCATACAGAAGGATGCAGTATCCTAGTACTTATAAGTGTAATATAGAGATAACTGCGTTTAGTAAAGATACAAATGATGATTTCAGTAAATTAAATACTACAAGTAGATTCAATTTACAACTACCTAGTGCTATTACATATCATATAATAAATGCTTTTCCCACTAGCATTGTTGCTGCACCATTGGCATATGGAAGAGCAGAATTGATCAAGACAACCATAACATTTAATTACGAACAATACTTCACTCAAAGAGCATCGAGAAAGGGTGCGATTTACGCAGAATCAGATACAACCGAAGAAAACGTAAGAACAGTATAAATAAGGTACTAAATAAAATTACTGAACAATATTATTATGCCTTTACCCAAGGTCGTTGCACCTACATTTGAATTGCAACTTATTACAGGGAAAAAAATAAAATATAGACCATTTCTTGTAAAAGAGGAAAAAATTTTATTGATTGCCCTAGAAGGAGGTAATGATGCAGATATCAGTTCCACACTCAAGAGTGTGCTGAAATCATGTATTGTGACTCGTGGTGTGGATGTTGAAAAATTACCTAGTTTTGAATTAGAATATTTGTTTTTGAACATCAGAGGTAAATCAATTGGAGAGTCAGTTGAACTCCTTGTTACATGTCAGGATGATGGTGAGACTAAGGTGCCACTCAAAATAAGTTTATCGGAAATCAAATTAGATGTTCCTGATGAACATACTGATATGATAAAGGTAAATGATGACATCACTATAAAGATGAGATATCCATCAATGCAACAATTTGTGGATAACAATTTTACAGGTGCACCACTCGAAAATAATGAAGTGATTGATAAAGCGTTTGACACAGTTGTCGATTGCATTGACACTATTTTTACTGTGGATGAGGCATGGGCAGCGTCAGATTGCACTAAGAAAGAGTTGGTAAAATTTATTGAACAACTTAATTCTAAACAATTTTCTATGATAGAGGACTTTTTTGCTTCAATGCCTAAGTTACAATACAAGGGCACTGTGCATAATCCCAAAACAAAGAAAGACTCTGAAGTTGTAATTGAGGGTTTATCCAATTTTTTCGCATAATGCTATATCACACCAGCATTGATGCAATGTTGGAAACTAATTTCTCACTTATGCAACATCATAAGTGGTCACTTGGTGATATAGAAAATATGATGCCATGGGAAAAAGAGGTATATGTGAATTATTTGGTGAAATTTCTTGAGAAACAAAAATTAGAAGCACAACAGAGACAAGCATCTAATGCAAACACCTGGTAGACAAGTTGAACCACAGACCCCTATGATTGCCATCAGTCGTAGGGTGGATATGACTATGGAGAGACTTACACAGGTTGAAGAGGATGTTGTCAATATAGAAAGACCACAAAAAAGAATATTAGGTAGTGTTATATCTCAATTTCAGACGATAAACAATAATATGCAAGAGATGAGAGACCTCATCAACCAAGATATAAAAGATAAGAAAAAATATTATAGAGAAGAGACAAAGATATTACGTAAAGATTCAAGAAATCTTCAAAGTCTCAACATGGGATTTGGTAGAAAGTTAGCAGCAGGTGCATTAGGTTTATATGGTCTATCACAACTAAGTCAGGGTAATTTTGGAGAGGGTGCTGCAGGTATAGGAGGTGCTGCTACATTACTCACACCTGAGATTCTTAGTGTTATATCTACAATAGTTACAACAAAACTCGTAAAAAGTGGTCTCTTAGGCAGAGGTGCTGGTGCAGGCACCATTGGTACCAGAGTTGCAGGTGCCTCAAGACTTAAGAATCCCCTTCTTATTACTGCTGCACTTGCTGCGTCATTCATATTACCTGGTCTTATAAATTCTAATCAAAATGCAGACAGGAGAAGGCAACTTGATGCTACCAGAGTCATACGTGGTAGAGAGATAATAAACAAACCAGATGTAGATAGATTCCGAGGTATATTGGCACGTTTTGATAGTATTTTATCTAATATTTCTTTAGAAAGAAGAAGAAAGGGTAAAGATACTATAGATGAGGAAATTATATTAGACCCTAGTGATAATAAGGATGATCAAAATAATGATCAAAATAATAATCAGGAGGGGGATAATGATGTCGAATTTGAACCAGGATCTGAAACATCAAATAATAATGATATAGAAGGTATCGACTTATCGAATGTCAAGTCTGCAAATGACTTAAGAGAACTTGGTCTTGATCCAAAAGAATATTTTATCAACATGCGAACTGGTGAAGTTGGGAGAATAGATGAATTAGGTCCTATGGGAAAAGTAGGATTATTTTTGAATACATCTATTCGGAAGATGTTAGGGCAAAAAGGGGATGTTGATCTTTCAATGAATCCAGGTAATACCGAGTTTAATTCTAATATTGCAGTAAATTTGGAAAATAAAGATGAATCATCTTCATCTCTTTTAGCAAATTTAAGCGTTGATATGTTAGAAGGTCGTACACAAGATAATATAATAAGGGGTGAAGGAGGAAATAAAATAATAAATGTATCTTCAGATAATAATCAAACCACACCTGTTCTAGGTGGAAGAACACCTAATCCCGTGTTTGTAAGTGTAGGAACGAAATTTGCTAGTATACCTAAATTTGAGTCTGCCTCTGCTCTTAGAACGTGGGGAGCCTTCGTATGATAGAAAGAAAATTAAGCAAACTCAGTGGCGAAGTCACAAGAGCATCTATATTTCTAACTCGTAACTTAAGTAGTTCTATAACATTAGAGAGATCTCTTGAGAAAAAATCTCTTGATCTCAAAAGAAAAATCGTAGAAGATAGAGGTCGTATACTAAGAAGGATAGCGTCAAGAGATAGAGACTCACAAAGAGGAGGTTTATTAGGCGGTGCACTTGGGTTACTTGGTATTGGTGGTGGGGGTAGTCTACTTAGAAGAGGATTAAGAAGAACACCAAGATCTCCTTCTCAACTACTCAGAATGCAAAGAGGCACATCTAGTTTATCTAGGGTGGGAAGACTGGGTAGATTGGCGAGACCTCTTGCTGCTGTGGGCACTGGATTAGATTTTATAGGAAGAAAAGCAGAGGGTCAAACAAATGTACAGGCAGGGGTAGGTGCAGCAGGTGGTCTTGCAGGTTCAATTGCAGGTGCAAAGACAGGAGCATTGATTGGCACAGCGATTGCAGGACCTTTGGGCACAGCAGTGGGAGGTGTAGGTGGTGCTATTATAGGTAGTCTTGCAGGTGGAAGAATTGCAGATTTATTTACAGGTGCAAATAGGAGAAGAAGGTTTGAGGAACAGAGAACGATTGTTAGGACACAAAAAACTTTATTTTCTGATGCATTAGATGATTTTGATAAAGTTTTAGATAAATTTGAAGATGTATCACCTGCATTAGTCTTACGACGTGATGATGATGAACCAGAAGAAAAAAAGGGTTTACGAAGACCTAAACCTAAACTACCATCTCCAGCAATACCATTTTTCCAAAGACCTGCTGTCAAAACTACAGGTAGAGTGCTTCTTGCAACAGGTCTTTTAGCACTTTTAGCATTCCAACTTAGGAAAGGTAAGATTGATGTAAAAACTTATCAACGAATACTTATGTTGGTAAGAAAAAAACCAGCATCATTTCAAAAATTACCACTTGAAAAACAATTAAGAATACTGCAAAAAGAAGTAAAAGTAATTAATAAAACTAATAGAAAAATAAATCCTGAAGATGGTAGATTTTTTGCAAGAAGAAGTATAAAACAAAAAAATAAAAATATACAAGAGAAACTCAGAAAAGAACAAGACCAAAATCTTAATAAAGAATTCCAGACTACGAGTGAATTTACGTTAGATAAATTTTTAAAAGTTAACAAACTAAAAGATCCATTCAAACTAAGATCACAAGCAACTGATAAATTCAGTACAGATATGAGAGATGTCAATATCTTAAAGGATAGAGGTTCAATATCACAAGCACAGGCAGATATGGCAATCAATCAATTGAAAGCAAATTTGAATACAACTCTCAGAAGGATAGGAGATTATGCAAATGCAATTCAAGATTTTGTAAAGAAAAATCCAAATTTCAATCCAAAGACAGATAGTGGAAAATTAAATAATGTATTAAAAAAATTAGATTTATTTAATAAGAAGAAAAATCTTCCTGAGATAGATCTTGATAAAATTATTATTGAAAATTTAAAACCAAAAATACAAAATGAATTGAAAGAAATTTTGAATAGACCTGCTGATTTTGATTTAGTGCAAAATGATTTACAACCACCAGATAGCACTAATCTTGCTCTAGCACCCATTGGTAATGTTTTTATTATTAATAATCAAGAACCATCAGATCAAATAAATGTCATGGGAGGCAATAATAATATTGCCATGATTGGGAACACTGAAAATAGTTTCACATCTTTGAATAAATACGCTGAGTTCACCTCTGTTGCATTTACGACATGAATAAAAATGTGTTATGGACTAAAGGGCATGTTATCAAGGAATTCAAAGTGTTTCCTGATGATAGAGGTGGAGACTATGTTGACTTAGGTCTACAATTAAGTTACATCAAGTACTATGAAGATGTAATAGATCCGTCGTTACACGTTGAAATCAGTGTGTTAGACGCTTTTGGAATAATTAATAAATTACCTATAAGGAGTGGATCAGCAGTCAGACTAAAATATGCACACCCCAGTCAAAGAGAAGAGGTAACACTTGAATTAGTCATATCAAACATAATAGGTCATACCATAGATCAAAAAAGAGAAATTTATATGCTAACCTGTGAAACAAAGACAGCGTTATCAAATGAGACTACAAGAGTTATAAAAAAATATAAAGGATCTATTTCCAATTCGGTCAAGGATTTAGTAAAATTAATTGGTGCAAAGGTCAACGTCGATGAGACCGCTAATGAGAGTGAGTTTTTTGGAAATTATAGAAGACCATTCAAGTGCATAGCAGATTTGTGTAAAAAATCAATACCGACTACATTCTCAAAAGGTGGTGCAAATTCTGGAACTGCTGGATTTTTATTCTACGAGACTTTAGATGGATATCAATTCAAGAGCATTGATAAGTTATTTGCAGGTGAACCAATTGAAGATGAATATGTAATGACACCTGTCAAGGTGCACGTTGACCCAAAAAATAATTTTTTTGTGGCAAGCGAACCAAATTTCAAGGAGAGTCATGATATTGTAAAAAAATTGAGAGCAGGTTCATATAGCACAGCTAATTGGTATTACGATGTTATTACACGAAAGGTAGAGTTTCACAATTTTAAGTATAATAAAAGTGTAGAGAAAGCAAATGATGAGGATGTAACACCTAAAGATTATAGAGATTTTTATTCTAGAATCATTTTGGGAACTATTGATCAAGGCACTACTACCATACCTCCAGAGGGTAAGGATTTAGCAACACCACAGGATCAAGCACGAACACATGCACAAGCATCAGCTAGATACTCTGCCTTATTCTCACAAATGCTTGATATTACAATTCCTATGAATCTTTCATT
>CEPA01047823.1_pt1 | contig 10578 bp, 6 predicted proteins | sample 356241 | NCBI WGS metagenome assembly CEPA01 (sample SAMEA2620542, study PRJEB7988) | marine metagenome | biome: marine biome (ENVO:00000447); feature: surface water layer (ENVO:00002042); material: "saline water (ENVO:00002010), including plankton (ENVO:xxxxxxxx)" | depth 5 m
TCTTAATGATCTTGAAAAAGTTGTCGAGGATCTTTTAAGATATTCATTTTAGAAAGGTAAATTTCTCTCTCCGGACAAAAATAGATCTACGGAGCTTGCACATTGACGACCTTCTCTAATTGCCCAAACAACTAATGATTGTCCTCTTCGCATATCACCTGCTGAAAATACATTATCAATACTAGTTTTATAATCTGTGGTATTTGCCAAAACATTTCCTCTAGAGTCTTTTTCAACTCCCAGGTTTTCTATCATTCCTTCATGAGTAGGGTGGATGAAACCCATAGCTAATAGTACGAGATCAGCTTTTAATTTAAAATTACTATTTTTTATTGGTTTCATTTTATCGTTAACTTTTACACAATTGATCGAGGTAACAATACCATTTTTGCCTTCAATTGACTCCGTCATAACTGAAAAGTCTCTTAACGCACCTTCTTCTTGGCTTGAGGATGTCCTTAATTTCAAAGGCCAATTTGGCCATGTCATGCTTTTATCCTCTTCTTCAGGGGGAATGGGCATGATTTCTAGCTGGGTTACGGATTTTGCACCCTGTCTAATCGATGTTCCAATACAATCTGAGCCAGTATCACCACCCCCAATAACAATTACATCTTTGTCCTTGGCTATTATTTCTTTTGAATAGTTTTTGGATTCTTTTGATATTCTTCGATTCTGTTGTGGGAGAAAATCCATAGCAAAATGGATACCATCTAATTCCCTTCCTTCTACAGGCAAATCTCTTGGATGTTCGGAACCTCCAGCTAACACCACTGCATCATACTGATTTTTAATTTCATCAATACTAATATCTTTTCCAACATTTACTCCTGTTTTGAAATTAACTCCTTCTTTTGACATTTGATCTTCTCTTCTATCAATGAGATGCTTCTCCATTTTAAAATCAGGAATCCCATATCTGAGTAGACCACCAATTTTTTTATTTTTTTCAAATACAGTTACATCATAACCGCCTCGAGCCAGCTGTTGAGCACAGGCCATACCTGCTGGACCAGAGCCTATAATAGCAACAGTTTTACCCATTTTTTCCTTTGCTATAACAGGTACAATCCAACCATTTTTATAACCTTTATCGATGATCGAACACTCAATTGTTTTAATAGAAACAGACTCTTCATATAAATTAAGTGTACATGCTGCTTCACATGGAGCAGGACATATTCTCCCGGTGAATTCTGGAAAATTGTTTGTTGAATGAAGATTGCTAAGCGCTTCTTTCCACTTTCCAGTATATACAAGGTCATTCCAGTCTGGAATTTGATTATTGACTGGGCATCCAGAGTGACAGTAGGGAACTCCACAATCCATACATCTTGATGCTTGCTTAATTGTCTCATCCTCACTTAATGGAACAACGAATTCATTATAATTTGTAATTCGAGTGTCTATATCAAGATAGCTTCTCTCCTTTTTTCTTACTTCCATAAAACCTGTTACTTTTCCCATGGCACTTATCCTATTTTCTCAAAATTATCTTCAACTTTATCTTTTTCAAGGTTTTTTTCCAAAACTCTTTTATATTCAATTGGCATAACCTTTTTAAATTTTTTAAGGTAAATAGAAAAATCATTAACTATCTTCTCAGCAGTTTCACTATTTGTGTAATGCATATGATTTGTTATTAATTTTTTTAACCTCTCTGAGTCATTGAATAAATGATTATCTAAAAATTCGTCTTTGATATCATCTTTGCTCTCTATAATTGTTTCCAATTCAACCATCTGAGAGTTATATAGGTCATTAAGTGACTCATCTTCATCAAGAACGTAGGCAATTCCCCCAGACATACCTGCACCAAAATTCCTACCAACTTTTCCTAAAACAACCACAATGCCGCCTGTCATATATTCACAACAGTGATCTCCTGCTCCTTCAACTACAGCTGTTGCACCGGAGTTTCTTACAGCAAACCTTTCACCTGCTACTCCTCTAAAATAACATTCGCCTTCAATTGCTCCATAAAGGACAGTATTTCCAACGATCATACTTTTGTGTGGGGTGATGATTGACTCTTTAGGAGGTCTTATAGTAATTCTCCCTCCTGAAATTCCTTTCGCAACATAGTCATTACCTTCGCCTTCTAAGTCTAAGGTAATACCTTTTGCTAAAAAAGCCCCAAAACTTTGGCCAGCCGTTCCTTTTAATTGAATATTGATAGTATCATCAGGCAAACCAGAATGACCATATTTTTTAACCACCATATGTGAAAGCATAGTACCAGTTGATCTGTCAGTATTATTGATTTTAGTATTAATTTTAATTGGAAGTTTATTTTCAATAGCAGCTTGAGACTTATCTATGAGCTTTCTATCAAGAATATCATAAATATCATGTTCTTGATTTCTACTGTTGAAGCTATCCTCACCTTCCCAACTTTCTGGTTTGTAAAATAATTTTTCAAAGTTTAGTCCTTCTGCTTTCCAATGATCGATAGCATCATAAGTATCTAAAACATCTGTTTCACCAACCATCTCATTAAAGTTTTTAAAGCCCAACTCCGCCATTAATTTTCTAACTTCTTCAGCAACAAAGAAAAAATAATTTACAACATGCTCAGGCTGTCCATTAAAAAGTTTCCTTAATTCTTTATCTTGAGTTGCGATACCAACTGGGCAAGTATTTAAGTGGCATTTTCTCATCATGATGCAGCCCGAAGCAATAAGTGGTGCTGTTGAAAAACCAAATTCATCTGCACCTAATAAGGCTCCAACAACAACATCTCTCCCAGTTCTTAGTCCCCCATCAACTTGAACAGCAATTCTTGATCTTAGACCATTAAGAACAAGTGTTTGATGTGTTTCAGCCAGTCCAATTTCCCAAGGGCTACCGGCATGCTTGATTGAGGTTAACGGGCTGGCGCCAGTTCCTCCCTCAAAACCTGATATGGTTAAGTGATCTGCTTTAGCCTTAGAAACGCCTGCAGCAACTGTTCCCACTCCAACTTCAGAAACTAATTTAACCGATATTGCTGCTTCGGGATTTGCATTTTTAAGGTCATATATAAGTTGTGCTAAGTCTTCTATTGAATAGATGTCATGGTGAGGCGGAGGAGAAATGAGACCTACACCAGGAGTTGAATATCTCACTTTAGCAATAGTTTCATCAACTTTGTGACCCGGTAATTGTCCTCCTTCACCTGGCTTAGCGCCTTGCGCCATTTTAATTTGAATCATATCTGAATTTGAAAGATATTCTGCAGTCACTCCGAATCGACCTGAAGCAACTTGTTTGATTGCTGATCTCATTGAGTCGCCATTATCCATAGGTTTATAACGATCAACCTCTTCACCTCCTTCACCTGTGTTTGATTTACCACCTATTCTATTCATTGCAATAGCAAGATTCGTATGAGCTTCTCTGCTGATTGATCCATATGACATGGCGCCTGTCGCAAATCTCTTCACAATTTCTTTAGCACTTTCAACTTGATCAATATCAATTTTTTTTCTTCCATATGATTCTGGGTTTTTAAATTTAAAAAGCCCTCTTAGGGTCATTAGTTTTTTGTCCTGGTCATTAATTTGTTTCGCATAGTTTTCATAAGTTGAAAAACTATCTGAACGAACTGCATGTTGAAGATCTCTAACGGTGTTACTGTTCCATACATGCTCTTCACCACGAAGTCTAAGTGCATATTCTCCCCCAACTTCTAGCATGTTATCTAATGCTGGAAGGTTCTCGAATGCCTTATTATGTCTATTGCTAGTTTCTCTCTCGATTTCGTCAACATCAATTCCTTCTATTTTTGAGGATGTCCCAGTAAAGTATTCATCTATTAAAGATGATGATAATCCAATGGCGTCAAAAATTTGAGCACCACAATAAGATTGATAAGTCGATATACCCATTTTAGACATGACTTTAAGCATACCTTTTCCACTTGCTTTGATGAAATTATCTTGAGCCTCTTCACCAAGATCTTTTGCCAACTCTGATGCTCTTCTTAGAGCTAACCAAGGACTGATTGCATCAGCTCCATAACCCGCAAGGCAACAAAAATGATGTATCTCTCTAGCTTCAGCTGTTTCAATAATTAGACCAACAGATGTTCTTAATCCTTTTCTAATTAGATGGTGATGAACGGCTGATGTCACAAGAAGGGCAGGTAATGCAATATTTTTTTCAGAAACATTAATGTCAGTTAATATTATTATGTTAGAGCCACTTATAACACTTTGCTCTGAGGCAATACATATTTCCTCAATCTTACTACGAATGTTTTCTTTTTCTTCTTCTTTATTAAATAGTATTTCTATTTCATCAATCTTAAATGTCTTAGGGTTTTTTTTGCTAAAATTTATTATTTTATTAATGTCTTTTTCTTTTAATATTGGCTGTTTCACCTTGATACAAGTTGATGGATCTTTGGTCTCGATATCCAGTATGTTTCCTCTCTCTCCTAAATAGTTAAAAAGTGACATAACAATTTCTTCTCTAATTGGATCAATTGGTGGATTAGTAACTTGTGCAAAATTTTGTTTGAAGTATGTGTAAAGTAATTTTGATTTCCTTGATAATGCTGAGACAGGTGTATCGGTTCCCATTGAACCTATTGCTTCCATTGCAGTATGTGCCATTGGATTCATCAAAAAGCTCTCGTCTTCTTGCGTATATCCAAAAGCCTGCATAAGTTTTAGTTGTGGTAAAGTATTTTTAATTCTCTTAGAAGTTTTAGTTTCAGGAATATTTTCAATGTTAATTTGACTTAAATGTAATAGTTTTTTCCAATCATTTTTTTCGGAAATTTCTTTTTTAATTTCTTCATCACTTATTATTGCCTTTTTATCAAGATCTAGAAGAAGCATCTTGCCTGGCTGCAATCTCCATTTTGAGATTATTGATTTCTCGTCAACAGGTAATAAACCCATTTCAGAGGCAAAAATTAATTTATTGTCATTAGTTAAAAGATATCTGGCTGGTCTTAAACCATTTCTATCTAAAAGTGCCCCAATTTGCTTACCATCAGTAAATGCAATGTTTGCAGGGCCATCCCAAGGTTCCATAAGGGGTGCATGGTATTCATAAAAACTCTTTAATTTTTCGTCAAGTAAATGATTATTTTGCCAGGCTTCTGGTATCATAATTAGCATTGCTTCTGCAATTGAATACCCTCCATGAACTAGTAACTCTAGGGCATTATCGAATGAGGCACTATCTGATTGCCCCTCTTTTATAATTGGCCAAATTTTGTCTATGTCAGTACTAAACTTATCTGATTTTAATATACTATGTCTTGCGTTCATCCAGTTAATATTTCCCCTAACAGTATTTATTTCTCCATTATGGCAGAGCATCCTAAAGGGTTGAGCAAGACTCCATGTAGGAAAAGTATTAGTTGAAAACCTCTGATGGATAAGAGCAAATGAAGATTCAATCATTGGGTCTGATAAGTCTTCAAAAAAACCTAATTGATTACCAACAGTTCCAACTTGGTCAGATAAAACCATCCCTTTATATAGAATTGTTCTTGATGAAAAAGAGGGTATGTAAAATTGGTCATAGTATTGATCACCCATTTGTGCAACTGCTTTATCTATACACTGCCTAAGTACATAAATTTTTCTTTCCCAATCATCTTGATGGTAAATATTTTCTGGCTTTCCAACGAATAAATGATAGACAAGAGGTATTGTTGGCTTAACGGACCAACCTAATTCATCGCCATATGTTGGGCATTCTCTCCACCCTAAAAAAGGGACTTTTTCTTTTTCACAAATTTCTTCTATAAGTTTGAAAATAGCTTCTTTTACTCTATTATCTTTCTTAATAAAGAATACACCAACACCATAGTTATTCTTTTCTGGAAGGTTTATATTTTTAACTTCTTTTACCAAAAAATTGTGAGGTATCTGTATTAAAATACCAGAACCGTCACCAGCTTTTGGATCTGCTCCTACAGCACCTCTGTGTTCGAGGTTGCATAACATTGCCAAACCTTTTTTAACAATATCATGTGAGGCTTCATTGTTTATATCTGCAATCAATCCAACGCCACATGAGTCATGCTCTTTATTAGAGTCATAAAGGCCTTGTTTTTTGGGAAAGCCTATGTTGGTAAGTTTATTTTTAGTCATAAATATATCATCCATAAAAACTATGTTTCCCACTCCCGTTGTAATTATTGTTTTAGTAGTAAGTAATATGGTTTTACATTATTAGTTTTAAAAAATCAAGTCTGTTGTATAAATACAACAAATGGATAGTAAACTACCATATTTATTAGGTTTTTGGATTTAGTAATTTAGGTCTTAATCCAAGAGATGTTTTTCCTGGTGTCCTTAAAGGTGCAGCTAAATTAGCAAATTCAAATAATAATCTTCTTAAATCGCGAGGATCAATTATTTCTTCAGCTAGAAATGACTTAGCGGTTCTAAAAGTCAACCTTAACATTTCCATTCTTTGTTCTATTTCTTGTAACAACCTGTCAGGATTATCTGATTTTTCCAAATCATTTTATTGCTTTTTAAAAACCCAGTCATTTAAAGGCTTGGAAATAAGTATTAATAAAAGACCGATGACCGATGATAATATTGCTATTTTATTAAATAGATCTGGCATTGAATCTAAACCATCATAAGTAGCTTGACCTGAAAGAAGACCAGCAATGATTGCACCTAATGAAGAAGCTAAAAACCAAATACCCATCATTTGCCCAACAAACCTTTTTGGTGAAAGGTTTGAAATAGCTGCAAGTCCGATTGGGCTTAGAGTTAATTCGCCTATTGTATGAAACAAATAAGTGAGTAATAACCACTTGGCTCCAGCTGAACCCTCTTGAATGGCAATCGACGCTCCACTAGCGATAAATAAAAATCCAATAGCCATAAAAATTAGACCTAATCCAAATTTAAATGGAAGAGATGGATCAAGCATTCGCTTACCAAGAAAGAACCAGATGTAGGCCATAAAAGGTGACAAGATAACAACAAGAATTGGGTTCAAAACTTGAAGCCAACTTGCAGGATATTCCCAACCAAATACCAGTCTATCAGTGTATTCTTTAGCAAAAATATTGAAAGAGCTCCCTGCTTGATCAAATCCTGACCAGAAAAAAGCGGCTCCAAAAAAAAGTACCATAATTAAAATAATTTTTTTTCTTTCTTCAATATTTAACTTTCCAAGTGTGAATAGATATAGAAAGTAAGACACAGCTATTAGTAAAATAAAAACTGTAAGCATATTTGCAACTGGTATTGGATCAAATTTTATAAATCCAAATAAACCAAGAAAAATAAAGATAAAGAAACTAACCATTAAAAAATTAAAAATTTTTAATTCTTTTGCCTTTGTGTCTTTATTTAATATTACTGAGGGTGCACTCCCTATGCTTCCAAGATTTTTTCTTGTCAGTAAAAATTGAATCAATCCTAATGCCATACCAACTCCAGCTGCGGCAAAGCCATAATGCCAGCCAACATTTTCACCAAGATAACCACAAATGAAGAAACCAAGAACGCTACCTATATTTATAGACATATAAAAGATTGTAAAACCTGATTGTTTTTTCTCTATATCATCCTCATATAATCCACCAACAATTGCAGATATATTTGGTTTTAAAAGACCGGTACCGAGAACAACAAAAATAAGGCCAAGATAGAAAGTTTGAAGATTTGTGAAGGCTAAAAGAAAATGGCCCAACATAATTACAATACCACCATAAAGTATTGCTTTCTGCTGTCCAATATGTCTATCAGCAAGCCAGCCGCCAATGAGAGCGACAAGATAAACACATGCAGAATATATTCCATATATGGCGCTAGCTGATACAGCATCGATTTCTAATCCACCTTCTAATATCGTTGCCGTCATAAAGAGAACTAATATCCCTCGCATGCCATAGTAAGACATTCTTTCCCACATTTCAGTGAAGAAAAGGGTATATAATCCTTTAGGATGTTCCTTAAACATAAGATCTACCTGTTAATTAATTTTTTTAAGTGTTAATTTATCCTATATAAAAAACAAGCAAATATTTTAATTTTAAAATATGATCAATTATGAAAAAAATAAAAGAACAATATAATCGATATACTTACCCTGAGCCAATTGAAGATATGAAAAAAGCAATTGATAATGGCTATATTGATCTTTCTGATGCAAACTTATTTTGGGATATATTTTTTCCAGATAAAGCTTATACTGATAACTTAAATGTTCTTATAGCCGGGTGCGGAACAAACCAACCAATTTATTTAGCTCTAGCTAATCCTAATTGGAAAATTTATGGAATTGATTTAAGCGAAAATTCAATAAAATTTGTTGAGAAACAAATTAAAAAATATGACCTTAAAAATCTAACTATTGAAATGAAAGATATTTTTGAAGTTACCAGTAAAGACAAATATGATCTTGTTATTTCTACTGGTGTAATTCATCATACAAAAGATCCAAAGTTAGCTCTAAAAACCCTATCATCAGCTACTAAAAAAGAAGGCGCATTGTGCATTATGGTTTATGCCAAATATTTCAGAACAGGCGTTTATGACCTCCAAAAAATATTTAAATATTTGGGTATTAAACAGGATGCAGACGGGATAAAATTTGTAAAAAACTATATTGAAAATATTTTACCAGATGATCATATAGCTAAAAAATTTTATAAATCCACATCATCTGCGATAGATACAGCAATAGTTGATACCTGGCTTAACCCACAAGATACTGCTTATGATGCAAATGACCTTAAAGAACTAATAAATGGGACTGGATCTTATTTTCAGAATTGGTTAGATAATCTTTTTTGTTATCCTCAGGCACATTTTGATGATTTTAAGAATGATATTGATTTGTCTTTGTTGGATCACCTGGATCCAATAGTTAATATGGATTTTACTCAAAGCACAATGCTTCAAGCAAAAAAGCATACATTTATATTAAGAAAGAATAAAGAATTTGAATTTAAATGGTCAAGTATTTCTGACATTACAAAAAAAACCAGAATTAAAAACTCTCCTTTTGTCAAAGCAGCAGAAAGGGGAGACTTATCTAAAAATTATGGTGGACAGGTATTTTACCAAAGATTTCAAGGGGCTAGATGTCCAAAATTTTCTGCCAAGGAAGGAATTGTTTGGTCAGCTGTTATTCAAGGTGTCAAAAACAATGTCGGATCCTCATTTAATGATGTACTTTTACTAAGTAATAAAATAGCTAAGGATAATAATTTGGATTTAAGCTTTGATAGTAATGAAATGATGCGAATCCTTCATAGGATGTGGAAACTATCATTAGTCACATTTTCAGAGACTGAGGATATGTAATGGATAAAGATAGAAAATTAAAAACTGCGTTAATTATCGGCAGATGGCAACCCTGGCATGAAGGTCATCGGGCTCTTTTTTGTTCAGCTTTGGAAAGGGCAGAAAGAGTTGCCATAGGTGTTAGAGCCACATATTCAACTGATGGAAAAAATCCATTTTCTTTTGATGAAGTTAAAAAATTTATTGATGATGATTTATCACCTGAATTTAAAGGAAAATATGAAATTATTGATTTACCAAATGTTACCAATTTTATTTATGGAAGGGATGTTGGTTATAAAGTTGAAAAAATTTCTTTTAGCGATGATATTGAAAATATTTCGGCTACAAATATCAGAAAAGAAATGAATATAACACCAGTAAAACACGATGTACAAGTTCAAGAAAGAAATCAAAGATATGGTCATAAAGGTGGTATCATTTGGCTTACTGGTCTTTCTGGATCAGGTAAAACAACTATTGCAAAAAGTCTTGAGAGAAAACTTTTTAATTCAGGTCATAATATTTACATGCTTGATGGGGATAATGTCAGGGATGGTTTAAATTCAAATTTGGGTTTTTCAGAAGTTGATAGGGCTGAAAATATTAGAAGAATTGGTGAAGTTGCTTCGCTTTTTGCCCAAGCTGGTTTTATTGTAATTACTGCTTTCATTTCACCATTTGCCAAGGACAGACAGACTGCTCTTGCGACTTTTTCTGAAAATTCATCTGAGGTTTACCTCTCTTGTGATCTAGAAACTTGTGAAAATAGGGATCCTAAGGGTTTATATAAGAAAGCCAGGAATGGTGAGATAAAAGATTTTACTGGAATTGACTCACCATATGAAATTCCAACATCTCCAGACTTTATATTGGACACGCAAAATAAATCGATTACTGAATGCGAGAATGAGCTTTATGAATTCATATTATCAAAAACTTCTATTTCTTAACTTGAATGAATTTTAATTGTTTGTTACATTATGTTACAATTTAATAGACTTTATTGAAGGACATGTTTATTTGTTTAAACAATAAACTTGCACTTTTGTAAATTTACACATAAAAAATTCTATTAATACGATTCGTTTCGTGTTAATAAGTTAACTAGTTGCAATAACAATGAGCCGGAGTGAAGATATGAATTTTAAAACAAATGGTTTTCAATCATCAGTAAATGAAAATAAAAATGAATTAACTCTAGAAGATTATAAAAAAATGTTTACTCCTTCCAGTAAACTAAAAAGAGAGGTTAGTTTATTTTCAGCTATCACATTACCATTAGTCCTAGCCGCTTGCGGCGGTGGCGGTGGTGGAG
>CEPA01049982.1_pt1 | contig 10564 bp, 10 predicted proteins | sample 356241 | NCBI WGS metagenome assembly CEPA01 (sample SAMEA2620542, study PRJEB7988) | marine metagenome | biome: marine biome (ENVO:00000447); feature: surface water layer (ENVO:00002042); material: "saline water (ENVO:00002010), including plankton (ENVO:xxxxxxxx)" | depth 5 m
TATCAAAAACTCCTATAGTTAAATTAGAATTATTCAAAAATGTGTTTTTCATGTTTATTTTTATATTTCATAATTGCACTAGCAATACCCTTGGCAATTTTTTCTTGATATTTAGATGAGGTTAAATTTTTTAATTCACCATTGTTAGTAATAAAACCAACTTCAACCAGTACATTAGGCATGGTTGCTCCCCAAAGCACCTGAAAACCAGCTTGCTTTACACCGCGGTTTAAGTTTTTACTAGTTGTCTTTGAAACTTCTTCTTGAATTAATTGAGCCAAATCTTCACTTTGTTCAAAATTTGCACTTTGAATTAATATAGCATTCATTCTTGAAATCGTATTTGTATTTTCATCTGCTTGAAATTGATCAATGACACTATTTTCTCTTTTTACAACTTCATCAACTGCAGCTGATGATTTTTCAATTTTTAATAAATAAGTTTCAAAGCCCTTAGTATTAGGACTGTTATCGATTGCATTTGCATGAATGCTTATAAATATTTTTGCATTATTATCATTCGCAATTTTGGTTCTGTCATGTAGACGTACAAAACGATCATCCTCACGCGTATAAATGACATTCATATTATGTTGTCGTTCTAAAATTCTACCTAATTTTTTTGTGATAGCTAGAGTTATATCCTTTTCTTGAATGGTGCAACTTTTTATGCACGCACCTGGATCTTTACCTCCATGGCCAGCATCCAAAACAATGGTATTAATAATATTTTTTTCTTTTTCATCCTTGATCTTTAATGCTGTAGTTTTTTGTTCTACAAATAAACCCATATTAATCGTCTTATTTTTGGAGCTAATAGTTATATCTTCGGGGATTATTTTAAGTAAAAATGAAATTTGAAGTGACTTTTCCATTTGAGTAGTCTTTACATCAATAATTGGATATGTAACTGCAGTATTATGAAATTTAAGAGAATCTAGTGTTGCTCCAGGGATCGTTAGAGAAAGCCAATTATTTCCTGACAATGAATAAGCTAAAAGATTATCATTAAATGTTTCAGTGGTTTGAATATCAATTGAATACCCGTTACCCTTCTTTTGCAAAGAATAATTTATCACATTGAAAGTTGGTTGAGAGACAACAATATTTTTTCCCATAGAATCAATAGTAAGATTATCGATTATTTTGAGCATTTTAACATATTTAATGAATGAAAATGCTGGTATAAAAAAATCCTCATCCGTGTATTGCACATGATTATATAAATGATAAATCTCATCATTGATAAGAATGTAAGAAGAGCCACCTGAAACAACAATACGATGGTCTTTATAAAAAATTATAGCTTTATTATTATCAACAATGAAGTCAGATTTTAATTCAAGAACGTCAAGAAATTCATTGAGTGAAACATAAGAAGTATTATCAATTAATTGCAGGGGTATGGAACTGGATTTTGAAAAAAGTAAAGAAGAAAAAATTAAACCTGCAATAAATGTAATAACTTTGCTTATGATATAAAACTTCCTATGGATTGGTGATCATTTTTTGATCTTTGATTCTATATATTTTTTGATGAGGATAAATTCTTTCATCATCATGTACCATTTGATATTTACTGTAAGCTAAAAACTCAATATAATCTAAATTATTTGTTAATTGATTAATATTATTTCTAATAAAATATTCTTCTTTTTCTAACATAGAAATTTCATTTAATAGGTTGTTTTTTTCTTCATAAAGAAATAAAAGCTTAATAAGGCCTGTCTGATTGAAGGTAATCCATATAAAACCTAAAAATATAATAACAGCAATTGAGTTTAATTTAGTTTTTTGTTTTTTTCTCATTTTAATAAATGGCCCAAATAATGTTGATTTCCAAATTTGATAGAACCAGAAAAACTCTCCTCAATTCTAAGTAGTTGATTATATTTTGCTGTTCTATCGGTTCGGGACACAGAGCCAGTTTTAATTTGACCAACACCCATTGCTACAGCTAAATCGGCAATAGTTGTATCTTCTGTTTCTCCAGATCGATGCGAAATAATAGATCCAAAATTTTCTTTTCTTGCCATACTAATTGTATCCACTGTTTCAGTGATGGTTCCAATTTGATTTAGTTTGATTAAAATAGCATTCATTGATTTATTATCAATTGCTTTTTGTAACCTAATAGGATTAGTAACAGTTAAATCATCTCCAACAAGCTGCACTTGATCACCCAGCACATTAAATAAATCTGACCAACCGTTCCAATCATTTTCATCTAACCCATCCTCGATTGAAATAATCGGATATTTAGAACATAAATTTTTATAATATTCAATCATATCATCGACTGATAATTCTTGATTCTCAGATTTTAAATGATAAGTATTGTTATCTTTATTATATAATTCACTCGCAGCAACATCTAGTGCTATAAAGACATCCTTGGCTGGTTCGTATCCAGCCTTCATTGTTGCATCCATTATCATATCAATAGCATGTTCATTTGAAGATAAATTAGGTGCAAATCCACCCTCATCTCCAATAGAGGTTTGATAATTATTTGATTTAAGTAATTTTTTTAAATGATGAAAAATTTCTACACCCATTTGCAATGAATGTGAAAAGGATTCTGCTCCTAATGGAAAAATCATGAATTCCTGTATATCAATATTATTATCAGCATGGCTTCCTCCATTAATAATATTCATCATGGGTACTGGCATTATGGGTTCATTTTCCAACAGCAACGCATGAAGTGGAACATGCTTATGATGTGATAATGCATGAACATATGAAAGCGAAACACCTAATATTGCATTTGCTCCTAAATTTTTCTTATTATCTGAGCCATCTAGCGCAATCAGCGTATGGTCCAAATCTCTATAATTCTCAAATTGTTGGCCTACTAGTTCATTGGCAATTGTGTTATTTATATTATTAATAGCTTTGTAAACACTTTTACCAAGAAATTTCTGAGAGTTGTCTCGCAATTCTAGAGCCTCAAATGTGCCAGTCGAAGCGCCGCTTGGCACACTAGATCTTCCAAAAGATCCATCATTTAAAGTTAAATCAACCTCAATAGTTGGATTTCCCCTTGAATCTAAAATTTGACGAGCTTGTATGCTTTTAATTGTAATCATTTATAGTAATTTTTTTGGCCTTGTCATTCGAAAATATAAGATTATTTATTGTAAAATAAATGTAAATTTGATTTAATGATACTTTTTATATAAAATGCTTAAAATTACTAAATATAATGATATGCTTTTTGATGAATGGGAAAAATTTATTTCTGATTCTAATAATGGAACCATTTTTCAAAAACAAGCCTTTATTCAATATCATATTAATAGAAAATTTGTTGATAGCTCATTAATTATTAAAAACAAAAATGCCATTGTGGCTGTGGTGCCTGCTGCTATTAAAAATAATATTCTATATTCACATCCAGGATCTAGCTATGGTGGTATAGTTTTATCAAATAATCTTGATTTTAAAATGATTCATGAAATTTTAAAGGCGATTGATGAATATTGTATAGCTCAAAGATATAAAGCTTTATTTTTAATAAATAGTCCATCTATATATGAAAAAAAATTAGATCAATCTTTAGACTATTTGTTGCAATGGAATGGATTTAAACAAAAAGAATTATATATATCTCATGCCGTAGATATGTCTAATACCTCAGATATATTAAGTTTATTAACTAAAAGAAAACGTCGATATATAAATAACAATCAAAAACTGAATTCATTGACTTTTGAAGAAGAAGGCTACCTAGAGGAATTTTATGATATTTTAGTTACTTCAAAAAAGAAATATAATACCGCTCCTACACATTCTTTAGATGAGTTAATAAAGTTAAAAAATACATTTCCAGAAAAAATAAAATTGTTGGTAACAAGAAATGAGAATCAAATAATTGGGGGTAGTTTAATATTTTTTACAAACGATAATGTTGCATTAGTTTTTTATAATACAATTCTTGAGCAATATAGAGAATCACAAATCGCAATGCTTCAATTATATAAATGTATGGAAATCGCAAAAAAATATAATTTACATTGGATAGATTTTGGAGTATCACATACTCCAGAAGAAGAAAATCCGTTAGCTCCTAAGTTTAGTTTAATTCATTTTAAGGAACAGTTTAATGCAAAAGGTGTTTTAAGAATAGCATATCAAAAGGAATATGGGGATTATTAAAAATAATTTTTGGAGTATTACTGCTGTATACAGCGTTGGATTTTTATCCTTACGTGCGATTTCTTTTTTACTATTACCATTATATACCAACTTATTATCAACTCTTGAAGCTGGGTATGTTTTTATTTTATATACCATTATTGCATTTTTAAATACTCTTTATAATCATGGTATGGATTCTTCGCTCTTAAAATATTTCAAGGATAATAATGATAGTAAAATTATTACAACATCAACGATATATTCATTAATATGGGGTGTTTTATTAAGTATACTAATTTATCTTTTCAGTAAACCCTTGATTTACTTTGATGAAGTCACTCATTATTCTCACCAACAGATTGCACTTTTTTTAATTGGAATACTTTTTTGTGATATGCTATCATCTAGATTAATGACGGTGATAAGGTTATTAGAAAAGCCTATTTATTTTCTAGTGGTTAGTTTTGCAAATGTTCTATTATCAATATATTTAAATGTTTGGTTTATATATAATTTAAATATGGGGTTTGGTGGTGCGCTAATAGCTTTATTTTGCGTATCTATAGTGCAACTATTATTATTAGCTCCTTTATTGGTTACAAAAATAAAAATCAAACTCTTTGATTTTAAACTTTTACGGTTGATGGTTCGGTTTAGTCTTCCGTTTTTGCCTGCTTCAATTTTTTTCATAATGATTGAAATGGCAGATAGAATAATGCTCGGCTGGTTAAGCTCCGTTAATGATGTTGGTTTATATGGCGCTGGATACAAGATTGGTGCTCTTATATTGTTAATTGTTAAAGCATTCAATTTAAATTGGCAGCCATTTTATCTAAAACGAGAAAATCAAAATGATGTTAGGGCATTTGAAGCAATAGGTACAAAGTTTATTATTTTATTAATATTTTTTTCTACTTTATTATCAATGCTATGGCCTTTTTTATTTCAATTTCAAATTAATGGTAATTATATCATTGGCAACGAATTTTGGGCAGGTGGAAATATTATCCCCATCATTGCATTAAGTTATATCATCTATGGTGTATTCATACTCCAAATGCCCTCAATCTATATTAAAGAAAAGCAATCATGGGTTCCATATTTTTGGGGAATAGGCTGTATTATTAATATTCTAAGTAATTATATTTTAATTCCCATATATGGATTTTATGGAGCTGCACTATCAACGCTTTTTGCATATGTATCAATGACTCTGTTTTTAGTTTATAAAAATATGATATGGATGCAAATTAAATATAATTTAAAAGATATTAGTTATATATCAATAATTAGCATGCTTGCGCTATACTGCTATTTCAATTCAATTGGGAATATAGTTTTCATTGGTTTAATGTATTTGTTTGCTAGTTCATTCAGGATTATAAATATCTTTAATAAGACATGATTTCTATAATTATCCCCACCTATAATAATTCAAAACAATTAATTAATACTATACACAGTATATCAAATCAGAATTATGATAATATTGAAATAATTATAATTGATGATGCGTCAACAGATGATACTAAAGGTCAAATTGAAAAACTAAAAAACAAGAAAATTAAATATTATTACAACGTTGATAATTTAGGAACAACTCAATCTCGTCTAAGGGGTATAAAACATGCCTCGGGAGAATATGTCGCATTTTTAGATCATGATGATTTTTGGATAAACGATAAACTCACAATTCAATATGAATGCTTCAAAAATCAAACATTAGATTTTGTTATTTCTAATTATATTGTCAACGATTTGGTAAATAATAATCACTATGAAAGAAATATGAATGCCTTTGGAGAAGACTTTAAATACAATATTATTCGTAATCCTGGTCCATTCTTTCAATGCTGTTTATTTAAAAAAGAATTTTTGCTAAATAATATAGATTCTTTTGATAATCAATCAGAACCATCAGAAGATTGGGATTTTTTTATTTCGATTTCAAAGGTCAATCCTAGGGTTGAAAATATTAATTTAAATCTTTTTGAATGGAACTTGAATGATAACAGTCAATCGTCAGATTACTATAAAGAAGCATGCGCAATCGAATATATTATCAATAAACATAGGAGCTATATTAAAAAAATAGGTGGTAAAAAAATATTATCAATCCATTATAGAAAATTGGCTAGTATGTTTTTATATTCAAATGATTTTAGAAAAATGAAACACTACTATACACAAGCCATTAAAGAGAATAAGCTTTCAATCAAAAATATAGTTTTAAATATTATATGCTTCATGCCTAAAAATATTGCGTATTCAATGCTAAAAATCATAACAAATCAAATAAAGTGAAAACAAAAAACATTCTTATTATTTTTTTAGGGGACTTTAATTATGATGCCCGTTGTGTTAATATGCTTCGATCGTTTAAATCAGAAAAGCACAGAGTTACTCTGGTGGGGACACATCAAGATATAATTAATGACACCGAATTTGAAGGAATAACATTTCATAGTATAAAATTAAAAAGAAAAAGAATTTTTAAATATATTGAGTTTTTTATAAGCGTAAGTCGATTTACATATAAACAAAAATATGATATTGTTGTTGCATCTGATTTATACTCTTTAGCCTCTGCATGTCTTTCAAAATCCAATAAAATCATTTATGATTGTCGAGAAATATATACAGAGTTAGCAGCGCTTGAATCTAAATACATATATAAAAAAATAACCTATATATATGAAAATTATTTTCTGCGCTACGTTAATCAAATTATTACAACCGCTAAATCAGATGAAGAAATGCTTAAAACCATTTATAATAAGCATTCACACTTATCGTGGAATCAAATTTATAATTATCCAGCTCAGATATTAAATTCTAATAAAGTGTTTGATATTCATAAAAAGCTAAATATTAAAAATAATCATAGGCTAATTGTTTATCAGGGAGTAATACAAAAACATAGAGGGATAGGACAATTAATTAAATTAATTTCTCAATCTTGCGGGTTTTCAGCAATTATCATTGGAGATGGTGAAGAAAAAAAATACTACAAAGAACTGGTTAAGAAATATAATGTTGAAGATAAGGTTTTTTTCATTGGGAAAATACCATATCTTGATTTATTTCAATACACTTTGGCTTGTGATATTGGGTGGCTTGTTATTAGGGGCCATGGAATAAGTAACCAACTAGCCTTGCCAAATAAATTATTTGAATATACTATTGCAGGTCTTCCTATTATATCATCATCATTAACAAATATGAAAAAAATAGTTGAAAAGCATAGTTTGGGTATTGTGGTTAATGAAGACAATATAAAAGAGCAGCTTGCAGCCCTTAAACAGATTAAAAAATATTGTAACAAAAATAATATGAATGATAATATAAAATTTACTTGGTCCTCTCAACATCAAGCGCTCATGAATGTGATTAATGAATAATCAAGAAATTAAAATTTCAATTGTTATCATTGGATATAATACAGAATCTTATCTTTCTGAGACTTTAAAGGCTATTGATAAACTAAAAGTACACCAAGAAAACATTGAAATTATATATGTTGATGATGGCTCTAATGATAAATCCTGTGATATTTTTAATTCAACAACATTAAGCTATAGAAAAAAAATGTTTAAGTTGAAAGAAAATAGCGGTAGGGTGGTCGCCCGATCTAAGGGCATTGAGCTGGCAGAATATGATTGGATTTTATTTCTAAACAGCAACATTGTAGTGAGCCAAAATTTAATTATTGAATATACTAACTCAATTTCTAATTGTGATGCGTTGGTATATATGGGTAGTTTAAAATATCAATCTCAAGATAGTACCTTTTGTAATTATTTGAATCACCCCGGGCGTGGAATCAATAATTATAAAAATCATTCATTAGTTCATTATACAAATGTTTTGTTTAGTAATTGTCTTGTAAGGCGTTCTCTTTTTGATTCAATTAATTTTAATATCAAGTTGAGATCTTACGGTGGTGAAGAATTAGATTGGGCGTATAGGGTAAATCAAAAATTTCCAAATGAAATACGTGCAAGTAAATATGCAATTGCTTTAAGAAATAATCATCCTAATTTTATTGATCATACAAACAAGCTATTAGAGTTTGGAGAATTTAATTTTATTCAATTGAATGAAGCGCTTCAATTAGATATTGTTAAATATAAGGTTCTTCTAAAATCAAATAGATTTTTTTTGTTAATATTTAAAATTATACTCCATTTATCATGCAAGCTGTACAAAACGCCTGGGATTAATGTAATGATAATAAGGTTGGGATTTTTATCAGCTATATTAAGTGGCTATTATAAAACAAAATTAAGCAGCGACTTCAAAATTACCTGATTCAAGATCTTCTTCTGTTGCAATTTCCCAATCATCATCAATATCATCTAGAGATGATGAACTTTCAATAGCATTAGTTGCCTGGGGTTGAGATGCAACTTGAGAGCTCGGTAAATTAACTGGTTCAATTGAGTTATCACCATGTATTACATATAGAAGAGGTAAGATTGATGCAAAAATAATAAATAAAGTAATTGCAATCCCAGATGCACTAAACAGCATTGCTCCTTTGGGAATTGGAACTTCTTCAACTCCAAAAAAGAAAAAGAAAGAAATTGCAAAAATCAAGCCCATTGAGCTTAATATTTTAGAGAAGGTAATTGTATCAAACGTATCCAAATATGTAGTAATGGCAGACCACGATAATAATGTAATTAAAATTACAATAGTTGATTCAATAAATTGATATGAACCAATAAAAATAAAATACATTAAAAGGCCTAGTCCTAGAACGCCATAGCTAATACAATTTTTCATCAATGAATTCATTTCTCTTCTCTTTTTTGTTGGGCAATTAATTTCAAAATTAAAATTTTAAAAAACAAGAAGAAATATACTTAAATTCTCATATGACGTATTCTCCTAAAATTAAGGTTGGTGTTATTGGTGTTGGACATTTGGGTAAATTTCATGTACAACAATATCATAACGTTGATAATGTCATATGCATGGGTGTTTTTGATATTAATTCAAAAGAAGCTCATAGTGTTTCTGAAACATATAATATCAAGGCATATGATGTATTTGAAGATTTGGTTAATGAATGTGATGCAGTATCTATTTGCACCCCTACCTCCACGCACTATGTGGTTGCTAAGCAAGCCCTTTTGTCTGATTGTCATATTCTAATTGAGAAACCAATTACAGATAATATCGTTGAAGCCGAAGATTTAATTAAGATATCAAATGAGTACAATAAAATAATACAGGTTGGGCACATTGAAAGATTTAACCCTGCATTATCTGAATTAAATTTAGATAATATAAATCCTACATTTATAGAATCACACAGATTGTCGCCATTTAATATTAGAGCAACTGATGTTGATGTTGTTCTTGATTTAATGATTCATGATATAGATATTTTGTTAAATCTTGTGAAATCTGATATTAGTAATATTGTAGCATCAGGGGTTTCCGTTCTTTCTAATAAAATTGATATGGCAAATGCTCGAATTGAATTTATAAATGGCTGTGTCGCTAATCTTACTGCAAGCAGGATTTCTCAAAAACAATTACGTAAGTTTAGGGTCTTTGAAAATAATAAATATACTAATATTGATTTTTTACATCACTCACAAGAAACATACATTCTTGATAAGCATAAACCTAACAAGCAATCTCCACATGTAATAGTTAGTGAAAATCAAGATAAGTACATTATATATAGTAAATCAAAAATTAAACCATACAATGCGCTTACTTTAGAATTAGATAATTTTATTGATTCAATTTTAAATCAAAAAAAACCCCTTGTTTCAGCTTATGATGGACTTGCTGCTATTGAGGTTGCGTTTAAAGTACTTAAACAAATTAATTTAAATAATAACAAATAGATGAAACGATATGTGCTGATTGCAGGAGAAACATCAGGTGACCAATATGGAAGTCAGTTGATGGAAGCATTAAAAGCAATTAACCCTGAATCTGAATTCTGGGGCATTGGCGGAGAAGATATGATTGGTTCGGGATTAAATCAATTTGAAGATATTCACAATATGTCAGTGGTGGGTTTTTCTGAGGTGTTAAGGAAGATTCCTAAGATGTTAAGCCTTGCTAATAGATTGTCTCAATTTATTAATGAAGTAAAACCTGATCGAGTTATTTTAATTGATTTCCCTGGATTTAATTTAAGTTTAGCAAAAAAAATCAAACATCTATCAACTGAAACCAAAATTGATTTTTTTATAAGTCCACAAATTTGGGCGTGGAATGAAAGGCGTGTTAAAATAATAAAAAAATATATTAATCACATGATTGTTATTTTTCCATTTGAAACATCTTTTTATAAAAAACACGGTATCAAGGCTCATTATGTTGGACACCCTTATCTTGATCAATGGAAACCATCTACGTCAAAATATTTAAGAAAAAAATTAAATCTCGATAG
>CEPA01170027.1_pt1 | contig 10542 bp, 11 predicted proteins | sample 356241 | NCBI WGS metagenome assembly CEPA01 (sample SAMEA2620542, study PRJEB7988) | marine metagenome | biome: marine biome (ENVO:00000447); feature: surface water layer (ENVO:00002042); material: "saline water (ENVO:00002010), including plankton (ENVO:xxxxxxxx)" | depth 5 m
CGCCCGAAATTTTTTCTACCTCAAAATCTGTTAAAATTGAACTAAGTGATAATCTAAGTTCTTTATTGGGGTTCACATTGAACAAGTTACTGAAGTTTGCTCTCTCAAAAACCTCTAATTCGCCACCAATAGTAGCATTGAAAATTCTAACTCCATTCTCTTCTGCAAATAGTTTTGCATCTTTGAATTTTTCAAGTGTCTCTTCCAATCTTGGAATGTGGTACGTTCTATTTTTACCAAAATATCTTGGATCAAAATGATTAGGGTCATTATCGTCTTTTGATACAATATGCCTATTATCACTGTAATCAGCATTTTTATGTTTGAAAAAGTTAAAGTCCATACCTGCTAGATATATTTCTTTAAAACCTAGATAAATCAATATCTGAATTGCCACATTGGTAACAGTTTTATTAATACCAATAAATGGCAAATTTGATGAAAATGATATTTCATCAGGATAAAACCAATACACATTCCTGACATTTTTTATTTGCTTTTTATAATTAATATTAACTGGTGATGATGGATGTATAGCTGGTAAAAAAAGGAAATCAACTTTGTTACTTAAATCATTTAACTCATTAATCATATCTGATAGAACTACATCATCTGAAATACAGAACATATTTGGAGTCCATCCAAGTCTTTCAAAGAAAAGGTTAAACCTATTTGTGCATAGTACATTTTCTCCAGATAATAAATGTAAAGGTGTATTATTTAGACTTGGACCATTACCTAATAAAAAGACCCTTTCAGTATTAGTAAAGGATTGTTTAAGGATCTCCCATTTTTTACGATCAACATTACTATTTGTAAAAATTCTTTTTGCTTTATATGCAAAAAACCTAAATAGCCTTATCAAAAGGTTAAGAAATCCCTCTTCAAAAAAAATATATTTAACCTTAATAAAATATTCAGCAATCATTGCAATAAGTTTTAAAATAGAAAATTATTATTTTCACTAAATTGAAGATAGACTAATAAAAAGCATAGTTTTTTACATAATTCTTTTTCTCATAAAATATTCAGCTAATTCAAAATCATACTCTTCATCAATATCAATTGTTTCTTTAGGATCAATTACAAAAAAATTTGGCCTACTTCCTACTCTATGGTTTTTTTTCTCAATTAATTCTCTTGAAAATAAATATAAACATGAATTTTCTTCATATAGCGGAGCTAAGTCCTGTGTCCGTAAATTTTTACTATTAGGGTCGTGATTGATTGCCTGAAATTTTGAATTGTAAAATCTTGAAAAAATTTTCGTTACTCCAATTAATGAATCAGTAGATTTATCTAAGAAAAATTCTTTAATAGCATGGTCGATAGTTTGGGTCCTAAGCAATGGATTTGTACAATGTGTCTGGAGAAAATGGTCAGAATGGCTGTAGTTAATATCATTATTAATTAAGGCCATTATACCAACTTTCCCAATTAATTCTGTAGGCCGATTTATAACTAATATTTTAGGATTTTCTTTTATTTCATTCGCAATAAATTTTGAATCTGTATTAACAATTATTTGATTAATAAATTTTGATCTTGATAATGTATCTAGTATCCAATGAAACAGAGGCTTCCCACAAAAATCTTTTCTGTTTTTCCCTGGTAATCTTTCAGAGTTATGTTTAATTGGAACTAAAGCTGTTACACTTGGAAAAGTATTTTCCATTATTTACTAATTTTTTTAATCTGAGCTATCTTGTTTTTTTCTTTATGGAGTTTTTGGGACATAAGGATCATTTCACTTGAATATGCAATGAAACGATACCCTTGATCAATTTTACTCTTTATTTCTTTTTTTCCTGGATTAATTATATGATAACCTGCAGTTTTGATTTTTTTATCAATAACAGACTGTACATCTTCCAAACATTTTATAAGATTTTCATCCTCCCAATTTCCAGGACAATCTAAGCTTCCTGACAAGTCATAAGGCCCTATAATAAACCCATCAATACCATCAATTGAAATGATTGACTGGAGATTTTCTACAGACTGAAAATGTTCAATTTGTACAATTAATATAATTTCAGAGTTGGCTTCATTAACATATCGATCAAAATTTCTACCATAATTGTGAGCCCTTGCCAGTCCATACCCTCTTTTGCCAATTGGTGGATAATAAGTCGATCTAACAGCACTCAAAGCATCATCAACGGAATTGACCATTGGAACAACAATCCCATGAGCACCAGCATCCAGACTTCTTTTTATCAACAAACTATTATTTTCACCAACTCTTACAAATGCTTTGCAACCACCAAGTTCAATAATTCTAATCAAGTTAATACATTTTTCTACACTTATCGCTGTATGTTCCATATCGATTACAATCCAATCAAACCCAACATTTAGCATCATTTCACAGATAGACTCGTCACCCAACGACAACCATGAACCAATTGTTAATTCGTTATTTATAATTTTTTTCTTCAGTGACATATGAATTAATTTACATCCTCATTGCTAGAGTAGCTACTCCCATAGCTGCATCATTTAAAGAATTAGATAGCTTGAGGTCTATTTTAAAAGTCTCTAAAAGTATTTTTCTGAATAATTTACTTTTGTGTGTGACTCCACCAGATAAAAGAATTTCTTTAATATTTTTTTTGCTATAGTTTAGGTTTTTGGAAACATGAAAATATTCACTAACTAAACTGCTTATCAAAGAATAGTAAAGATTTTCTATTTTAAAATTATTACTGTTAATATTTTTAAATCCTGCATTTTCATTTATAAAATTATATATTGAATGAAATCTAGGATTGCAAACAACATCAATGTCATCATCAATTTGTAGGCAAATTTTTTCTAATTTGACTAGAAAGTCAATATCTGTTAATTCCGAAGAAAAAGTTTCAAAAAAGTTTTTTGAAAAATTATTAAAAACTTCTATTGATCGACCACCAGGTAATCCGGGGATGCATTTGATATATTTATTGGAGATATACGGTCTCAATTCATAGACATCAGAGAATTTCTCTTTATTTTTTGTCATAACACTAACCTGTGCACCAGTACCAACATTAATTGATATTTGATTTTCATTAAACCCAGAAGCGTTTAAAGCTGCTTGATAATCACCAATTGAAACCATCACAGGAGTATCTTTTTTTAACCCTAGACTATTAGAGACATCATACGTAACTCTACCAAAAAAAGATCCAGTGGGTATGATTTTTGGTAAGATGCTTTCATTTATTTTGGTTAAAAGTAAGAAGTCTTTACACCACCCATCTTTATCAAGCTCATAAACTCCAGATCCACTTGCATTAGTAGGATCACAAGCAGGAGAATTTCCAGTTAGAATTGTTACAAGGTAGTCAGATAAAAAAGCTGCACTGGAAACCTTCAACTTTTCAAGATATGATTTCTCTTGAAACCAAAACAATAGTAAACCCATAGTGCCAGGCCTTAAATTTGTGTAAGTAGAGGCTTTTAAGTTTGGTAAATTTGAATGAATAAAATTCAAATACGTATCATTACTATGGTTTATGTTATCTAATGCTCTTTTATCTTGCCAACTAATATAATTTGTTACTGGTGAGTTGAAAGAATCTAGTAGAATTATTCCATGCATTTGCCCTGTCACACCGATACCATCAACTTTCTTTCTTTGATTATCTGGAATTTCTAAAACTATATCATAAACAGTATTGATAATGATATTTATATCATACTCAAAAATAAATGATTTACGATTTTTTAATGGAGGAGGCATCCTTCTTCTTGAAGAATATATTATGTTTTTATTTGAATCGATTAATACTACTTTGCAATATGTAGCACCGAGATCAATACCTAAAAACATAAAATGTAGCTAAACGTAAAGATTAAAACCTGCTTTTTGTGTAAATATTAGCATATTCGCCAATCCAGCCACATAGTTTTTCATCTACTTCAACTTCATCAATGAAAATATTGCCGGCGCCTTTACATAAAATCACCTTTAGTTTTCTTCCATCAAACTTTTTATCGGCCTTTAAATATTTAGAGAGAAGATCATGATTACTATAATCTAATGCTTTATAAGGAATATTTTTCCTTACTGTATTACTAATATTCAAATATTCTTTTTCTTGGATATAACCTTTTTGTAATGAAATATAGTTAGCTATATCAATACCAATTGTTACTCCAATTCCATGGGGTATTAAGTTATTCGTATATGCTTCAATCGCATGTCCAAATGTATGTCCATAGTTCAATATATGTCTTTTGTATGTATCAAACTCATCAATTTCAACAATGGATTTTTTTATTTCTAAGCTTTTATAAATAAAAGGTTTTAATTGTTCAAAGTCATTTAAAATTATTTCGTATTTATTTTGTAGCTCATCAAAATCTTCCTTTGAAGAGATAAGGTGGACTTTTATTATTTCACCTATTCCAGAGATTATATCATCTTTAGGCAAGGTTGAAAGAAAATCTATATCAATTAAAACTTTGTTAGGAGGCCAAAAGATACCAAGCTGGTTTTTATATCCCGACATATTTATTCCCACTTTGCTTCCAATACAACTATCGCACATAGCCAATAAGGTGGTTGGGAAATAGTACCAATCTATTCCTCTTTTCAATATATTTGAAGCAAACGCGGAAAGGTCTTGAATAATACCTCCACCGATAACAATAATAACATCATTTTTATTAATGTTGTTATCTAAGAGTGTTTTGCATATCATTTTAACTGAATCAAAACCTTTGTTCTTTTCTATTGCATCAACTCCAATAGTTGTAGCAGCATTACTTATCCATTTCAATCGATCAAAATGTAAATCTTTTACCTTATTATCAATGATCACATGAAATTTTTTATTCGTGAAAAGTTCTTTGATAATATTTTCATGATTCACCTCAAACAAAGCTTCATATTCCTTAAAAAGGGACTTGACTTTCAGTGCGTTTTTATTCACAAATGTATCCTCCATCAATAATTATGTTTTGCCCACTTATGTAATGGTTAAGCTCACTACATAAGAAAAGAACAGGATCCGCAATTGCTATTGGATCTGCAAATTTTCCAAAGGGTATACTATTTTCAATTTTTTCTTTTTCTATTTTAGTTAACGTTTTTTTAGATAAATCAGTATTTATGAATCCTGGTGAAACCATGTTCACAAGTATGTTGTACTTAGCGTATTCTAGGGCAGATGTCACAGTAAGTCCATTAAGTCCAAATTTACTAGTAGAGTACATAGATCTTCCCACCCTGCTAAGTTTACTCCATAAAGAACCTATATTTACAACTCTTCCCCAATTATTTTCTTTCATTTTCTCCAAGACAACTGACAAAATTAGAAATGGAGCATACAAGTTAACTGAATGAAGATCAATAATATCATTTCTAGTAACATAATTAATGTTTTTAATATGATTTGTACCTGCATTATTTACACAAATATCAATCTTATCCAACATTTTAATCTCTTCTAAAAATTGGTTTGTCTCATCAGGAATTTTAAAATCAACGGCATAGTAGTTAATTGTTTGATCCGATTGTGTTTTTCCAAATTTCTTTAATAATCTATCTTTTGGAATATTTGATGTGCCAGTAATTATTATGTTCGCATTGCAATCAAGAAAGTTTTTTGCTATTGAAAAACCAATGCCTTTAGTTGCACCAGTGATTATAGCTGTTTTACCTGATAGGTCTATTTTTTTCATCTAGAAAATGAACTGTTTTTGTTGTGTAATTTATATGTAAATATGATGATATTTGATCTAAGTTTTCAATATATAGACTTGGAGGATTTTTAAAATATTTATCATTAATTATACCTAAAAATGGAATGTTATTTTTTAATGCTGCCTCTTTATCGCTTTCCATATCCCCAATGTAAATTGTTTGGTCGGGTTTTATTTTCTCTTCAATTAAAATTCTTGACAAGATATATGATTTATGAGGAGGGACACTAAAAACCTTAGAAATAAATTTATTTATTTCTAGATATTTAAGAACTTTTAATAGTTCTTCTTTTGGTGTGCCGCTTACAATAATAATTGGAACAAGTTCTGAATATTTTTTTAAAAAGTTTAAAGCGCCCGGAATAAATTTTGAAGAAACAACATTTCTAAAAGCGATTTGATTAAAACGTTTTGAAATCCAATTTAATTTATTTTTTGTAAACTCCTCATTAAGGATATTAGTGTAAAAGTGATCAAACTTTTGATACCTTCCTATGGCGGGATTAGATTTGTGGTAGGCCATGAAATCATCAATATGATTTTCATAGATTGAAAAACATTCTAGGAACGCATCATCTTTTGCAGATTCAGATTGCAAAATAACTCCATCAAAATCTGTAACAATCAATTTTAAGGTTTTTTGTTTAATAATTTAAGTGTTACAATATCTAGGTTGAAAAGTTTTGGGATATAATTAATCTAATTCTTTTGTCAATTTATCTGCATCATCCAAAAACATTTGAACTGTTTCTTTTGTATAGGGGTGAACAATCATATTATCTATAAATTTTGGAGATGCAGTTACAATGTGCGCGCCGGAATGCAACCATTCAACAATATTTATTACCTCCCTAGTAGAGCCAACAATTATTTTTGATTTAAGATTAAAATCATCTAGGAGATTTCTAAGCTTTGTAATTTCAGTTGTAGAATCATAACCCATATTATTTATTCTACCACCAAAAATAGATACATATGTTGCACCGGAAACAGCTGCTAAATAACATTGCTGGACGCTCATCATAGCGGTTACATTTACTCTAATATCGTGAGTATTCTCTAAAAGATTGACGACTTCTAAGTTATCTAATTCACCATTTGGACCGTGTATAGTTACTTTAATATTTAAATTAGGAGCCCAAGAAGAAAACTCTTTTGCTTGATCAATCATCTCTTGTTTATCGTTAGATAAAACTTCAATTGATACAGGGAGAGGGTTAACAAGCTCTGCTATCTCAATAGATCTATTTTTTATACCATTTAACCCACCTCTGACTCCCTCATTAAACATAATTGTTGGATTAGTAGTAACACCACTTATAATACCTAATTTGTGATATTTTTCAATTTCAGATAATTTTGACGAATCAATAAAAACTGACATATTACCTTTCTCCTTCTACCTTAACTGATTCCCATTTCATAGAACTAGCGTAAAGAACTGGATGAGATACTATCAAATGCCACACTACAGCTTGGAATGATTCTACGAGAGCCGTAGTAAGATGGCTGTCAACCTCAGGAATGATAATACATGCATCAGACATCCTATTAGTTTCGCCTCCATCTCTTCCAACTATACCAGAAATTTTGCATCCTAAAGATTTGCCGAGTTTGAGCGCTTCTACTATGTTCACACTTAACCCATATTCTAAACTTCCTCCACCTACACTATAAACTAGAATCATATCATTTGAATTTAATTTTGAAACTTTTAACCATTCTGCGTAACAAGAATCCCATCCCTCATCATTAATCCTTGCAGTTAATTCAGAAACATTATCAGTAGGAGCATAAGCTTCAATACCAACAATTTTCCTAAAATCATTCACTGCATGACCTGCGTGACCTGCACCACCACCACAACCAATAATAAATAATCTCCCACCTTTTGATCTAACTCCGTCTATTAGTTCAACAACATTTTTGATTTGTCGCCTATCTAACTTTTCTGAAATTTCATTTACACAATTCAAATATCTATCAACAAACTCCATTAATAACTCCTTATACCATAATCTATTCTAATGCTGCATTTGCATAAATTTTTTCAATTAATTCCATTAGCTTCAAAGCATCTTGAGAATTACCAATTTTAACACTTTCCCCAGAATTAATTGCATTCAAAAATTCATCAATTTCAAATTTCCAAGACAGATCAGTGTTAAAAGTAATTGATTGCATTTCAGAGTGAACAGCCATCGGTGATGGCGATTCATTCAAACCATAGCTGAGTTTTTCTTGCCCATACCTACCTGATTTTGATAATAATCCATTTATTACAATGTATCCTTTACTCAAAAAAATCTCTAAAGCGAAGAGGTATCTCCACTGTGTCATCGTGGAATGAAGGCTTGCAACTTGCCCTTTGGTATTTCTCATTATAGCAAATACGTTATCTTCAATATCTCCTTTCCAATACAGGTTGGAGGCGTAAGCTTTAGCATTTTCAAAATCTCCTGCAAAGTAAAGTAAAAGGTCAAGCATATGAATACCTTGATCCATGAGGATACCACCACCTGCAAATTCTTTTTTTGAACGCCAGCCCTTATCAAATTCTGGTTCAACGCTTTTACCATATCTTCCTCGCATCCATAATATTTTACCAAGCTCATTTGAATCAACTAAATCTTTTGCCTTCATTATTGCAGGATGCCATCGATGGTTAAATCCAAATTTTAAGATTTTTCTTGACCTTTTTTCCGCTTCAATCATTTTTTCCACTTCCTCGGATGAAATACCTGGAGGTTTTTCTGCAAATACATGTTTACCAGTTTCTAAACTTTTAATTACTGCACTCTTTATCAAAAAGTTAGGTAGACAGACAAAAATGACATCAATATTTTCATCATAAATAATTGCGTCAATATTATCAACATATTCAAAATCACCACTGATTTTTTCGATGTGGAAAATTGACTTTACATTGAAACTAGGGTCTGAGTCCAGAAAATTCTTCCTAATCTCTCCCATGTATCCAAAACCGAGGATTCCAACGTTTAGCACTATTCTAATTCCTTTATGAAACTTTTGAAATCTTTTGCTGCACTTCTAATATAGTTTTCACATTTACTAGCTACATGAGGTGTCATGAAGAAGCCTTGAGGGTAAAAAGTTTTTAATTTTCCATTGTAGGGTTTTTCCCAAAATACATCAAAAGCTGATCTTATTCTTCCAGATTTTATTTCATTGTATAATGCAGTTTCAGATACAATTGCTGCTCTAGAAGTATTTATAAGAACAGAATCATCTTTCATCATTGATAGCATCTTTTTGTCAAAAAAGTTTACATTATCATCTGTCAATGGGATATGAATTGAAATACAATCAGCAGCGGAAGTTTTTTGCATAAGATCCTTATGATTATTCTCAATAACGTCAAATGTATCAACATCCATAAACGCTTTCATTTTTGATTCAACTCTTTTACCAATATTTCCCTTTCCTATAATGAGTAATTTTTTTAAATGAATAGCGGATGACCTGACATTTACTTTCCAGGAATTTATATCACCTAAATCAGAGTAAAGCATTCTAAAGATTAAATAACAAGTGAAGTTAGCAGTTTCTTCAAAAATAAATTCATTTGTATTTCTTGAAGTAATTTGAACCTTGATGCCCCTATCTTCTGCTTGTTTGACTGGTACATTATCTAAACCAACTCCAACACGAAATATACCCTTTAAATTCGGAAAATTATCAAGATCAATGGATTTACTACCTAGCAAAACTACATCAGCAACTTTTTTATTTTTCTGAAATTTGTAATTTGTTAAATATCGATCAAGCAGTGAGGTGTTTTTCCAAAAGACGTTCATTGGTGAATTATTAAACTATAATGAGACAGCAAAAAATTTAATTGAATTTAAAAAAAAATAAAAGATTAAACGCTAGACTCAAAAAAAATTTAGTTTGTAATTTTTTTAATTTGTGAGAAAACATTATTTAAGTCATCATTATCCATGAAAGCTAGGAGGTTTCCTCCAGCATTTACGTCTTTAAGACTATTTGGATACTTATAAACACCCCTCCATTTATGATTTCCGCCATATTCTTTGACTGGATACCATTCAGAAACTAGTACTCTGTACCCATTTGATTCTAGGTACTGGGCCATTTGATTCCAATCATAACCAAGAGGAACAGTTTTTCTATCTTCAAATTCAGCCATAATGACTCTTGGTTTTATTTTATCAAATGGAAATCCTTTAAGGACAAAATAATCCCAGCCTTCGGTATCAATTTTTAAAAAATCAACTTTATTAATAAAGTTTTCATCAATGAATTTCGTTAAGGTAGTAGTTGAAACTTCCTGCTGCTCAATATGGGTTTCATGGAACTTTGATAACCCACTTATCCCCGTTGAAATATCACTTGTATAGTAAGTCAGATTATTTTGTTCTTTGTCAGAAACTGCTCTTTTGTCAATATTTACATTAGAAAAACTATATTGCATACATAACTCTTCTAATTCTTTTCTATTTTTATTGTCGGGCTCAAATGCAAAGATTTCCCATCCCATAAAAGCAAATCTAATTAACGATCCTCCAAAATGAGCTCCGACGTCAATCATTACAGAGTGTTCTTTCTGGCTTTTTAATAAGTTATATATATATAAAATTTCATTATCTTTTTTTATTTGGTCACGCAATGCATAAAAAACTTTTGGAGACAGAATTGTCCTCAACCAATCTCTAAATAGTTTATAAATCACTTACTTAATATTCCTTGTAGTAGTTGCTTTCCCGTTAAAGTTAAAATCTTCAATAGTATGATAAACTGTAGGATTTGGAACTACATCTGAAAAGTTTTGGGATATAATTAATCTAATTCTTTTGTCAATTTATC
>CEPA01173263.1_pt1 | contig 10540 bp, 6 predicted proteins | sample 356241 | NCBI WGS metagenome assembly CEPA01 (sample SAMEA2620542, study PRJEB7988) | marine metagenome | biome: marine biome (ENVO:00000447); feature: surface water layer (ENVO:00002042); material: "saline water (ENVO:00002010), including plankton (ENVO:xxxxxxxx)" | depth 5 m
TAACTAAGAATAATCGAAAGGAATGGTATGCTATCGACAGAGTTTCGTATCTCAAAAACGCTAGTGCTAATATCTTAGGAGTTGATTCTGGTAAATTCAGGCCGATGACTGAGCCTTGCAAGTTTGGCTTTAGCGAGGCCCCAAAAAGGCCTGCTTCGTGTGTAGTAAGAACTCATATTCTTTGAGTACAATGTATATTATGTCGTGAGATTAGTCCACTACAAGGTATGTAAGATAGTGATTAGTCAAGGCATTGTCATTAAATTGGACGATAAAATGACTCCTAACGTTTTCTTAAATTGTGAAATCTGTTTGATTTCAATTTACCAACACTTATTCGGATGAACTGTCACACATCAACATGGCCACACTAGGCGATGTAGTAGAGATAGTGGTAGTTAGCATGAGAGATGCCTTTCTTGCTGTAACCGTGTTTGTCGCCGCAATGGTTCTACTATTCAGTTGGCTTCAATACGCAACAAGCGGTCGATTCGTTGATTATATTCGAAAAAAGAAAAAATTCCAGCCAATAATTGGAGCACTGATGGGTCTAACCCCTGGTTGTGGTGGAGCAATTGTGATGATGCCGATGTATGCTCGTGGATACGTGACTTACGGCACGGTTATCGCCACCTTAATTGCCACTCTAGGTGATGCTGCCTTCGTACTGATAGGTGCTGCAATCGCAGATTCTAGCTTTGTTGCCCCACTAATCGCTGTTCACATTATTTCATTCGTTGTTGGTGTCAGTTGGGGTTACCTAGTAGATATGACCGGCACAACTCCACGCAAACCACTCGGTCGCTTTGGTCCCACTATCGGTGAAGATGAGAAACCTCTTGATTCAGAAATTGAAGATATTGGAAATTCACCGTTAGAAGACCTTCCTAGAGAGGTCCCAGATGGGTTGGGATACAAAATTTTACATCAGGGTTATCTGATATGGTGGGGCGTTACCATAATCGGTTTGATCTTTGCAATTTTACTACTGATTTGGTCAGGACAAGACCCTGACTATAACCTGGAACTTACTTATGACCCATCAACTATGGACGGATTTATAACTTGGATTGGACTTATTGGTACAACATCATCTGTGGTCCTTTATATCGCTCAGAAAAATTGGTTCTCTGACGATACTGAAGCAACAATCGGAGACAAGTTGCACTCCATGCGTGAAACAATGATCCATGCAGCAAGTGAAACGGCATTTGTCACATTTTGGGTTATGATTGCATATTTGTTATTTGAATTCACACTTCTATTCAGCGGAGTGACAGAGCAAACTATGAGCAAATACGGGGACGGCCCTCTTGCTGTAATAATAGCGGCAATGATTGGTTTAATACCTGGATGTGGCCCCCAAATTATCGCAATTACAGCATACACTAAGGATATCATCTCTTTCCCTGCGCTCACTGCAAATGCAATTAGTCAGGATGGAGATGCATTATTCCCTCTGCTGGTTAGACACAAGGCTGCAAGTTTGTGGGCTACTGTGCACACCACAATACCAGCGATTTTAGCGGGTCTGATATTAATCGCAACAGGATATAACCCCTAGAATTGATTTTTGATTCTATTCTTCCTCGCTTACATCTGTCCCGTTTTTGATACGCGGGACTAAAACCCACAAAACTCCAACCGTCCCTGTGTAAATCAATCCATATTCCAATAGTGGGTAACTGTCAAGAAACGGTTCTGAGCACTCTGTAACGCCTCTCCACCAAGTATCTTGAGGCAATTCCTTTCCAAAAACGAAAGTGCTACCCAGCATGGGCGTCGCTATCGTGACATTTTGCTCTTTACCCAATGAGGAAACCAATTCCATCGGTTCATACCAGTGATGTAATGCCAACTCATACTTGGAAATATGAATTGGAATCGACACTGATGCGTTCAAATCAATCGCAGCTTCAATTACTTGAGCGGGCATCATGTGAACTTCTTGCCAAGCAATGTTATACTGCCCTGCGTCAAGAAATGCCAAGTCAAAAGGACCATATTTCGAACTTATTGTCCTAAACTCCTCTGTATATCCGGTATCACCGCTGAAATAAACTGTATTGCCAAAAAATTCGAATATCCATGAACCCCACAAAGTTGCGCTATTGTCACCGATTCCCCTTCCACTAAAGTGCCTTGAAGGGGCAAGAGCAACGAATAGGTCTTCTGAAATGTTTAGTTCATCGTACCAATCAAAAACCATAATCTTGTCCTCATCTATACCCCATTCCGTTAAATGAGAATCTACACCCAAAGGGACGAAGAATGTTGAATCTGATAATTCCCTAACCGTATCTTTGTCTAGGTGGTCATAATGGTCGTGTGAGATGAATACATAATCGATTTCCGGCAGGTCCTCTATGGCATATTCATCTTCATATGGGAACGGAGTGGGGCCAATTGATAGTGGCCCCGCCCCCCCTTTACTAAAAACAGGGTCTGTAATAAATGTGAAATTGTTTGTGTGAATCAAAACAGTGGAATGTCCAAACCATGATACACTAAATTCTTGATTCTCTAAATCCTTTAACTGAAATTCAACAGAAGGTAATACTTCGGTTGGGAATCTACAATCATCGCTTTGCATGTACTGTCCAAGAGTATCCCAAGTTGATGCATCTGGATTAGACATACTGGTTTCTTCAATATTCTCAAACGAACCGTCCTTGAAATTTGGTGAGTCGTATTCTTTGGCATCGCCTCCAAAATCTTCGGCATAATTCACTACCAGAGATGTAGATATTGCAGAAATTGAGACTAGTACCACTATTATGAGGGATAGAAGTTTCAACTTTCTTTTACGACTGGGCTTACTAAAATTCAACTCATTCTTAGCAAATAGGCTAGTTTTTGCTAGCAGATTAACCGCCAACCAAAATACAAAAATTATGACTAAAATAATATTCACAGAGCGTAGATTATTTCCCTCTGCCAGCAATACTAGCGACGATAGAAATAGAATGTATCCTAGAGCGTCATTACCAGGTTTGAAAAACTCGGAAAATCTCGAGAATTTGCCCTCGCCATCCTCGCATTCTATGGTGTCTACCATGTGAGTGGCCGTCCTGTACTTACATTCTAACCTTGTTTCTAGTAATAACCCTCCAAATACGTTGGAGTGGGTCATAGTACCTGTCGACTACTCTTTCTTTGAGCTGTATAATCGCATCGTCTGTAATCTGAATTCCAGCGGGGCAAACCTCTGTACAACATCTAGTAATATTGCAATACTCCACTCCGAATTCCTTTTTGATTTCTGGAATTCTGTCCTCAGTGTCCAGTGGATGCATTTCATATTGAGCTAGCCTAACTAGATTCCTTGGTCCTGCGAATTCATCGAATAGTTGGTGATCTCTAAGGACGTGACATGTGTTTACGCACAGGAAGCACTCAATACATTCTCTGAATTGTTGCACACGGTGAGCCTCGTGCTGGTTAAATTTCCAATCTGGCTCTTCAGGTCCATTAATCGGTTTGATCCTTTGAGCCACATCATAATTCCAAGAGACATCGGTAACTAAATCTTTGATGTGCGGGAACGTCTTCATCGGACGTACTTCAATCGGCTGTCCTTCAGGCGTCTCTGCTACTACATCCGACATCCTGGTCATGCACATCAGTCTTGGCCGACCATTTATCTCCGCACTGCACGAGCCGCACTTACCAGCCTTGCAATTCCATCTTACTGCTAAATCTGGCTCTTGTTCGTATTGTATTCTATGCATACAGTCCAAAACGACCATTCCCTCATCTAATTCCAATTCATAGTCTTCTAATTCTGCGTTTTCCTCTTCGCCACGCAGGACCTTGAATGACTGAGATTTACCTTTCAATGACATGTCACTTAGCACTCTCCTGCTCGGCAGCTCGTTCTGCGATTAACGCTTTTACTTCCTTTATTGCATCCTTTAGGTCGCTTCTCATCTCTTCAACTGGTTCTTGACGAATCTTGATTTCGCCATCTTCCATCCAACAGATATTCAGAGTCTTACCCCAGTATTCGTCCTCATGACCAGGGAAGTCGTCACGGGTGTGTCCACCACGACTCTCTTCTCTTGCAAGTGCGGCCATTGTAGCAACCCTGGATATATCGACCATATTCTTAAGATCTAGCGCTTGATGCCACCCGGAGTTGTATTTTCTACTTGTTCCGGGGAAGCATTTCTTCTCCCGCTCAGAGAATTCATCCAAATCTGAAAGCGCGGTTTCAAGATCGTCTTTTACCCTGATGATTCCAACTTTTTCTTGCATCATGTCTCGCATTGCATCGTAAATTAGACCCGGGTTTTCACCCTGTCCTCTCTTCAATGGTGCAAGCATGACCTCGATAGCAGATTGGACTTGGGCATCATCAATGCTTGGTTGAGCCAATGTTTTGGCCTTATTTGCAGCATACTCGCCAGCACGCTTTCCAAATACGATCAAATCTGACAAAGAATTACCACCCAATCGGTTCGCACCATGCAAACCAGATGCTGTCTCTCCACAAGCATACAAGCACGAAACTGTGGTTTCTTGAGTTTCTGCATCCACTCTAACCCCTCCCATTACGTAATGTGCAGTAGGTCCAACTTCCATTGGCTCCTTAGAGATATCAACTCCTGCTAGTTCCTTAAATTGATGGTGCATTGATGGTAATTTTGCTAGAATAGCAGCTTCGCCGCGATGTGAAATATCTAGGAAAGCCCCGCCGTGAGGACTTCCTCTTCCAGCTTTTACTTCGCTGTTGATTGCTTTAGCAACAACGTCTCTGGTAAGTAACTCAGGTGGCCTACGAACAGTAGCTAATTTACCAGAGACAACTTCTTCCACCCATTGATCCGATTCTTCAATTGTTTCAGCATGGTCACCTTGGAACATCTCCGGGACATAATTGAACATGAATCTCTCTTGCTCACTATTGAACAAACGTCCACCTTCACCACGGACACCCTCAGTGACTAAGATTCCCCTTACCGATGGGGGCCAAACCATTCCAGTTGGATGGAATTGTACAAATTCCATATCGCGTAACTCGGCCCCAGCCCAAAGAGCAAGAGCATGTCCGTCTCCAGTGTATTCCCATGAACCTGAACAAACAGACCAACACCTAGTAATTCCTCCAGTTGCTAGAACAATCGCTTTTGCTGAAAATGCGTGGAAATCGCCATCTACTCTCTTGTATGCGACGCATCCTGTTACTCTGTCTCCTTCTTTCATGAGGTGTCGAACGGTATACTCTGTAAATATGTCAATACCCTCGTGTATTCCCCTCTCTTGTAAAGTTCTGATAATCTCTAAACCGGTAGCATCACCTACGTGAGCCAATCTAGGGAATGTGTGTCCTCCGAAGTTTCTTTGATTGATTAAATTCTGATTCGTTCTGTCGAAGACTGCGCCCCATTGCTCTAATTCTCTAACCCGATCAGGCGCTTCTTTTGCATGATACTCTGCCATTCTCCAATTAGCAAGCCACTTACTTCCTTTCATTGTATCATGAAAATGTACTTTCCACCCATCGCGTGGGTCTGCATTTTGAAGTGCTGCTGCACATCCGCCTTCAGCCATAACAGTGTGGGCTTTGCCCAACAGAGATTTGGTGATGATGGCTGTCTTTGCTCCGGTACGTGCGGATTCAATTGCAGCGCGCAGACCGGCCCCGCCGGCGCCAATAACTATCACATCATATTCGTAGGATGTGTACTCTTCTCCCATATCATGCACCTCCGATTAGAACCAAACTGAAATCGTTGATTATACCCTTTGAACAGGCGATGGTCCAAGCATCTCCAACAAACACGAGCACGAGTGATATCCAAAACCAAAATCCGTGGTCTCTGTTTAGAATACTAATTTTGGAAAATATAGCGCCCCTAATCTTTGAAACTCCACTTACCCACCTATCGAGCATACCACCTGCTAAGTGCCTTAATGCATGACAAGAAGTAACGTAGAATGTCAGACAAACAGCTTCCAGAGTTAGAATGATAGTTCCCCCAGAAATACCATATCCATTGTTTGAAAAACTCATGCTGTAAGTTATATCCCACCATTTGATTAGCAAGATTGGAATAACCATGTAAAGGAAATATCGATGTAGATTATTGATCAAAAATACTCTTTTCTCTCCTCTATATCCAATTCTCTTGTTTATCTCTGGCTCATCTACCCAGCACGCAGTCGGGCTTGCAAAGAACGTTCTGTAGTACACTCTTCGCATGTAGTAGCATGTCCCTCTAAACGAGAACGGAATCCAGAGGATTAACACCGCTGCATTTACCCAAGAGGGATGATTCCAGCCAGCGAACATATCCCAATCCAGAACATTTGGGGAAAACATTGGAGAAATTACGTGTGCTCCATTGATGTCATAATCGATATGTTCAGAAAAGAATACGACTCGCCAAAAGGTCCACAGCATGGCTAAAATCAGACCAAATCCCATCACTGTAGGTTGTGCCCACCAATTATCAATTCTGCTGGTGCGACCCATGCCATTTAGCATCGGTAACTTGAGCCCTTCTCTCATCGAGTACACCAACCGCGCTTCCCTAATCGGGGCGCATATGGAGGGCGAGTAAGGAAGGGGTCTTTGACCTGTTCGGCTGTTGTTCACGCCAGAGAAGAGTAATCGACTTCTGCTTCAACCATCTCAATCTCGTCGACGTCCATCTGTGCTAACTGTAGTTTGCCTGAAAGTTCATCATTTACCGCATGCCAGTAAGAGTACGCTTCAATTACCCATATTCCTGATTCACGAGTGCCATTTCCGCTACCTTTTACACCACCAAATGGTAAGTGTGCTTCAGCACCAGTTGTTGAATTGTTAATTCCAGTCATTCCTGCTTTTATACCGGTTTTGAATCGATATGCTTCGAGTCTATCGTTAGTGTATATCGCACTTGACAAACCGTATGGTGATGCGTTGGCTAGGTGAAGTGCATGGTTGAAATCATTCGCCTTTACTACTGTGACTGCAGGGCCAAAAACCTCCTCGTGGAAACATCTCATGTCTTCAGTAACGTCTGAATAAACGTGAGGCCACATAAACACACCACTTTCGGGACTACCTTGGAAGTTTTCGGGAAGATTATCAGTAGAAATTCTGCCTCGACCCCATAATTTAGTAGCTCCATCGGATTCAACCATCTCAAGCCCTTTCAGGAAATCTACAGCATACTTCTCAGATAACATTGAACCATACAGCACATCATCGTGCTTCAGTGAATCTCCTATTCTAGTGGACTTTACCTTAGCCATAAATTTCTCCATAAACTCATCATAAATGTCCTTGTGAAGGATTAGATTACCGAGACTCGTGCAGCGCTGCCCTGCTGTTCCGAAACCACCCCAATAAGCACCTTCTACAGCGTTGTCAATGTCTGCAGACGGCATTACAACCAGAGGATTCTTGCCACCTAATTCTAAACTACAGGAGACTAGGTTCCTACCACATACCTCCCCAATCGCTTTCCCTACTTCCGTGCTTCCTGTGAAAGAAATTTTGTTTATCAGACCTTCATCGACCGCATCCACAATGTACTGACCTGCGCCACTTCCTTTTCCATGAACAAGATTGATCACGCCATCTGGGATACCTGCTTGATGCATCACCCTAGCAAGAGCAAAGGAAAGTAAGGGGGAGTCTTGAGGTGATTTCCAGACACATGTGTTACCACAAATAATTGCTGGTATCATCTTCCAAAATGGAACGGCTGATGGGAAATTGCAAGCGTTAATTATCCCACAAACACCCAACGGACGGCGATAGGTAAACAATTCCTTGTCTGGTAGTTCTGAGTTTACAGTTTGCCCGTAAAGACGACGTCCCTCTGATTGGAAGAACAGGCATGTATCAATTGCTTCTTGTATTTCTCCACCACATTCTTTCAGAGTTTTTCCAATCTCTCTTGCTTGTAATCGAACAAGGTCCTCTTTGTATTCCATCAATAAACGGCCCATGTTGCCAATGATTTGGCCACGAGTAGGTGCGGGTGTTGCAGCCCAGTCAGTCAATGCCTCCCTTGCAGCGCTTATTGCTGCACGAACATCATCTCTTGTTGAAAGTGGAAATTCGCCCAATTCATCGTTAAGAGACGCAGGGTTCTTGCTGATGAATGTGGAGCCGTCTGATGCAAGGGTTAGTTGTCCGTTTATGATGTTGTAACCTTTTATCTTTGGCAATCCCTCGGGGTTGTTGTTATCCATAAGTTCCAAGCCGGCTTCTAAGATGTGCGTCATGACACTCCGTCCTAGGCACACAACATGAATCCTTGCCCTATGAAAAAATGCGTGGAATTAAAGAGGTGCTTCACTGAAGAGGTATTACCCGGAGGGGTTTATCCATGTCTGGCGATGATTCTGATTCAATTTCCTTAAAGGTGTCTAAAGCAATACCAAGTGACGTAGGTCACGGTAGAGCACGAATAAGTGGAGAGAATGATTTAGACCTCAAACCTGGAGATATCATTGAAATCAAGGGCGAGAATAGGTCCACCGCCGCAATCTACTGGCGCAGCCGACCCGAAGATGCGAAAATGGACATTATTCGTGTGGATGGTATTATCAGGAAAAATGCAGGAGTAAGTCTCGGTGACAGGGTAACTGTCTCTAAGGTAGAGGCTAAAATCTGCACAAAACTAGTTCTTTCACCGGTCATGGCGAATAAGCAGAAGGTAAAATTTGGCCCGGGTATTGAAGGATTCGCCCGAAGGGGCCTGAATAAGAGACCTGTCGTGGCAGGAGACAGAATCTTCATTCCCGGAATGACTTTGTTTGCTGAAGCATTACCGTTCGCTGTTCTACAAACAACACCTAAAGGAATAGTTCAAGTGAATTCAGACACTGATATCGTAATTAAAGACGAAGCAATTGATGACGAAGATGTTGGACAATCACAAGGCATTACTTACGAAGATATCGGAGGAATTGGCAGCCAACTGCTAAAAGTCAGAGAAATGATTGAACTACCTCTAAAGCACCCTGAATTGTTCCGTCGACTGGGAATAGATCCACCCAAAGGGGTCCTACTGCACGGACCACCCGGAACAGGAAAAACAATGATTGCGAAAGCAGTTGCAACCGAGACGAATGCACATTTTACATCAATCAATGGTCCAGAAATTATTTCCAAGTATTACGGAGAGTCTGAAAAGCAATTAAGAGAGATTTTTGACGAAGCAGCAAACAACGCCCCTGCGATTGTTTTCGTAGATGAAATAGATTCGATTTGTCCAAAAAGAGAGGACGTTAGTGGTGAAGTAGAACGCAGGGTTGTAGCGCAGATGCTAACTCTGATGGATGGAATGCAGGGGCGAGACAACGTCATCGTCATCGGTGCTACCAACAGAAGAGACGCAATGGACCCGGCGCTTCGCCGACCAGGAAGATTTGACAGAGAAATTGAGATTGGAGTTCCGGATAGAGAGGGCAGAAAGGAAATTCTTGATGTACATACTCGCCAAATGCCAATTGCAGATGATTTCGATGTCGACTGGGTGTTGGAAAATTCCTATGGTTTTGTTGGTGCTGATTTAGCCGCATTAGTCAGAGAATCTGCAATGAAAGCACTACGTCGGTATCTGCCGGAGATAGATCTTGACGAGGAAACAATACCGCCTGAAGTACTAGAAAAGATGGAAGTAAGGATGGATGATTTCAGACTAGCTATAAGAGAAATCGAGCCAAGTGCACTCAGAGAAATTTACGTGGAAATCCCCGACGTGTCATGGGACAGCGTAGGTGGATTGACCGAGATAAAGGACCGCCTTAAGGAAAGTGTTGAATGGCCGTTAACTAAACCCGAACTGTTCGAACACTTTGGAATTAAGCCACCAAGAGGTATTGTATTATTCGGAGCACCAGGAACTGGTAAAACACTCCTAGCAAAAGCAATAGCACACGAAGCAAAAGCAAATTTCATTTCAATAAAGGGGCCTGAACTTATCTCGAAATGGGTTGGTGAATCCGAAAAGGCGATTCGTGAAATTTTCAAAAAGGCAAAACAGTCCTCGCCTTCAATCATTTTCTTGGACGAATTTGAATCAATTGCTGGGATGAGATCATCAAATTCTCAAACCGGTGGATCGGACGTCGCAAACCGAGTCGTAAACCAATTGTTAGCAAGCATGGACGGGGTTGAAAGCCTGGATGAAGTTATCATCGTAGCAGCAACCAATAGACCTGAAATGATTGACCCTGCTTTACTTCGCAGCGGAAGATTCGAGCGTGTACTACACGTTCCACCACCAGACAAACCCGCACGTGAGGCAATCATGGACATTCATTCAGCAGATATGCCACTATCCTCATTCTCAATGAAAGACATTCTAGGCGGCATGGAAGGCTTCACCGGTGCAGATATCGAAGCTGTCTGCAGAGAAGCAGCGCTTATTGCAATGCGAGCAGGCAAAAAGAAAGTTACAAAGGGACACTTTGAAGATGCAATATCAAGAGTAAGGCCTACTGTTACACCAGAAATGTTGGAGTATTACTCAAAGATGGAAGAAAGACTGACCTCAGGACTTTCAAATATCAAGAGGTCGAGAGACACAGG
>CEPA01166328.1_pt1 | contig 10532 bp, 3 predicted proteins | sample 356241 | NCBI WGS metagenome assembly CEPA01 (sample SAMEA2620542, study PRJEB7988) | marine metagenome | biome: marine biome (ENVO:00000447); feature: surface water layer (ENVO:00002042); material: "saline water (ENVO:00002010), including plankton (ENVO:xxxxxxxx)" | depth 5 m
GAATCGCAAGTTAAAGGGATAATAGGAAAAGAAACTGTGAAAATTGTTTCCTCACAAATGATGGGGGAATGTTGTCAGGTAATAGTCAGAGATAGTGAGGGAAATACTAGTGAGCAGTTACTGTTTAGAGATCAAGAATCTAACCTGGAGCAAATAAGTAGTGGAAGAAAATGGAGCTTTAAAGGCGATGGTGAAAAATTCAAATTAGCTCTTGAGGCTGAGAGAATTAGACTTGCTTACCTATTTGATCCTTATGTCGCAATTAGCAGTAGTGATATAGATCCTCTTCCTCATCAAATTAGTGCAGTTTACGAATACATGCTTAATCAGCAACCAATGAGATTTCTATTGGCTGATGATCCAGGGGCAGGGAAAACTATTATGGCTGGATTACTTATTAAAGAACTTATTATTAGGGGCGATTTAGAAAGGTGTTTAATTGTTGCGCCTGGGTCTCTGACTGAGCAATGGCAAGATGAATTAAAAGAAAAATTTGATCTTCAATTTGACCTACTCACTAGAGACTTAATTAATTCAACTGGACTAGGAAATCCTTTTGACGAGAAATCTTTCCTCATAGCGAGGATGGACATGCTATCTAGGAATGACGAAATTCAAGAAAGAATTCTCAAATCTCAAGAATATGATTTAGTAGTTATTGATGAATCACACAGAATGAGCGCAAAATATTTTAGTGGAGAAATTAGAACCACAAGAAGATATGACCTTGGGAAAAGAATTGGTAACCATACAAGAAATCTTTTACTTATGACAGCTACCCCTCACAACGGAATTGAAGATGATTTCCAATTATTTATGTCATTACTTGATGAGGACAGATTTGCTGGGATGCAAAGAGATGCAGTTCATAGAAGCGATCCTACTGATTTAATGCGAAGGCTGGTCAAAGAAGATCTCTATACTTTTGAAGGTAAGAAACTCTTCCCGGAGAGGAAAAGCTATACAGCTGAGTATGAATTAACTACTAAAGAAAAGATACTTTATGAGCGCGTGACTGAATATGTAAGAGAAGAAATGAATAGAGCCGAGAGGAATGTTGAGCAAGAGGGAGGAGGAAGAAGGAGAGTAAATGTTGGGTTTGCTTTAATGACCTTGCAAAGGAGATTAGCAAGTTCTCCATTTGCAATATTTAAATCAATCGAAAGAAGAAGAGATAAATTAACGTCCAGATTTAAAGAGGAAAAACTTCTTTTAGAGGGTCGAAGTGCAAATCAAGAATTAATGATTAAGCCAAATATTAGAAATATAACTGAACTAGAAATTGAAGACATTTACGAAGATGGTGATGCAAATGATATCGAAGAACAAGAAAATGAGTTCTTGGATAATGCAACTACAGCTCAAACTCTTGCTGAATTAGAAATCGAAATTGAGACCTTAAATCAGTTGTCTGCTCTGTCAAAAAAAGTTGTACATGCAGATAATGATGCGAAATGGAATGAACTTGATAGGATTTTAAACGACCCTTTAATGATTGATTCAAAAGGTTCTCAGAGGAAGCTTGTCATTTTTACAGAATTTAAGGACACACTTTTTGACTTATCTAAAAAAATCAAAAATAGATTAGGTCGAGATGAAGCAGTAGTCGAGATACATGGTTCAGTTCCAAGAGATAAAAGGAGAGAAGTCGTTAATGCTTTTATGAATAATCCTGATGTAGTAGTTCTTTTAGCTAATGATGCAGCAGGAGAAGGAGTTAATCTCCAAAGAGCGCATTTAATGGTCAATTATGACCTACCTTGGAATCCCAATAGATTGGAACAGAGATTTGGAAGAATACATAGGATTGGACAAAAGGAAGTCTGCCATCTTTGGAACTTATTAGCAAAAGATACAAGAGAAGGAGATGTTTATATACAGCTTTTACATAAACTTGAAGTTGCGAGAGAAACCCTTGGCGATAGAGTTTTCGATGTGCTTGGCAAATTATTTAGTGGAAAGTCTTTAAAAGAATTTCTGGTTGATGCAATCAGATATAACGATGATCCAAAGGTAAAGGAAAGACTAGAAAGCATTGATGAAACAATTTCTTCAGAACATCTAAAAGAATTATTAGAGGAAAGAGCTTTAGTTAAACAAGATATTGATACAACAAAAGTTCTTACCCTGAAACAGGATATTGAACGCGCTATGGCAAGAAGAATACAACCCTTCTTTGTAAGAAATTTCTTTATTAGTGCAATTGAAGAAATTGGTGGAAGAATATCTTCAAGAGAAAATGAAAGATTTGAAATTATCTATCTCCCTCCTTCACTTATAAATAAAGATAATCAAATAGGAATGGGAATTCCTATTCAAAATAAATATGAAAGGATCTGCTTTCAAAAAGATCAAATAGGTCTTAGCCCAAGAAGTGAACTTATAACGCCTGGACATCCTCTGCTTGAGGCAACAATTTCTCTTACTAAAGAAAGATATGGTTATGTATTAAATCAGGGAACAGTGTTAATAGATACTCAAGATTTTGGTTCAGAACCAAGACTTTTATTTTTCCTAGAACATAGTATTAAAAATGGAAGAAAAAACCGGCATGGTCAAGAACAGCTTATTTCTAATAAATTGCAATTCATTGAAGTAGATAAATTTAAAAATGTTTCTTTTGGAGGTTCAGCTCCCTATCTTGATTACAGACCATCTGAATCAGAAGAGTTTAGATTTATAGAATCTATTTTTGATGAGGAATGGATTGCCGAAGATTGGGAACAATTCGTTACTAACCAAGCATTACAAAAGTTAGTCCCTGAGCATCTTAGAGAAGTTAAAACTGAGAGATTATTGAAAATTGAAAAAGCTAGAAACGAAATCAAGGCAAGATTACAATACGAAATTAACTTTTGGTGGATGAGATTTGAGGAACTCAAACAACAAGAATCCGCCAATAAGAGAGGAAAAATTCCTTCAAAACTTGCAAGAGAAAGAGCAGAATTAGCAGTTAATAGACTAGGTAAAAGGATGGCTGAACTCGATGCAGAAATGGATATTAAAGCCAAGTTACCCTTAATTAAAGGCGGGGCTCTTATTGTTCCAATCGGCTATTTAAATCAATCGAGAGGGCAAACTATAAACGCCTCAGCTGATGCAGAAGAAAGAAAAAAAGTTGAATTATTGGCTATGCAAGCAGTGATGAATGCTGAAAGAGAGTTGGGGAGAATACCAAAAGATGTCAGTGCTAAGAAGGGTAGTGGTTATGATATCGAATCACAGGATGAGGAGGGTAATTTATTTTTTATTGAGGTCAAAGGTAGAATAGAAGGTGCGAGTAGTATCACTCTTACTTACAATGAGAGACATTGTGCAAAAAATTGTCCAGGTCAATTTAGACTAGCAATCTCAATTATATCTAATGGAAAAGCTTCAAAGCCAAAATATCTGAGTGAGGTTGACTGGGGGACCCCTGGATTTGCTTCTGAATCAGAAAATTATAATTTATCCAAAATTTTAAGTAACAGTAAAGGTCCGCATTAATTTATGGAGAATAATTATCAAATAAAGCGTAGAAGAAAACTTATTGAGTCATCTATACCTCTAGATGCTATTAATGAAGCCTCTTCAAGGGAAAAAAGTATCAGGCATTCTCATCCCAGCACCCTACATCTTTGGTGGGCAAGGCGCCCATTAGCTTCAGCTAGAGCGATACTTTTTTGTCAATTAGTTGATGATCCTTCTGACATTAAAGAAGAATTTCCCACTGTAGAAGAACAAGATAGTGAAAGGGAAAGAATCTTTTCCTTAATAAAAGAATTTGTCATTTGGGAAAATAGTAATAACAAAATCTTATTTAAAAAAGTAAAAGATAAAATTCAGGAAAGCTGGATAAGGTGTTGTAAAGATAATGCAGATCATCCTCAAGCTAACCAGTTATTTGATCCTGAGAATATACCTAGTTTTCATGATCCATTCGCAGGAGGCGGTTCTATTCCCCTTGAAGCACAAAGGTTAGGTTTATCAAGTTTTGCAAGTGACTTGAATCCAGTAGCGGTTTTAATAAATAAGTGCATCTTAGAAATTCCATCTCATTTTTCAGAAAAATGTCCAGTAAGTAAGAATTTAAACAAAAAGGGCTTATTTAATGACTCTAGTGATAGTAGAGGATCTACAGGATTAGCTGAAGATATTAATTTCTATGGACAAATGATTAAAAAGAAAGCTGAAGAAAAGATAGGAGATTTATATCCAAGAATTCAAATAACAAAGGAAATGGTGATTAAGAGACCTGATTTAGCAATCTATGAAGGTCAAAAATTGAAAATCATCTCATGTCAATGGGCAAGAGCAATTAAAAGTTGTAATCCAACTTTTTCCCATGTGGATGTTCCTTTGGCCACAACATTTTATCTTTCAACAAAGAAGGGGAAAGAAGCATATATACAACCGATAATAAAAGGAGACCATTATATCTTTGAAGTCAAAATTGGGAGACCTGAAAATGATTCCCAGGTAAAACTCGGTACATCAGCAGGAAAAAGATCAGCCTTCAGGTGCATAATGTCTGGTTCACCTATCCCATATGAATATATTAGAGATGAAGGCGCAAAGGGTAATATTACCTTTTGCCTGATGGCTCTTGTCGCAGATGGCAAAAAAGGAAGAATTTTTTTAAGTCCCACTCCAGAATATTTATCTCTCATAAAGCATGATTCACCAAAATGGATACCTGACTTGGAATTAGCTAATAACCCTAGAGATCTTGCGACAACAAAATATGGAATGAAAACATTTGATTCTCTTTTTACAAATAGGCAATTGATTGCTTTATCTACATTGTCTTCAGAAATAAATGGTATTCAGAAAAAAATTGAGCAAGATGCTTTAAATTCTGGATTTTCGAATGACAAAATTTCCCTTCAAAACAATGGTAGAGGAGCTAAGGCATATTCAGAAGCAATTGTTGTCTATCTCTCTTTGGCACTATCAAGACTTACTAATACAATCAATGCATTATCAGTATGGTCAACAAGCAGAGAGCAAAGTGTCAATTTATTCAGCAGGCAGACAATCAGGATGGCATGGGATTTTCCTGAAGTTAATCCATTTTCAGGTGCTGCAGGGGATTATGGAAAAACAATAAATTCTATGAGTAAAACAGTAAAAAATTTTTTATCAAATAATGCATTTGCGACTCAAGCAGATGCGCAAAATCAGAAAATTTCTAATAACAAAATTATCTCTACAGATCCCCCTTACTACGACAATATTTGTTATGCAGATCTATCTGATTTTTTTTATGTTTGGTTAAGATCATCTCTGAGAAATATATATCCCAAACTTTTTTCTACCATCTCAACTCCGAAGCAAGAAGAATTAGTTGCAAACCAATTTCTTCATGACAATAAAAAAAATGCAGAACTATTTTTCATGGACGGGATGACAAAAGTGATGACTAACCTTTCCTCACAATCTCACCCTTGCTATCCAATTACAATTTATTATGCTTTCAAACAATCTGAAACCAATGTTAATTCGGGTACCTCTAGTACCGGATGGGAAACTTTTTTAACCTCTCTGATTAATTCAGATTTATGCATTAAAGGAACATGGCCGATAAGAACAGAGCGTCCCACTGGAGTTAAAAAAGGAACGAATTCATTAGCATCAAGTATAGTTTTAGTCTGCGAAAAAAGGAAATCTAATAATTCAATCTTAAGAAATGATTTTAAAAGAAAGCTTACGAAGGATCTTCCCTTATCAATCCAAAAACTTGCTAAAGGCAATATAGCTCCTGTTGATTTAGCTCAAGCGGTAATAGGTCCAGGTATGGCAATTTACAGCAGTGTAAAATCCATCCTTAATCCAGATGATACTAAGATGTCCGTTCGACAAGCTTTAATCGAAATCAATAATGTTGTTGATGATTATCTTTCCCAAAATGAGGGTGAGCTTGATGAAGATAGTCGTTTTGCCGTGACTTTCTTTGAAAGTTTTGGATACACAGAACGAGAGTTTGGAGATGCGGAAGGCCTTGCTAAAGCGAGAAATGTTTCTGTTGAAGGGATTGTGAAAGCTGGAATTCTAAATTCAGTCGGGGGTAAAGTTAATTTAATTACACGAGAAGATCTTCCGGAAGACTGGGATCCACTACAGGATGATCGTTTATGTATTTGGGAAGCAACACAACATCTTATAAAAAGGTTAGAAATCAAGGGAGAGCATGAAGCCGCTGAATTACTTAATAAGTTGAAAAGAATAACTTCTCTAGGGGATATTTCAAGTAGATGTAAGTCACTTGCCTACAGACTATTTATTCATTGTGAAAAAAATAATTATGCAGAGGAAGCACTCGCATACAATAGTCTCATAATTGCTTGGCCAGAATTAGAGCAAATTACTGCACAGAATCATAAAGAAACTACAATACAAACTAAATTAGTTTAAACCTAATGGCAATATCAAATAGAGATCGAATTGGTAAGACACTAGATATATTACGAGATGGATTATTGCCTTTTCTTTCCAGTCAATTTGACGAAAAATTAGGTTCTAATTGGAAAAGTGAATTACCCTATAATTTCAAAAATCTTAACGACATAAATGTTCTTCTTAAATTGTTTATGGAGCATTGGAGAAATATATTTAAGAAAATTCTTAGTGATTCTGACAGAGCATATGTAAGTGAAATATTGGAATCACGCCATAAATGGGCACATTCAGAAGCAATGTCCTCTGATGATGTTGATAGATACTTAGATACAGCTATAAGATTTTGCAAAAATATCAACGCTGTCGACGAAGCAGAATCTATAAGGGTTATAAGAGAAGAATTAAGACAACAAGTTTTTTTAGAACGTGCAAGGCATCGCTCAAACTACAAACCATCAATACTTAATAAATATCAAGCAGGATTAAAGCCATGGAGAGAAGTAATTGTGCCCCATCGCGATGTAGTAAATGGGACATATCAACAAGCACAATTTGCTGCAAACTTAGATGATGTTCAAAGAGGTGTAGCAAGTTCTGAATATGGAGATCCTGTTGAATTTTATAAACGCACATATATTACTGACGGTCTAAAAGATTTATTAAGTATTGCGCTTAAACGATTTAATAATCTTGGTGGAGATCCAGTAATCGAACTTCAAACCAACTTTGGAGGAGGCAAAACACACTCAATGTTATCCTTGTTCCACTTATGTTCAGGAGTATCCCTCGATAAACTTCCAGGAATTGATGAACTTTGTAGTGAATTAGGAATTAATAATATTCCAAAGGCCTCTAGAGCAGTATTAGTTGGAACAGCATTTGCTCCTGCAAAAGTAGATACAAAAAACGATGGAACAAAAGTACACACGTTATGGGGCGAATTAGCATGGCAGCTAGGTGGTAAAGAAGGTTATCAACAAATTGCTGCAAGTGATATACAAAAAGTTGCCCCTGGTACTCGTGAGTTGACAAATTTATTTAAAACATATGGACCATGCTTAATCCTTATTGACGAATGGGTTGCTTATGCCAGAAATCTTGTAAGTAATTCAAATCTTCCAGCAGGCACATTTGATGCACAACTTACCTTTGCTCAAGAATTAACAGAGTCAGTAAAGCAGGTTCCTAATGCTCTTTTGCTAATATCTGTGCCACAAAGTAGAAATGAAATTGGTGGTAGTGATGGTGAAATTGCCTGTGATGGTTTAAAAAATGTTGTAACAAGAATAGCTAAACAATGGAGGCCAGCATCTGGGACTGAGAGTTTTGAAATAGTTAGAAGACGTCTTTTCGAGCCTATAAAAAATAAAGAAGATGGGGCTTTTAGAGATTCTGTTATACGTGCATATTGTGATATGTACAATTTAGAGAAGGCTGATTTTCCTGAAGATACTAGAGGGTCAAGATATCGAGATTTAATGACATCCGCATATCCAATTCATCCCGATTTGTTCAACAAACTCTATGAAGAGTGGAGCACGCTTGATCGCTTCCAAAGAACTCGTGGTGTTTTAAGATTACTTGCTCTAACCATAGAAAGTTTGTGGAGTGGGAATAGTAAAGATCTACTAATTATGCCAAGTTCAATACCATTAGATAATAATGATGTAAAAAATGAATTAGTACGTTTTTTAGATAATCAATGGGAACCTATTATTTCGCAGGATGTTGATGGTTCAGAGTCAATTCCCTCAAGCATAGATAGAGAAAATCCAAATTTTGGAAAAGTTAGTGCTTGTAAAAGAGTAGCTAGGACTCTATATATGGGTACTGCCCCTGGATCAGAAAGACAACAGAAAGGAATAAATGATCAGAAAGTAAAACTTGGATGTGTTATGCCAGGGGAACCTATTCCCGTTTTTGGTGATGCACTTAGAAAGCTTAGTGATCGAGGAAGATACATACAGCAAGATGGAGATAGATACTGGATTGATACCAGCCCTAACTTAAATAGAACTGCTGAAGATTATAAATTGAGCTACTTACGAGAAAATGAGGATCTAATTTTTGAATTGAATTTACTAATTCAAAAGGAGGGTAAAAAAAGAGCTGGATTTTCTGGGATCCATGCGGGCCAAATAACTAATAATGAAATTCCTGATACTACAAATACAAGATTAATTTTGCTAGCAGCACAATATACTCATCGCAAAGGAGATGAAGAGAGCAAAGCAATTAGATGGGTTAGAGAGTGTCTAATAAATAAAGGCAGTGTCCCAAGAAAGTATTTAAATACAATGGTATTTCTTGCCGCTGATGAAAAGAACTTAAATAATTTATTAATTGCTTTAGCAGAAAAAAAAGCTTGGCAGAAAATTAAAGATGAAAAAATAAATCTTAATTTAACCATTGCACAGGATATTCAAACAGATCAGAAAATAGCGCAAGCAATTAATACAATAAATATTCGTTTACCAGAAACCTGGTCACATCTAATTGTTCCTTTTCAGGAGAAACCTGGGTTTAATGAATTTAATATTGAAGAAAAACAAATCAATAGTGGTATTGGCTCCTTAGCAGAAAGAGCTTTTCAAAAATGTATTCAACAAGAATATATTTATCAAGATATTGGTGCAAGAATCATAAGAGATAAACTTAATAATTTTCTTTGGTTAGAAAAAAATCATATTAACGTTAGTCAACTTATTGATTGGTGCCAACAATATCTCTATCTCCCACGAGTTAGCTCTCATGAAGTCATAATAAATGCACTACAAAATGCCAGAGCCGCTTTAATCGGAGAAAAAACTTTTTATTTAGCAGATAGTTATGATGAATTAGCAAATAGGTATGAGGGTCTAAGACCTCAATTTCAAAGTTCTTATCCCCCGACCTTAAATAGTTTTATTGTTAAAAATAATATCGCCGAAGCTCAATTAAAAGAAGTTATTGATCAACCTAATGTTCCAGTAATAAATGAAGGTAATAACACTTCAATTACTATAGATCCCACTAAAGATAATTCTGAAGGACTTCCTAAACCTAAAACAAACCCAACAAATTTTAAGGGTTCTCTTAAATTAGATCCTAATGATGCAAGTTTAAAAACTAGTAAATTCATGAGTGAAGTCATGAGTCACCTGCAAGCATTACCAGGATCTGAAATAGATATTACTTTAGATATTCATGTAAAAAATAAAGATGGAATCGATAAGCAAACCGCAAGAATAATATTAGAAAACTCCATTACTCTTGAAGTAGATAATCCTGAAATTTATTAAATAAAAAATATATTTACTCGTAATAAGAATAAGTTTCGTTATAGATCTCTTGTAGATTCCTACCGTTTATATACCAAGAAGCATATCCGTCCAAAGGGCTAGTATTATCTACTAGTTTTTTGGTGAGATTGGATAAATGCCATGTCTCTCCTTTGTAAGAGACTTGCCTAGCATTCAAAACTTTACAAGTTTCATTGTTTCTCCCGAATTTTAATATATCACCTGCTTTTAAACCCATTTCAAAGAAATCTTGATTAGGCCTTCTCATTCTTTTGAATTTCTCAATTGAAGGAAGTGCTTCAAGATCTATATTTTTGGCATCATTTTGAATTTTTGGAGTAACATCTTCAATTGCCATTAACTCTAAAACAGCAATTGCTTGACCTGGATTTATATTAAAAAATTCTCTTTTAGGATTTACTCTATCTGGTTCAAAAGCTGCGTGAAATGCTTTTTCAGTTTTATCTACATCTTTAACAAGCGCTGCATATGCACATTCAAAAGGTAAAGGAACTCCTGTTGAATATAAATCAGCAAGTCTTAAAGATACATCTCTTATCGTTTTGCCAATCTTGACCATTCCAGGCATTGCTGGATTCGTTAAAACGTAAACAGTACCTTCTGACATTAAAGTTAAATCCCTTTTACATAAAAATAGCAATTATCTTTTTGTTCCTTAGAAAAAAAAAGAATAATGAGAATAAGAAAATATGATTGTGATAATAAAGATAGTTATCCAAGTTTCTGATAATACAAATTTACTTCTTGATAATTATTATTCTATTTGGCAATATTAGTAACCGACTCTATAAATTCTGGTACATCAAAAAAGATGTATCCATTAATGGCCAAATAGAACTGAAGGATTTGAGA
>CEPA01050380.1_pt1 | contig 10531 bp, 8 predicted proteins | sample 356241 | NCBI WGS metagenome assembly CEPA01 (sample SAMEA2620542, study PRJEB7988) | marine metagenome | biome: marine biome (ENVO:00000447); feature: surface water layer (ENVO:00002042); material: "saline water (ENVO:00002010), including plankton (ENVO:xxxxxxxx)" | depth 5 m
TTCAGCAGCTCTAATTACTTTTGTCTTTTCAGCTTTGTGTTTAAAATGATCTGTTGCTTTATTAATAACCATTTTAGTTAATGGGTTATTAAATATTTTTAATAAGTGTATCACGCTGCGCAGCTCCTCATTATGCCAGCTAGCTCCTCACATCTTTTAGTTGTTTGTTTATGCCAGGCACTATCTATCATCTCATCTGCAGCTTTGTTATAGTCTGCAGCTCTAATACCCTCCCACATTTTCTTGAATTTACTTACTCGAGGTTTTCCCAACTGGAAACACATCTCGCAAATCAATCCTCTAATCGTAGTAAATTTTTCGTTGGGATCTATATCTGCAAGCAGCTCATCAGCTGAGCTTAAAGCAATTTCAAAATCTTTATCAAACACAGCATCAAGCTCTTCTTTAGAATACTCAACACCCTCAACAAAGTTATCGGTATCCAAAACCAAATGACCATAACCAATTGTAGCAAAACCCAGGCTGTCGGAATAGATAGTATTCCTAAACCCCTCATGTTCTTTAATTCTTTGTTTAATGTCTTCCATAAAATCCTATATGTTCTTCGGGTCAAAATTAAGTATTTTAACACCTAGTCTCTTTTGTTCAGCGGTTCTCCCCCGTGCAATCTTCCAACCATTACTACGAAAGTTTTGTGTCTTGACATCATAAGTATTGATCTCCTTTGTCTTAGTGTTCAAAGTTAAAATATCTATGGGACCAGTACCGCCTACTGGTACAAACACAATCAAGTCTGGATCTTTAGCAAACTCTGCAGCTGCTAATAGTTCGTTAGATAAACCAACAGATCTTGTTTTTCTATTTCTGAAAGTAGTAGAAGATCGAGCCAATAATTCCTCCAAGTAATATGATTATTGCTGCTGCTCCTTTACCTCTATTCATAAAGGTTTTAAGTTCTTTAATATCTTTTCTCATTTCATCTATTGCTTTAAATAAAGTCTTCATTCTTTCAGCACAGACTTTTTCATGGTAAGATATTCTTATACCATTATGATCTTCTACATTTGAATTTGTTGATCTTTTTTTTTTAGATTTCATTTATTGGCTTACACTCGAACCTAATAAATATGTGATGCTTATTAGTTTCGATCCTCCCTATTTCAATTTGTTTATTAATAGCCTCTTTATAACCAGCCTGGAGACAATCATAATAATTGTCGTATGTTGTTTGCATAACAAATGGCTCAAGGCAGCCGTGGAATGCGCTGCACATTAACATAACCAAAGCTATTTTCATTGCTTTAGTTAAATCTTCCTTTGCCGCTATTATATAAATAACTTATTTGAGTATCTGATAAGTTTGCATTAAAAGCTCTCCAGCCACCAGTCCAACCCTCCCAAGCATAAGTATTATATCCATGACTTGTGGCATACTGTGGAGCATAAGTCATAAATCCAGCATTAGAGCTTGTAGTACTCGTGCTGTTAGATTGTCCAGTTGTATGAAATAAACTTCCACCATGACTTACTGTTAGTGTCATATTTTGATTTGAGCTGTACAATGGAGATTGTGTCCATCTAAAAGCATAAAACCTCCAAAGTTTTATATCAAAGTCAGATGTTCCAGTCATAGCATTAGCATTTGTAGAAGTTCCACCATGATGCACCGAACCAAAATAAGCACTTGATGGAGTTTGAACCTGGTTAAAATCTAACCATTCTGATTGATGAGAATAAAAATCTACTACTCTAGCATAAGGATTATTGTAAGACCCAGATAATGTGTCATCGCTAGAGCTATCACATCTTCCCCACATAGTTAAAGTCCAACCACCAGATCCAGGAATTGTATTTACAATGTTTCCCCAATCTCCACCTCTTGAGCTATCGTTTAATTTAATTAATTTTGTTCCTGTCCAATCTGTTCCCGCAACAGTATCTATTGTAGATGCAGTTGTGACTTCTCGAAGATCATGATTATTATTAAGAGTACCTAACCAGTTTGAAGTAGCCTCATAATTCATAGCTGAAAATTCTGAAACACCGCTTAAAGGATTGTCTTTAATAATTATTGAAAATGATCTATCTACATTTTTAGAATTTGCTGTTGCTCTTAAATCAAAATTTGATGTGGTGTCTCCAGATACAGTTGGAGCTGTTCCAGAAATAACACCAGTTGAGCTGTCTATTGTTAATCCACTTGGAAAAGAACCAGAAGATTTTGAATAAGCTATAGTATCTCCATCAACATCCGCAGCTGCAACTGTTATGCTAACACTTTCTCCCTCGTAAATTTCTCCTCCGATTTGACCAGCAGATGTTGTCCAAGTAGGATTATTATCTACGCTTATTAATCCAACAGATGAAATTCCTGTCACTCCAGATGCTGAGGTAAATTTAATTTTATAAGGCTCTTGAGCATTTAAAAAACTTGATTTAGGAGCAACTGCCGTCACTTGTGTTTGAGAATTATAAGTAGTTGTTGTAGCATTAAATTCAGTTGATGACCCAATAAAAGATATTGTTCCACCAGATGCAAAATTTGATCCAGTAATTACTAAGGTTTGATCTCCACCCGCTGCGCTATCTACTTCTCCATCATCTACACTTGAAATTGTTGGTGTTGGCTCTAGTGTTGAAAATGAACCAGTAGCATTTCTTCCCTCAAAATATCCAGTATCGGTATTGTATCTCCATTGACCAGTTATGCTGCCTCGTTGTGCATTTGTACCAGCTGCAACTTTCGTACCCTCAGTACCAGTATCAGATATATTTTCAAAAGAAACATCCAGGTTTGAACCAGCAATTTTTCCATTTGATGTACTTAGCAAACTGCTAAGATCCCTAGCTTTAGTCATAAGACTAAACCTCCTATATTGTTATTTAAAATAAAATTAATTTAAAACTAAAGTGTCTGCCTCAGCCTCAGTTAATGGCTCTCCAGCAATTAGTTTTGCTTTGGCACTAGCTTTTAAATCTTTTCGCTCTTGTTCTTTTTGTTCAGCTTGTGTAGAGCTTTCATCTGCTTGTTGATTTTCAGCAGCTAAAGCATCAATTTCAGCTTGTGTCATTTCTTCTTCGACAATACCATTTGGTGTCATCTTTTTATGTTTTGCCATACATTACTCCTTATTTCTTAAATCCATACAAAGTCATTCGACCTGATGTAATATTTCCGCCACTTGGATATATTTTCCAACCAGTTATACTTGGAGATATAATTCTAAAATAACATTGATAAAAACCACCATCAAATTGTGTCATACCATTAGAGCTGTCTCCCGCTGGATATTGCATCCACATAGCACCACCTACATAACTTGAAGTACCGCCAGATGGCAATTCAACATATCCATTAAGGCTGTGTCCAGTTGGATTTGTTCTATATTGATAATAACCTTGACTTGTTCGATCATTACGACCACATTCAATTCTATCATCTCTTCCACCCGTATAGTTGTCTAAACCCGAGTTTCTATGTGAGCCATAATAATGACCCGCTGTATCCCAAATTTGTCTATATGTATTTGAAACACCAGCATATGCTTGAGAAGATATTTCTCCAGACGCATTCAATGCTCTTTGTCTTATATAGCAAGTGTTGCTAAAAATTATATCTTGATAAACAATTTTATATCCACCATAAATTGCATTATTAAAATATCCATCTACGGATAATGATGCACTTGCGCTTGCATCAACTGAGGCAAGCACTTCTAAATTACCAGATGAACCAACACCAGATGCTAGTTTAGTCCAGTAAGTAGTATTAACTGTACCAGTTGTTTGAGGTGCTTGGTTTGTTGAACCTTGCACAGCAACAAAAGTATGTGTTCCATCGGATGTGTATTGTACAACATCATTTTTATTGTAAGCAGTTGCACTATCCCAAGTCCCTTGATTTGTGCTTGAGATTGCTGAACCTCTAGCCATCAAATTCCAGTATGAAGTATTAACAGTTCCGTTTGTAGCTGGAGCTTGGTTTGTTGATGCTGCTACTGCAACATAAGATGATAGCTCTCCATTATCTAAATGTTGAACCACATCTTTTGTCGTATAGCTAGTACCACTATTCCAAGTACCTTTTTGCGTGAACGAAATTTTACCTATGTCTATTGTAGCCATTTTAATCCTATAAATTATTTGGTTAATTAATTATAGAAAACTTTATGTGAACAAATTAAACTGTTGCTATAAGTCTTCCATTTGCATTTAAGCTAAATACAAAGCCGCTTGCGCTAAATAATACATCATCAAAAGCATCAAATTCAGCTCCGCTTATGTTATCTACTCCTTGATTTGTAGTTGTCACTCTAACTGAGTTGTTAGCTGGAGTAGGTGTATTAGCCGTTCCCCCCATATTACTATGTAATGTGCAGTAATAATAAAGTTGTGGAGCATTTGACGGAACAACATAAGTCAGAGTATTAGCTCCAGTATCTCTGGTCACTCCGTTGGTATATTCAGTACCTCCTCCGTGTGATCCGTTTGCAGTAGTTGATAATGCAAAAGGATGACCAGATGGATAACTGAAAACATAAGTGTTTCCCTCAAATAGTTCTAAAGTATCTTGTTGAATACCATTTACAAAATATTTATTAGATCCACTTACTGATTGAACAGTAATTGAAACATTTATTGTAGATGGATTGTAATACATTTCTAAACCATAAACTTCTGCTGAGCTAGCATTAGAATAAACTAAAGCATTCCCAGCTCCGTTGACAACTAACGCCTGTCCAGCTGAACCAATTGATGATGGAGTATCTGTTAGATCGTTTATTGAAGTTGTGACAGTAGGCGTAGAATATTCTAAAGCCGTACCGCCAGAGTTCACGACTAAAGTTTGTCCCGCAGACCCTATTGCAGATGGAGTATCAACTAAATCATTTACTGAAATATTGGCTAATTGGAAAGTACCATAAGCCACTATCATAAGAATATCATTAGCTGCCGCAGCTGTTGTTAATACAACGCTTGTCCCAGATGTTGCAGTAAAATCTGCATTTGCTAATTTTACCCCGTTCAAATAAATATCACAGAACCCGCTATCGTAAGCAAGTACGGATGAATTATTATCCGCTCCACTAAATACAGTTTGACCAGCTGTAGCTGTGTACTCGAACCTATTTGCGGTTCCGTTGACTGTGGAGCCTGCAGCCGCCCAGCCAGAGCTTTTATAAACTTTAAGCTCATTTGCTGTTGTATCAAAATATAGATCTCCCTGGTTTAATGATGTTGTAGGAGCTGAGGATGATATTCTATAAACATCCGCAAAATTTTGAACCGATATTAAATTATTATTTACATTAGTCACAGCTGCATGAGCTGCTGCTAAAGATGATAATCCAGAAATTCCAGCTAAAGTGTTAATATTTGTTTCATTATTTTTGACAGCATTAATATTAGTCTCATTATTTTTAACAGCCGTCACATCTGCTGCAATTGTATTAACTCCAGAAATATCAGTACGGATACCATTAAGATTTGTAATCTCTGTACTTAAACCAGCTAAGTTTGTAATTTCAGTATTTAAACCAGCAACAGTTCCTAAATTATTTGTTGGAGATATTTGAGCTGCAACAGTATTTAAGTTAGCTTGATCTGTAGCTGTAAGTTGGATCTTTCTCCAAACTGTAGCTCCAAGATCATAAACTTTCATTACATTAAGAGTAGTATCGAAATACAATGCTCCGTCTGTTAATGCGTTTCCATCATTATCAACAGATGGGTCTGAAGTTTTAGCTCCTAAAAATCTATCATCAAAATTATCTAACGCTGCCTCCGCTGCAGCTTGAGCTGTTTGAGCTGCTGTTCTTGCAGTTTCGGCTGCTGTCTGAGCTGTCTCGGATGCCGTCTTTGCAGTTTCCGCATCGTTCTTATGAGTTAATGCTGTTGCCGCTGATGCTGCAGCATTAGTCTCAGAAGTTGCTGCATTTGTTTCAGAAGTAGCCGCAGCTGCAGCTGATGAAGTAGCAGATGCTGCATCTACCAATAAATCCCATTTTGCGCTATCAGCATTTGTAGTTAAAGGCTGTGAACCAGAGGAAGTATGACCAGTATTAGCCATAAAAATATTATTGGTACTGGTATCCTTAACAATATCTCTAACAGCATATGTAGTTGATGCACTCCAATTTCCTCGATTTGATCCAATCGTAGTAGTGACCGATAGCTCTCCAGAATTATCAAATCCTAAAATTTTTCCAGCTCTATCTGTAGCTCCAACAATAAACTCAGTTGAGTTCATCGTGTTAGTTCTTGATAATTTTAAAGATCTATCTACTTCTTCTTGTAGTTCTTGTTGTTGTAAAGTTAATTTATCAAGAGCTGCCTCATGTGTTTCAGCTGGAAATGGATCATTTGATATGTAATCTGTTTCTTGAGTTAAGTTTGTGTTTCTTAATAAGACTACAGTTATTCCAGTTGCGGGAGCTGTCACAAAATTTACTTGTCCACCACTAGCTCCATTATCTACAATAGAATAATGAGTTGTTAAATTTTGTACTGTTTCAGTTCCATCTGAAGATCTTAGTATAACTTGCAATTCTGCTGAGCTATGAATTGGAAAAGTAAAAGCAAAACTTGTTGTAGTGTTGTCTCCATTATAGGAATTTTTTACCGATAAACTCGATACTGTCATAATTTACTCTTTTGTTGTGTTAGGAAAAATTTTTGTAGGCGTTATAATCCCACTATATTTTTCGTATTAAATTAATTTGTCAATTCTGTCTATAGAATTATTCAGAAATTTGTGGTGTATCTGATGGCATATTTTCGCCTGGATACCACCAATAATCTCTGTTTTCTTTAGTTTGGTATCTTTTAATTACATTGTTGTTTTTTTTATGAAATTTAGGATCAATTAAGTTCTGCAGAGTATCTACTATAATCCTTTCCCATGCTGCTCTAAGATACCATATTGAGCTGCCTGGGGTATATTTTTTAATAAAATTAGAAAACTCTCTGCCTAAAGCTGGCTCTTTACCACCAGGCATATATCTAAATGTTTCATCTATTAGACCAAAAACATCTTTAGCAAAAGCTACTGGTAATCCAAGTAAAGCATCTGTAATATCTGTTCCATAGTTTTCTCCCTCTGCCTCTTGATAAACTAGATCTCCAAAGATACCTAATCCACCACCACCAATTAATCTCGCTAACCAGTATTGAAACATTTGTGTTTTATCTAAAGTGCTTAAATTTATTATATCTCTTCCTTTTAATACTTCTCTCATTTCATGTGAGTAAGCATTCATCAAAGTTGTACCAATTAAAAATGGTACTAAATAACCAGCTTTACCTTTTAAACCAGTTTCTCTTAAACCTCTCATTATATGAGTAAAACCAATTGCAATTGCAAAATTTTTAAACATCAATCCAGATGCTAATATTTCTCCAGCAAATGTTCCTGGTTTATTTTTACCCATAACAGCAACTCTGCCTCTAATAGCAGCTGTAGGTATAGCATGATCTGTTTCTGTAAAAATCATTTCCATAATTCTGCCATGCAATCTATTAGCCTCTGATGGATCTAAGTCAGATCTTTTTAATAAATCTTCTGGCTTAAAAAACATAGCCTCGCCAGGTTTCATATTTGGATCATCAATAGCAGCATCATATAATTTAGTTTTTCTTATGACATCCCAATCTCCCTCTCTTATTCCATAAGTTTCTAAAGTTTGTGTAAGAGATCTTCCGTAAGATTGTAATTTTCCTTTTTGTGTTAAAGCATTTAATTCATCCCAAGATTTATTAAAATTATCTCCTAAGAAACCCATAAACTCCATACCAAATGCCCAACGACCAGCTTGTGTTAAATGTGATAAACCAGATGCTCTAAGTGTCATATCTGATAACATCTTTGCAAGTATTGGTGCATCGGTATCTATAAAATATCTATTAGCAGCTGATGCAATAGTTGACCAATGCTCAGCAACTAAGCCAGCTCTAATAGCTGCTTTAGACCAACTTTTGTCAGTTTTTAAACCATCCTTAATTAATTTTAATGCTTTTCTATTTGCTTTATATGCTGGTAATCCAAGAAATTTAGATGTCATTCTTGAAAAGAAAAAGTCTGATTGTGCAAGTAATGTTGCAGATCCAATAACAGAAGATGTTAGGATATGTCTTAAACCAGCAAATCCCATAGCCCACCACTTATCTACTCCACTATTTAATCTGCCAGCATGAGATAAGTATAAATTTTCTAATCCCTCTATTTTAGATCTAACACTTTCTCTTTCTTTAATTGGTAAGTCTTTTGTATTAATTCTTATAAGATCAACTAAATATCTAAACCCAGCGTTAGGATTTGGTCCCAAGGCTCTCATCATAGCTGTATCTCTACTGATGCTTTCTAAATGCTGGTATATTGTAGATATAACATCTTCATCTCCAAACTTAGATTGATAAGCCATATAATCATCTGCGCTTTTAAAAACTAAAAATCTATGATCTAACCTGGCGTTAGCTGTCATACCAGATGCGTTGCTCATAGTTCTTGATGTAGATCTTGATCCAGCCACTAATTGACTTACTCCCTCAGTTCTTATTGCATCATAAGTTCTAGGTAATTCTAAAACTAATTCCTCTCTAGTAAATGATCTACCCGTTTTATTATTGATCATTCTTTCAAGATCTAATTTAGGTAAAATATATTCAATCCATTCTTCTTGTGTAGCTCGACCAACTTTAACTGCATTGTGTGGCTGTGGTAAATAATTACCTTTTATCTTAGCAACATTACCACCAAATTGATTATGTCTAGTTCTTGCAAGCTCTATAGATTTATTAATTGCTGCAGCAAATTCTTTTGCTAAAGGATTTGCAGTAGATCCAGGTTCTAGTATTTCTTTAATAATTAATGGAGTAGTCATTTTTTGAAATTTATTTCTTCTGCCAAAATAACTTGTTCTATATTTTTCCATAAATTGAGCTAAGGGTGCGTGTACTAAACCAAGCTCAGTTCTTTTCATATTAGTAATTGATAAAATTTGATTGCCAGCATCTTGATCAAATATAGATCTTATACCCTCAATAATATCTTTATTACCTTTTACATCTCTATAATTTTCTGCAGTAAATTTATTCTGCGCTTGTACTCTAGCTTGATATAATGCGTTTCTTTTAGATCTAATTCTTTTTTCTTGCTGCACATCCCAAGTCTCTTTAGCTGCAGCTCTTTCAGCCTCAAAGTCATTATAACCTTGAGCCTTAAATTTATCGTATTGTTTTTGAAATTCTATTCTGTGAGCATCTGCTGCATCTGATGTCATCTCTCCATCTCTAAGCGCATTGCTAATACATTTTAAATAACTCATTTACAATCCTTTAATCTTTCTAAGGCTTGAGCTGCCTTAGCATCATCTTCCATAAACTCTCTCATAGGTTTGATAATATCTACTTCTTCTCCAGTAGCATCTATTCTAGTCCCTACATGAATATTAGTATCAATTAATTCTTCTGAGCCTAAACCTTGTTTTTCTAAAGCTGTGAACCAGGCATCGTCTAGTTCCATTCTTATATTTTCTTTTGCTTTTTCAAATGCAGCTAAACCTTTTGCAGTTTTAAATTGATCTGCTTTCATTTTGTATAGCTTATGAGATCTTGTCAAAATTTTGGCAGTAGATTTTAATCTAACTTGTAGTTCAACTGTCATGCCATCTTTAGTTAAAAGCTGCATGTGTATAGCTCTATAGCCAGATCCTCTTCCACCATCAGTTTTTAAAAAATCGTCAAACTCTATTGCTTTTACAGAATTTTTAATATCTTGAGCTACAGCTCTAACCTGGTCAATAGTATCAAGATCTATTCTAGCTCTTAATAAATCAGATACTTCCTCAATATTACGAGTTTTTAGCTTTTCTGCCAAACTTGCGTCATCTTTTAGACTTATATCTATATTGGCTTTATGCTTTTCTTTAAATTTATTAAGAAAACTTAAATATCCATCATAGTTCTTTTTGGCTAAAGCCTTTAATTCGTTGATGTCATTAACGCTATGATATATAATTCTTTTACTTATGGCACTTGTAGAACCAATAACTTTATTATCAGATCCTCGTAAAGACGGAGGAGATGCTGTAGCGTCTGCAAAAACAGTAGATGGTGGAGTAGCTTTTGTTCGTTGGGATCCAGCTGCTAAATCTTGGGAAATAGATAATTCCTTAACTGCTGGAGATGTGCTTACACTTCCATTACTGCCAACTTCATCTTTTATTTCTTTAGAAATACCCTCGCCTAATATTGCATCTGCAATTGATGGATCTTCTGAGGCTTGACCAACTTTAGGCTCACTAAATAATTTATTTGTTGTTAAGTCTTCTTCAAATTTCGGAGGTATCGTTGATGTCTCAATTTCAGTTTTGTTAGCTCCAAATGACTTGCTAACATCGCTCCCTCTAAAATCTCCTTTCGCAGCTGCGTCATCGATAGCTTGCTGGAAGAATTTTTCTGCGTCTGATCTTTTTCCATCTTTGAGGAGTTGAGCTGCTTTTGTGAGTTTGTCTGAGAGTTCTGCCCCAGCTCTAGTTGCGATCTGTTCAAATCTTTCTCCAACTTGCTCATA
>CEPA01015689.1_pt1 | contig 10517 bp, 5 predicted proteins | sample 356241 | NCBI WGS metagenome assembly CEPA01 (sample SAMEA2620542, study PRJEB7988) | marine metagenome | biome: marine biome (ENVO:00000447); feature: surface water layer (ENVO:00002042); material: "saline water (ENVO:00002010), including plankton (ENVO:xxxxxxxx)" | depth 5 m
AAAAATATTAACAATGAAAAAATACCTTAAGCTCTTTACGTCAATTTTAATAACGATTCCAATGCTTCATGCATCATTAATTCAAACTTCTGTAACAGGAAATGTAACGAGGAATGAGAATAATTTACCACTTGCTGAAGCTAACATTGTTTTAACCGATATTAGCGGCGTTACGTTTGGCACTACAACAGATGAAAATGGCAATTTCAATTTAAATGATATACCAGCAGGCAATTATAAAATCATGGTAAGCTTCATTGGTTTTGAAGATTTTACACAACAAATAATAATTGAGGATGGTAAGACCTATACTATTAATGCCGCTCTTTCAATTCAGCCAATCACAATGGCAAAATTAGAAATAATTAGTGATTCTGATTCAAAATTTAAAGATTTGCCAGGAGCTTCAACAGTTCTCGATATTAAAACGATAAAATTGTTAAACCCGATCGGTACTCAAGAAATGCTTGAATATGTTCCTGGTGTTAATGGTTTTTCTGATGATGGAATTGGCAATTCTAGGATTAGTGTTGGTATAAGAGGCATAAACCCAAGAAGAAGTTCCAGAGTGCTTATTTTAGAGGATGGTATACCAATTCAACCAGCTTTATATGTTTATCCTAACATGTATTATAATCCGCCTTCAGAGCGCATTGACAGGTTGGAAGTTATTAAAGGGAGCGGGGCAATAGAATTTGGACCACAGACAATGGGTGGCATAATCAACTATTTTACAAGGAGACCTAGGACTGATTTTGGAGGAGTGTTAAAATTCAACACGGGTGAAAACGGATATGGAAGTCTGTTTGCTGAAGTGGGAGGCTGGGGAAACGACAAGTTAAACCCTGAACTTCAACTACTAATAAAAAAGGGTGATGGATTTAGGGAAAACAATAGCTTCTATCAATCTAACGCTACTTTAAAACTAAATTATTTGAAATCTGATGATGAAAACATCTATTTTAAGACAAATTTCAACTATGAGAACTCTAATGCTACATACACAGGTCTAACAAAATGGTCTTTTGAGAATGATCCTAAGTATAACCCGAAAGAGGATGATAATTTTAAACTTTTCAGATCATCTTTTGATATCATTCATACTAAAAGAATTAATTCTAATCTGACCACCTCAAATACCTATTATGCAAGTTATTTCGATAGAAGATGGTGGAGAGAGAATGATGTATTTGTCTTAGCATCACAAAAAGACGATCCAAATGCCTCTGCTCAACCTTATTATAGCATAAATGACCTGGTTAGAAGAGGTAACGGAAAAGACAACTTTGGAATTCTTAGAACATTTTATGTGTTGGGTGCACAAAAGAATTTTACACTCAAAAAAACAGCTTTTGGTTTACCTTCTGAGGCAAAATTTGGAGCAAGGCTATATTTTGAGAGATTTATAGATGACAAACAGACTGGAGAAAAAACTGATAGCAGAGATGGAATATACTTCATTCCAGCAGCAACTGAAGATGAGAGCCCTACCATTGTGGGGCAGAGTCATCATTATGAAACTACAGCTTTATCAGCATTTTATTCTGAGAAAATTGAAACAAGTAATTTTCAATTCAGGCCTGGGGTTCGTTTTGAAATATTTGAGCAGGAAAGGGTGGACAGATTAAATGGATCTACTTACCAAGATAAATCAATTGGTGTACTTTTACCTGGTTTTGGTTTTACAACACAATTATTTGGAATGAATTTGTTTGGAGGCATACATAGGGGATTTACGCCCCCATCAAGTGGAGCTCTTAAAATTTTAAATTTTGGGATGGGAGAGCAGTCCTCAGGTTTAGATCTTGAAGCGGAGAAAAGTTGGAATAAGGAAATTGGATTAAGAGGGAACCTTTCAATAATTGATCTCGAGATTGCAGGGTTTCATATTGACATCGAAAATTTAGTTGCAGCTGGAAGAGGGACAGCATTTAGAAATCTAGGAAAAGTTAACAGCATGGGAGTAGAGGTAAATACTAATTTTTTATTATCAGAAAAAATCTCTTTTTTGCCTAACCTACACTTTTCATATGCTTTTATGAAAACTGAAGTGGTTGATGGAAAAATAATATCCAATGTATCAGGAAGCGCTGGTTCAGAGGTGAGCATCAAAGGCAAGGAGCTTCCTTACGCTCCTCGGCATACTTTGACAGCAGGTTTTACCGGGAATTATTTCAACGCATTGTCTTTTAGATTAGATGCAAGATATGTTAGTAAAGTATTTACAGATTTTGAGAATATTAATCAAGAGGATAAAATAGGTGTCACTGGGCCTGTTCCTTCTTATTTCTTCATAAACATAAGCGCAGATTATGAGATTAATGAAAAATTCAGAGCTTTTCTTTTTGGCAAGAACATAACAGATGAAATATATATTGGTTCTCGCTTGCATTCAAATCCTGGTCAGAAACAGGCCAATATAAGCTCTGGAATAATTCCTGGTGCTAGAAGACAGATTAATCTTGGTTTGGAGTATAACTTTTAAAAAAATTTACAACGCTATTGAAAATGAGTCCTAATAACATAAACGAAAGGCAATTTTATGAAACTAAATAAAGTAGCAGTTTTTGCTTTTTTATCTTTATTTATCTTTTCAGCATGTGAAGATAATAATGATGATGATGAGCCAGCTGTAACGAAAATAACTGAGCCAGCGACTTACACATTTAATAGCCGTTTTTCGGAAGGTGTAAGTAGCGTTTCATACACAGGTCAAGTGGTCAGAAATCTTTTAATCAACGATATCAAAACGCAAATGGGAACTGATGCAGGTTCAAAAAACCCTGCAACCTTATTAAGTATGATGGCAAATGATGATGCAAGTCGTGTTATTTTATCAAAAGGTGATTTGTCAACAGTGCAGTCTAAATATCATGACATTGCTACTAGCAATCTTAATGATAGATTGGATGCTGTTGAAAGCATTACTATCCCAGGTTATAACGCAACTGCAAAAACATTAATATCAGGCTGGTTGCAAGAAAGTGCCTCCACTGGAAAAATAAGAGCCAATGGTCTGGATTTTGCTCAAATGACACAAAAAACTATGTGGGGTGCCATTTCATATTGGCAAGCAACTTCTAAGTATATGTCTAAAATTCCAACAGATGACAATTCAGTAGCTGTAGATGGTAAAACGTATACTGTCATGGAGCACCATTGGGATGAATCCTTTGGCTATTTTGGAGCTGCCTTGGATTATAATACCGGTTATACTGATGATAATGATAGAAAGAGTAGTCCTTATTATGACTCTAATGGAGATGGCAAAATAGACTTCCTTTCTGAATACAATATTGGATGGGCTGTCACAGCAGCAAAAAGAGATTTATGTACTGGCTGCGGTGATTACGATTATACTAAGACGATTTTTGATGCGTATATTAAGGGTAGAACCATGATTGTAAATCAAGAGCCCCTTGATCAAATTTTGGCTCAAAGAGATATAATCATGGAAACATGGGAAAAAGTTGTTGCTGCTGTTACAATGCATTATATCAATGATACAGCTAATGAAATCAAAGCCTTGATCGAAGCTGGTGACGCTACGCTTAAACCAGCTACTTCCGCTACAGCGAATTATGAGAAATACTGGGGTGAAATGAGAGGCTATGCGCATGGATTATTATATAATTCACTCAGCAAAGTTCCTGCTGCAAACATTACTCGCATTTTGACACTTATGGGAACAGCTCCAATATACCCTGATGGTACTAATTTTGATGAGATGCAAGCATATCATGATATATTAAAAGGCGCTGAAATGACAGCTATTATGAAACAGTCATTTGGTTTTACAGATGCTGATGTAGCAAATTATTAGAGAAATTTCTTTCTCCACTACTCATGGATGGCGCATGCTTAATTGTGTGCGCCATTTTAATTTTTTAAATTATTAAAAAAAATTCTATGCGCTTTAGTCAATTATTAATCACTTTTACTATTCTTATTGTATCTTGTACAAATATCAATAATGAATTAAAAACAGATAGTGATCTGAATAATGAGGTTTTAAATCATATAAAATTTTTATCAAGTGATGAAATGGAGGGTAGATATCCAGGGTCCAAAGGATCTATAAAATCAGCAGATTACATAGCTCAAAACTTTGAACAGGCAGGACTCCGCCCTTACAATTCAGAGGAATTTTTTCAAAAATTTGAATTTAAATCTGGAGTTTCACTCAGTGATAATAATAATCTAATAGTTAATAAAAAACGGTTTAGGGTCAAAAAGGATTACATACCGATTCAATTCTCAGAATCAGGTAATTTTAAAGGCCAAATTATCTTCACTGGTTATGGGCTTAAAGTTGATGAATTAAATTGGAATGATTATAAAGACATAGATGTTGAGGGCAAATGGGTATTAATGTTTAGAGGGTCACCGGAGGGTTATAACCCGCATTCAAAATTCGGTGACAACATATCCATTAGGAAAAAAACACTAACAGCAAAAGATTTTGGAGCATTAGGTGTTTTGTTGATCAATCAAAATAGATCTGACCCATTAATTGATTTGTCATTTGATTACAATTCCAAACCAATAGGAATCCCAGTTCTAAATATTTCTTATGATATATTAAAAGTTTTATCCGATAAAGATTTTGAGAGTATCAAAAAGGAAATCGATAAAAATGAAAAACAAAAATCATTTTTATTAGAAAGTGAACTTGAATCAAATATCGATATTAAAGTAGAAAATGTTTCCATTTCAAACGTGGTCGGAGTACTTAGAAAAAAACAAAATAAAACGAATAATAATTACATAGTAATTGGCGCACATTTTGACCATTTAGGATATGGTTTAAGAGGATCAGGATCACTTGCACCTGGGAAAAATATCATTCATAACGGCGCTGACGATAATGCATCCGGCACTGCTGTTCTTTTAGATTTAGCTTATAAATTATCAAAATTGAAAAAAAAATTAAACAACGATATTATTTTTGTTGCATTTAACGCAGAGGAGCAAGGCCTATTGGGTTCGAAGTTTTTTGTTGATAACATTGGTAATGACATAAACAATGTTAAAACTATGATCAATTTAGATATGATAGGCAGAATGAAAAATAATCAGTTGACCGTTGGAGGTATTGGAACCGCTGAACTATTTGAAAAAATAGTTGATAACGCAAATAAAAGTCTACAAATAGATTTAAGCAAAAGTGCAAGTGGACAGGGGCCAAGCGATCATTCTAGTTTTTACAATAAAAATATTCCTGTCCTTTTCTTTCATACAGGGGGCCACGATGATTATCACAAACCATCAGATGATTGGACAAAAATTAATATAGAGGGAATTAACAGAATAAACGATCTTATTTTTAATGTTGTTGAAAATATTGACTCACTTGAAGATCCACCTGAATTCATAGCTACAACCAATCCCTCAGCCCAAAGAAGGATGAATTTTAGCGTTACATTTGGTATAATGCCTAACTACGGTGATTCATCGCAAGGATTAAAAGTAGATGCGGTTAGAGAAAATGGACCAGCTTACAATGCAGGAATGAAAGATGGGGATATCATCGTAAAAATAAACAAAAAAGATGTAAGTGATATTTATGAATACATGGCTAGATTGGGCGAATTAAAACCTGGGGATATAGCAAAAGTTCAGGTTTTGAGAAATAATAAAAATATTATACTTGAAATACAATTATGATTTTGAGAGCGTCATGAGATGTAACTTGTTAAAATAGACAAGTTATGTCATTACGTTTTATAGACAACTTTAATCAATTTCTTTAAGAATGAGCTTATGCTAGAGTTTTTAGCAAATAAAAAAATTTACTATTTTTTAGTTTTTTTGTTATGCATTATTTCTAGACTTGCTACTTCAGTTTACTATATTGAAGATATAGATAGTTTAAGATTTGCCCTGAGCATATACGAATATGACCTCGCAAAAATACAACCCCATTTTCCCGGATACCCTGTTTTTTGTTTTATAGTTAAAGGAATTTATTTTTTTACCAATAGCCTATCTCAATCTTTTTCTATAATTGGCGGTTTTTCTGTTTTTATCATAATCCTATATTGTAGTAAAATATTTTCAACCACGCTTAATTCTTCCCTTGGTGTTTTTTTATCATCAATAATTTTTTTTAATCCTTTAATATGGCTGATGAGCAATCGCTACATGCCTGATTTATTTGGTTTAGCTATTGCATGTATGATCATATGTTTATTAATAAGATATGATAATTCTGAAAGTAGTGCATACACTGGTTTTTTCTTATCAGGTCTATTGATTGGAATTCGGCTATCCTACTTTCCAATTGTTTTTTTTGTATTAGCAAATTCGATCTTTCAAAAAAAGTTTTCTATCAAGTATTTAGTTTTGTGTTTTGTTCTTGGTATCGTTATTTGGCTTATGCCACTAATGTACATAACAGGAATTGATGACCTTATACTAATTGCAAAAGATCATACTGTTGGTCATTTTTACGATTATGGAGGAAGTATAGTAACTGATGGAAATCTTTTTTTGAGATTTACTAAAATTTTTGAATCAATTTGGTCTGATGGTTTAGGAGGGTATTGGCAAGGAAGGTCACTAAATACTATAATTATTTCATTTCAGATCATTTCTCTGATAATTATTGGTTTAAGAGAGATGATCAAAAATATTAGATTTGAAAAATCATTACTAATTATTTTGATAAGCACCTTTATATATATAGTATGGATTTACTTTTCACAAAATGTTATATATAAGAGTAGGCACATCCTACCTGTGCTACCTTTTATATTTTTAATTCTTAATTTTGGTTACGAATACCTTCTATCAAAAAATAGGCGATTTGCTAGAGTAAGCTTTGTGATTTTTCTTTTATTTTTGAGTCAAATAACCTTCAAATTGACAAATCAGCATATGTCAGAAACAGCCATATCTAAGGTTAAGAATTACATTGAAAAGAGCACTGGAAATAAAACAATAATAAGTACACCTTTGGTCAATTTTTATTTAAAAAGCCATAAAATTGAAGCTGAGTATATAGATGCAACAAACGAAGAAAAAATTGATGAATTAAAATCATCTATAAAGAGCTCTAGAATGTTTATGATAGGAAATTTTCATGAAGCCCTAGATAATATTTTTATTATTGATGAGGATTCAACTTTTTACCATAATCCTTATATGAATAGAGCGTGGGCTTCAATAGAAACTTATAATATTCAAAAAAAGTAAAGTGGAAAGAGATTTACTAATATTAGGAGGAGGTCCAGCTGGAATGGCAGCGGGATATCATGCGAAGAAAAATAACATAAGTTTTTCAATCATAGAATCATCGAATAAAGTTGGTGGAAATTGTAAAACTTTATCGATGGGCCAATTCAAATATGATACTGGAGCCCACCGTTTTCATGATAAGGATAAAGCTGTTACTAGGTTAATTAGATCGATACTAAAAGATGATCTAATCAAAGTATCAGCTCCAAGTAGGATCATTTGGAAAAATAAAAGCGTAGAGTTTCCATTGGAGTTAACGAGCATAATACGAACTGTGCCTTTTCATCTTTTGGTTAAGATATCAATGGAAAATTTTTTGAATTCATTTAGAAAAATTTCCACCTTTAATAATTTTAGAGAATTTGCTTATTATAAATATGGAAAAACTTTATCAGAACTTTTTCTTATTAATTATACTGAGAAGCTTTGGGGCGAATCTGCTGATTTGCTATCAAAGAATGTTTCTGGTAATAGATTAAAAAGTTTTAATTATTTATCTTTGTTAAAAAGTTTTAGTAATTATGGCCGAAAAAATGAAGAACATATTGAAGGATCCTTTTTTTACCCTAGAAACGGGTTTGGATCAATTTTTGATGCTTTGTATGAAATAATAGGGAGAAAAAATATTTTACTTGAAGATCCAGTAATTAATATAACATTATTGAAAAAGGATAAATATCTAGTTCGAACAAAAAGCGGAAAAGAACTTATTTCAAGAAAAATTATTTGCACATTGCCTCCTAATATTTTCATGAATATTATGGAACCAGCACCATCACCTCATTTATTAAAAATAACTAATAACCTAAAATTTAGAAGTTTAAGATTATCCATTATTGCGCTTAATAAAGATAAATTTTCTAATAATGCTTCCCTTTATTTTCCTGAAAAAATATATCCTTTCTCAAGGATATATGAGCCTAAAAATAGAAGCAAACATCTTGCGCCGAGAAATCAGACCTGTATAGTAGTCGAAGTTCCATGTTTTTCAGATGACATAATTTTTAAATCAAAAGAAGAAGAGTTCAATGATTTTGTAAATAAGGCCTTATTTAGATCAAACTTTATTAAAAAAGAGGATATAATTGATCAAAAAGCATATTCTATGGAGTATGCTTATCCTCAACAATTAGAAAAAGATAATGAATTTCAAAAGGTAACAAGTTTTACAAAAGCACTTCCAAATTTTATTACCTTAGGTAGGAATGCAAATTTTAAATATTTACATACCCATGAACTTTTTAATCAAGCTGAAGAATGTATTCGTCGATATAATAGCTAAATAAATTAGTTTCAAATTGCGATATGTTTTAATTTTATAGCACAAGAATTATATGGTTACTAAAAGACAAATAAAAGAACGAGAGCTCAGAAAACAACATATACTCGATAGTGCATTGTCTGTTTTCAAGAACAAAGGTTTTGAAGGCTCAACTATGGATGAAATTGCCAAAGATGCCGATTTTGGAAAGGCAACTCTATATTATTACTTCAATTCAAAGGAAGAAATATTTGTAGAACTGCTTAATAATGGCTGGGAAATGATTTGGGAGTCAATCGAAGAAGAGGTTCATGACAATGAAAATCCCAAAGAGACCTTTATTAATTCTTTAAATATTATAGGCGGTTTGATAAGAAAAAATCAAATTTTATTTGAATTTCTGTTTACAGCCCCTCAAATGATGCCAAGCTCTTTTTCAGATGAAAAAAGTAGTTGGAAAAACTATCAAAATAAAATGTACGGCGTTTTTCAAGGCCTGCTTGAAGAAGGTATTGAAAAAAACGAATTTCCTAAAATGAGATCAGATTTAATGATGCGAGCAATTGGAGGACTTTTCCACGGCTTGTTTTTTTTAGGAAACGAAAAAAAACAAATGTCAAGAGAGACAATGGAGGACTTTATTTCTACTTTTATTGGAAATTACAGCTCAGATGAGTAATTAAATTTCCATGATCTATTTGTATATAATATTAGCTTTATTTGCTACAGCTCAAGCAAATGCTGAAATTGCTTTACAAACTAAAAATAGACAAATAATATTTGGCAAGATTTACGATAAAAATTCTAATCAAATTTTATCAAATGTCAATATAATCAACATCCAAAATCCATCTATTGGAACTATAAGCAATAAGGATGGCCACTTTTCTTTTGATGAAAAAATCGAATTGCCCGTAACCTTAGAATTTTCCCACATAGGTTTTGAAAACATACAAGTTCTTGTAGATAGCTCAAATGCTTCCGCTCTAAGAATATACATGAATCAGACAAGTATCGAAATGCCCCAACTTAACGTAACTGCTACAAGAAGTGTAAAAAAATATAAACAGCTTCCATCGCAAGTTGAAATCATCTCTAGAAAAATGATTGATGATGCAGGTGTGAATAATTTGAACGATCTTTTTTTCATGATGTCGGGTTTTAATTTTGAACGTACAATGGGACCCTCGCCTTCAATTCAATTTTTTGGGATGGATTCAAAATCTGTGCTTGTATTATTTGATGGACAACCAATAATTGGAAAGTTTAATAACAGGGTTTCATTGGATCAAATTTTGTTGCATCAAATTGAAAAGATAGAGATAATCAAAGGTCCCAGCTCATCATTGCATGGGAGTGAAGCAATGGCTGGAGTCATTAATATTATTTCAAAAAGAATTACCGATAAAGTAAAATATGACTTTGGGTTTAAGTATCAAAACTCACAATCCAAATTTATTCAAACTAAATCTTTAATAAAACCAAATGGCTCTCTTTATGGAAGCTATAGTAGCAAAATTGGTAAAACAGATTTACTAATTTCAACTCATCTTGAAAATATAAATGATTTTGATCCATTGGAAATATTTGAAGTAGACTATATATCTAAAGCCAATATCTCCCTTCAAATTAATTGGAAAAAATCAAGAGAAAATATTTTATCATTAAAGCTAAATAATCATCATCAAAGAGAGACGGGTAGCTCTAAGATTATTTCAGTTAATACAGATATAACCAGAAGTTCTTTAATATTAAATAATAAAATTAAAAACATAAACCAGTCATTGATTATCAATGATTATTATAGAAACTACTTAAAGAATAGAAGCTCAGGCACAATTCTTCAAAAAAATACTGCCAAAGAAAGATCGTTTGAATATGAATTAATTTATAATACTAAACTTATGAATGGTGAATTAACATCTGGATACGAGATTCGTTTGATTGATTATAGCAGTGAAAGAATTAAAAATCAAAAACAAGAAATTATTAATCAGAGTTTTTTTGGACAGTTCAA
>CEPA01000322.1_pt1 | contig 10511 bp, 9 predicted proteins | sample 356241 | NCBI WGS metagenome assembly CEPA01 (sample SAMEA2620542, study PRJEB7988) | marine metagenome | biome: marine biome (ENVO:00000447); feature: surface water layer (ENVO:00002042); material: "saline water (ENVO:00002010), including plankton (ENVO:xxxxxxxx)" | depth 5 m
CGCAGTTGTCCCTTCACCGGTAATTGGATTTGGGAGCTCATCAAGTGTATAACCAACCGCAATCTTTGCAGCCATGCGTGCTATTGGGTACCCCGTTGCCTTTGATGCAAGAGCAGATGAGCGACTGACTCGAGGATTAACTTCAATAACGCGAATTTCTCCTGTGAATTGGTTGAAAGCAAATTGTACATTGCAACCTCCTTTGATGTTCAATTCACGGATAAGGGCAAGTGCTTTGTCACGGAGTGCTTGATGGTCTGCATCCGAAAAGGATTGAAGCGGTGCCACAACAACGGACTCACCGGTGTGGACGCCCATTGGGTCGATGTTTTCCATGGTACACACAATTGTTGCATTGTCGGCAGTGTCTCTCATGACTTCGTATTCCAATTCTTGCCATCCAAGAATGGACTCTTCGATAAGAACTTGGTTGATGCGTGAATTGCGCAGACCCAGAGTCGCTATTTCCACTAGTTGCCCCATGTCAAATGCTGTTCCTCCGCCAAGTCCACCAAGTGTAAAAGCAGGGCGTATGAGAATCGGCCAAGAACCTATTTCTTCCGCTGCGTTGATGACTTCATCCATCGAATTGCAGGCAATAGCTTTGGAGATTGGAAGGTCAATAGATTCGCAGACTTGGTTGAACAATTCACGGTCTTCAGCCTTGTCGATTGCATCAAGGTCCGAGCCAATCAGTTCTACATTCAATCGTTCCAATGTTCCATCGTGCGATAATTCACTTGCGATGTTCAGTGCGGTCTGGCCACCCATACCTGCTAAGAGAGCATCGGGTTTTTCGATTTCCAAGATTTTTCGGACGGTGTCGGGTAAAAGCGGTTCAATGTACACTCGATCGGCCATCTCAGGATCGTTTTGTATGGTTGCTGGATTGGAATTTACGAGGATAACCTCGTATCCATCTTCGCGCAGGGCACGAACCGCTTGAGATCCTGAAAAATCAAATTCGGCTGCCTGCCCAATTTTGATTGGTCCCGAACCGAGAACAAGAATGGAGTTCAGATCATCTCGTCGTGGCATCATGCACCACCTCGGCGATGGGTTTCCACGAGTTCTTTGAATCGATCAAACAACGGTTCTGCATCATGTGGTCCTGGGCTTGCTTCGGGGTGGAATTGGACGGTAAAGCAGGGGCGTTCAAGAACGTCAAGACCTTCCACCGTCTTGTCGTTCGCATTGATGTATCGCACTTCGACATCGTAACCGTGCAGGTTCTCACCTTCTGGTGACGTTGCTCCACTCGGATGTGCTGCGAGCATACCATGCTGTGGGTCTGCTACTGCAAATCCATGGTTTTGAGAGGTGATGTACACGCGTCGCGTCTTCAAATCGACAACGGGTTGATTTGCCCCACGGTGGCCGTAACGCATTTTGTAGGTTTTCAGACCAGAGGCAAGTCCCATGAGTTGATGGCCGAGACAGATACCCATTACAGGAAGACCAAGGGAAACAACTCTTGCAAGGGTGTTACGTGCTGATGTGGCTTTTCCTGGATGGGCTGGGTCTCCGGGTCCGTTTGAACAAAACAGTGCTTCAATTTCAAATCCAAGCAGCGTCTCAAATTCGATGTCAGGAGGGCACCAGACGACTTCAAACCGCTTGCAGAGGTTCCTGAGGATGTTGTATTTGACACCACAGTCCAAAGCACCAATTCGTGGGAGTGGCTCACCCAAATCGTCTTTTGCTCCAGGATTGAGAATTATTGGTTCATCGATGGAGACGAGGTCAACCAAGTCGTTGAGTTCGGGAGAGGTCATAACTTGCAATCGTTCCAACATCTCTTGTTCATTCTCTTTCGGACCGAAGATGCAAAGGACAGTACCAAGTTCACGCACGCGTTTCGTGATGGCACGAGTGTCGATGTTCTCAATTCCTGGAACACCGTGGGCTTGGAGCAGTTCTGATACGGTTCCAATGGAGTCTCGGTGGTCGGGATCATCCATGGCATGCCGAACAACAACGCCTTTTGGCCACACGGCTTTCGACTCGGATTTTCCTCCATGGATTCCATAATTTCCAATCAAAGGATAGGTAAACGTGAGGATTTGCCCAGCCCATGACGGGTCAGTGAGAGATTCTTGATACCCCATCATGCCTGTCGTGAACACAAGCTCTCCTTCTCCGAAGCCTTCTGCACCGAACAGTGTGCCTTCGTATCTTCCCCCGTCTGCAAGCAGCAAAATCCCTTCCCCACTTGCTTTCTGTGGGAGATTGGACTTGTCGTAAAGCGCATCAGCAGCATCATCGAATTGAGGCGTATTCGTAAGATGTGGATTATGTCGAGCCCGTGCGAATCCGGGGGGGGTGCTACCGTTCATCGACATCAGCGGTATTCGATATAGGCCATCCATAATGCTTGGGGATGATTTTCCATGGGATTGGGACCTTTACTTGTTGTCAGTCACATCTTTTCCATGGTTGCTGGGATTGATAATCAACTCGCCGCCATCCATTTTTCTTGAGATTGAACCTGTTCCATACCAACCATCGAGAAACAGTGCGAGTGCAGCTACTTCAGAATGAGGTTGATTGCCGACTGCAAGATTGTATTGTGAAATCTGAAACACCTCAGAGGGCACTTTTGCGCCGCCCACAATTACGACGAGAGGGCGATCTCTTCGGATGGTTGGCGTCACGTTTTGGTAAGGTGCACCGTACATAGTGAGGTGGACTGCTGTACCTGGAAGGCTTCCGTCGACACCTTCACGTACAAATTTTTTCAGCCAAGCCATTGGACTCTTCAGATGACCGACAACCATCTCTCCTCCAAAGCGTTCGTTGACCGAATTAATGTTTTCAGAGAGCCGTTTGTCCTCATCACCAGAAAAAAGGAATTTATTGGCACCTAAGGCTCGAGCAACCAACGCAAGATGTGTTGTAATTCTCGGGTCACGTCCAAGCCGATATCCGAGACGCAAAATGATAACATCGTTATCGGCCATGTCAACGCCTCGCGTGTTGTGTTCATGAAGGGAGAGGGTGTTACTCAGTTGTTGAGGTTTCTTCATGTTCATTTGGAGGTGTAAGCACGATGTCTTCGTTTGCTTCAAGGAAGCGACGTAGCCAAAGGAGGAGATACGCATCGACAATCAAATGACCTCCAAACACGGTTCCAGCACCCACCAAAGCCAGTCGTGCACTGCGCCACAAACCGGTCTCGACTTCAAGTGCGTCTGACATGAGGGCGGTGACGACAGGCTCTCCTACATACAGCAGTACCATGATAATCATCACGCCAGAAATAAGCGACGGAACGAGTGACCCCATTTCACGACCAAAGTCACCGAATACCGAGTGAAGGAATGCAAGCGCCATGACTGCAAGTGCAACATCGTTGAAATTTAGAGCAAAGAATTTCGAAACACCCACATCCAAGTTGTCGGATGATGCGTTACTGATCAGTAACCACCAAAACAACCCTGAGACAGTAACAATTCCTGCACCAAGTTTCGCTCGACTCGAAAGCATGTTGAAGATTGCAGGTTTATCGTAAATGTTCAATCGCAGTGCAACACGTTCTGCGAGTTCAAGCGATGCTTCACTGACGCCGAGATCAACTGATGACGGGTTGGAACCACTCGTTGAATGGTCACCTTCGTTCTCCGACATGCAAAACCCTTGAGCATGAGGCCTTATCAATTCATCCTTGCTGCACCTGCTCATGGGTGATGCATTTGCACCTTTTTCGTTCCGCCGTGATTTATCACAAACAGGACTTATGGGGATCTTGAACGTCACTCCTGATTCTTTTCATCCTGCTTCGCGTCAAAATAGCCTAGAAGAAGCAATACAATGTGGCCAAAGGATGATTGCAGAAGGTGCAGAAATCATCGATGTAGGTGGAGAGAGCACACGTCCAGGTTCAGATAACGTCTCTATAGAAGAAGAACTTAAGCGCGTAATACCCGTTATTTCTGGTCTCCGGGACGCATCTCCCTCGATTCAAATATCCGTAGACACACGCCACCATGAAGTCGCAAGAGCTGCTTTAGATGCTGGTGCAAACATCATCAACGATGTATCTGGATTGCGTTCTGAACACATGTTCGATTTGGTGCTCGAGCGAAAGGCTCCTGTCTGCATCATGCATATGCTTGGGGAACCAAAGACGATGCAAAACAATCCCTCGTACAAAAATGTCGTCGAAGAGGTCTCAAACCAACTTCTCGATACTGCGCAGCAACTTGTTGATGCGGGACACGACTCCAGAACTATCTGTCTCGATCCAGGAATAGGATTTGGTAAATCGTTGCACCACAATCTCGATTTGCTTAAAAGCTGGGACATGCTTCGTGGTGAGCATGATTTTTCCGTACTTTGGGGCGTTTCCCGAAAATCAATGATTGGCCAGATTACAGGCCACACCTCAACAGACGATCGGTTGTTCGGCACACTTGGCCTCGCCGCTTACGCAAATATGGTTGGTGTTGATTGGTTGAGAGTTCACGATGTGCAAGCACATACCGACGTACTTCAGGTTTTGCGAGCCTTGGATTAGGTCACGCCTCCACCGATGAATCCCGCAGCTGCAAACCACGCGCCAAGCATACTCCCGAGGTTGGTAAGAGCGGTGACCAAGAGCACACGTCCAGCACGATTGCTCCAAAATCCCCCAACGGATGTTCCTTTTAGGAACAATTGCAAATCCTCTGCAGTTGGTTCTGATATACGCAGTTGAACATATCCCGCAAACCAGCCCGCAGCTAGGGCTGGATTTAACGAGGTAATTGGGCTTGCAGCCGCAGCTGTAAGGATGGCTAACGGGTGGCCGCGAGCAAGAATGCAGCCAATTGCGGCGAATATTGCGTTGAAGAGTGTCCAAACCGTAAGCATCTTCACGATATCAACGTCATCATTGTTAAGCAAGGCAAATCCAACCAATCCCATAACGATCATTGGAATTGCAAACGGTAGTAGTTTTCCGAACATTCCTTTTTTCGGTACGGTAGAGATTTCATTGAATTCATCGGTCGCTAGCGGAGTGTAAGGGGTGAGTGTTTTTTGAATTCCTTGAAGATGACCTGCGCCAACAACGACGAGCATTTTTTCATCGGTTTTTGCTTGCATAATCCTCTCAGCGATGTACCGATCTCGCTCGTCGATCAACGCTTCGCCAGCTCCTGGTGAGAATTGTTTGAGTTCCTGCATCATGGAAGAAAGGAGGTCTGAATCGGAGAGTAATTCATCCAAATCAATCTCTTCCTCCGCTTCTTCATCCTCCGCAAAAAGAGAAAAAAGCAAACGAAAACGTTCTCTCCAACGCATTTTCTTCCATGCTCTGCGCATCGTAACTTGGATGTCTCTGTCAACTAAAGCGACGTCAAGCCCCGCTTCTTTTGCCGTCTCTACGGCCGCCAGCAATTCTGCACCTGGCTCTTGCCCTTCCAACAAGCCCATCCGACGTTGTTCAGCACTCAACATGGCTTGGATAAGGACCATTGGCGCCTTTCCTTCTTTGATGACGCGACGCAGCCCTTCTTTGTCCAAACGCCGACCTTCGACGAGTGCATCATGTCGAGTTTGACACAACTCCACGCCCACAACTTTCGGCTTATAGGTTTCAATTTGTTCTCGAACAGCCTCAACCGAGGCCGTTGCAACATGCGCAGTACCCAAGAGTCGTAGTGTGGGAGTGATGTCAATGAAAGGTGCAGTACTCATTCTGTTTCCTCCTCAATAGAAAACAACGCTTCCATTCTCTGAGAGAAGGTTGTCAGTATCTGGTCATGTTGTTCATCACTCGGGTGTGAATCATCATATCCAAGCGTAGGCATTTGGATTTGTCCTCCTGCCATCCCTCGATGTCCACCTGCTTGGCCGTCTGGGAATTCCTTTGACAGCACGAGTCCAATGTGCAGATTTTCTCGTCGACTTCGTGCGGATAGCAAGACACGATTTCTCTGAATACCGTAAACAAGAACAACATCCGTGTTTGAAGTTGCAAACAAAAAGTCCGCAACCTGTGCTAAGTCGTCTCGATGAATGAGATTCGTTATCGGTGCGAGCACAAGTCCATTTTTTTGAACCATCGTTGAGAGTGCTTGTCGAAAGGATTGCAAAGTCTCAGGAGTGCGAAGCGGTGCTTGTATGGATTGGAGCAATTCATCATCAACCCATGTGTTGAGCCACATCAGTGCTCGAAGGTCCACCTGGTTAAACGCTCGAGTAAACGAAAGCGTATCTGTACGGAGCCCAAAGGATAGTGCAGTCGCTAATCTTGGTGTCATCTCTAACGTCATGCTCATGAGTAGGTTAGCAATTAGTGAGGATGTGGCCGAGTACTCTGGACGAAGAAAAGCGACATCAGCAGAAACGGTCTTCTCTGAGGCATGATGATCGATGATGATGTGTGGCACACAATCTGCTGGTAGAATGTTGTTTGCTCCGGGCTGATGAAAATCGACTGTAATAATGCATTCAGCTTCGGATAAAACATCATCCAATTCCCAGTCGAGTATGATTCTTCGAAGCGGAATTTCCAACAAACGTACCATGGCTTGATTCTGTTGATGCTCAATCAATCCGCCGTGGTAGATTGTTGGCTGATGCCCTAAGTGAGTTACGAGTTCGTGCATGGCCAACGCTGATGAAAGAGCGTCTGGGTCTGGATTGTCGTGGCAGAAAATGGCGACTTTTGAATCCGTAGGTAGATGACGTATGTACGACTCGAGTACCGTTGCTCCTGCATGGCGCTCCCACGAGCGAACCTTTTCTTTGAACGCTGCTGATATGAGGTCCTGAACATCGATTTGATCGAGGTTTTCTATGTGTTCAACCGACAATTCTTCACTCAATATTGGTGCATCTGGCCAACGTTTTCTTATCTCAGTAAGTATATTCTCACCTTCAAGAACATCCGCGTCAACGAGAATGACTGCAGTCGGTTTATGACCTCCATCGGGCAATTCTGATGGGGCCATGGGCATTGGTAGTGGAAGAATTTCGCAGTCACCAATATCCTCTGAAATTTCCAGTTTTGAAGCAAGCCCAATCAATCGAGTTGGTCTTCGCTTTGAGCACCAATGTGCTAAGCCCACAGCAATTGGGCTGTGTCCGAGTACCAAGAACATAGGGTGCTCCTCAGGTTGAAATTTTGCGTGTTAGACTTGAAACTTCGTATTCAAAACGAAATCTGGACGTTTTCACGCTGAACGCCTTCAACAACGAACAAATCTTTCCTCACACACCCCTTAATGGAAGCAACAAAGTTGGTTGGAATCATTTGTATCGCAGAATTGAAATTCGTTGAAGAAGCGTTGTAAAATTCGCGTCGATCTGCAAGTTGGTTTTCCAATGCCACCAGTTGGTTTTGGAGGTTGACAAACGATGAGTCTGCTTTCAAATCAGGGTATTGCTCAGCAACCATGTTGATGCGAGGGATGAGGCCTGAGAGCATACCCTCAGCGGCACCAACGCCCTTAACATCTCCTTGTGCCAAACATCCAGCAGCCGTTTGCCGAGCCTGAGCAAATTGTTCAAAAATCTCTCTTTCATGCTCTGCATAACCTTTGACAATGTTGACAAGGTTGGGAATCATGTCGTATCTCTGTTTGAGTATGACATCAATATCTGCCCACGATTTCTTTGCATTTTCATCCAAGCGCACGAGACGGTTCCAAGTGCTGAAAAACCAAATAAGAAAGACAGAGAAAAGAAATCCACCGACAATAAGACCAATCATGAGTGCGTCCATACAGATTCCTTATGTTCAAGACTTATCAATTTATACTACAAACTACGTTGATATGATATGCTGGGTTAGAATGCGTTCGATATGGACGCCGTTACCGTTGCCCTAGTGCTTCTCGGAAGTGGCTGCATTGGTTTCTTGTTCGCTCCTCTTGGACTTGGTGGTGGTCTTCTTTTTGCTCCATTGCTGCACTATGGTTTGGGTTGGGAGATTGATGGCGCTCTGCTGATCGTTTCACTCGGACTGTCGGCAACGGTTGCATGGGGTTCTGGATTGCGCCATCGTAAAGAAGGTCTTTTTTCGGACCGACGTTTCAAGCAAAGTTTGAGGACTGCACTTCCAGGTGCATTCCTGGGTGTTGTAGCTGTTGCATCACTTGGAGGTTCATTCAATCTAATCTTCAAAGGGTTGAGTTTAATCTTCATAATTTGGGCTATTCTCAAAACGCTCCGATCCAACAAAAAATCGCCTGAAACTGAAAACAATTCAAACATGTTTCCAATGAGCCTAGGCGTAGGTTCGGGGGGTTTTCTCTCGTCCGTACTTGCAATTGGAGCAGGAGCAATCTACGTTCCAGTATTGAAGGTATACGGAGGTCTCGATTCGAGGAAGGCGATTGGGACCAGTCTTCACATCATGATGGTTGTTTTGCCCATTTCGATTTTAACACATTTTGTTGCACTTGATTCAAGCCAAATCGATTTGTTGTCTTCCAATCTCTTGCTTGTCCTTTGCTTACCGCTCATGGTTGTCATCGCAGCGAATCTTGGGGCTCGCTTTGGAATTGGAAAGATGTCAGAACAACATATCATGCATCTGTTTGTTGCAGTGCTTTTCGTCATTGGCATCCGGTATGCATTCGACCTCTCGTCGAGCATATCGTAAATCAGCAAGCATCGAATGCTTCGATGATGTATTCCGTAATTGGATTGGTCCAAGCCAACTCCTCTACCCCATCTTTACCTTGCAAAGCATAAGATCGAACAACGTCTCGAACTCGTACGTTTCCTTCGGATGATCGGGCAAGAATCGTCGCAGCCTTGATCGGTTTCCCAGTACCGTGAGGATCGTACACCGTATCCAGTGCTTCTTCAAGGAACCAATCTGCTTTCCCGCCTGGTTCACCTTCGTAGGTCTTCTTTGGGCGTTTCGCACCAAACATGCCGCCAGACTTTGGTTTGGTTTTTGGTTTCGATTGCGTTTTCTTTGGTTTTGATTTTGATGTTGAGCTTGATTTAGCGGAAGAACTTGCTTTGGCACTGGATTTGAATTCTTTTTCAAGTTCTGCCCGAATCTCAGATTCCAATTTTTCTCGAAGGGAATCCTCGTTACTCTCCGCCGCTGTTTTAGCAGCCCTTGAGACAGCATCGTCTCGTTCATCTTTCAATGCCTGTATGACGTTTATGTAGTGGCTTGCAACTTCAATGAGCGCAGTTTCCATTGCCGCCTCCATTTGCATTGAAACCACGTCTGAAGAGGATTCTCTCCATTTTCTCCACTGAAGCATGGTATTGTTGTGGATGTCTGAGCCACATTTTGGACAAAAGCTTCTCTTTGGGGGTTTGAGCACAGGTATTGCCCGCATTGCGTCTGGGTCGATTCCTTCGTGTTCCCCGCTTGCAACGTCGTGAATGTGGGTTGATGCATCCATACCGTGATCCATAGCCTCTCTGAACATACCGTCGGACATGTCCAAAGTTCCCGCTTTGATCATATCCCATCCTGTTGTTCCTCTTACGACTGCCCGGACGGCGGCACTAGCGGCTGGTGATTGACCAAATTCGTGTTTTTTGAACGGAGAGAGGTCTTCACCGGCCCCCTCAAAGGCTTGACCAATGTCGAAGTTCTCACCGTCATCGGCTGCGGCTGCGATACCCATCGAAATTGGATTTGCTCCTTCCTCAACACGCGCAATCATGTCAAATTTTTCCGCCATTGAGAGGTCCTCTCGATGGCGAATGACGTCCTTGATTTGGTTTAGGTCATGACCGGTTGAGGTGATGGGGCCCTGAACAGCCAAATCATGTCCGCACGACAGACAGAATTTTGCTGCAGCCTCCACTCCAGCTTCACAAACCGGACAATAGACCCCTGCCATGGTTACGAGATGCTTCAACCTCTTTTCAACTCTTAGGGTAGATGGGTTGCAAAATTAAGATTCTTTCTTCGCTTGTATGCAAGCGTCAAGAAGGCTCAATATTGAATCCCTGTCCAATTCAACCAAAATGGTCGGCAGACGTGGCCCACGTTCCCTGCCCATGATGCACAAATACAACGCCCTGTAAACGCTCCTTGGAGCAATCTCATTCTTGGACGCAGCACTTGAAATTGCAGATTGAATCTCTTTCACCGTCCATTCACAGGCCCTAAGCGATGCAATTAGATCCGGTAGGACCTTCATATTCTGATCATCCAACAAACCGATGGCATCTGAATCTGGATGTTCAAGGATGGTGATTCGAAGTTCGTCTGGGAAATGTTTCGATTGAATCCATGTCCGCATACGTTGAAGACGATCAGTCATGACTTGCGAAACGCTTTTGCTCAACCCTAAGGATTCCCAAACATCCTCGTCTTTGGATTTGGTTTGCGCCAGCAAAGCGAGGTGACGGAATGTAACCAGAGATGCTTCCTCTTTTTCCGAGATGCATGAGAGCTCGACAGCAGTTTTTGCATCTTCAATGGCAACGATCTGTCTTCGACTAAGCCCTTCCTTTTCCATTTCGAGTGAAAAATCTCTGGCGGTGGCTCGCTCAAACTCATCGGCTAGATTTACAAGACCCATGCCCGTGTCAAATTCAAT
>CEPA01136071.1_pt1 | contig 10498 bp, 10 predicted proteins | sample 356241 | NCBI WGS metagenome assembly CEPA01 (sample SAMEA2620542, study PRJEB7988) | marine metagenome | biome: marine biome (ENVO:00000447); feature: surface water layer (ENVO:00002042); material: "saline water (ENVO:00002010), including plankton (ENVO:xxxxxxxx)" | depth 5 m
ACTGAACGTAGTAAATATTTAAATGATTTAGGTATTCCATTAAATACAGACTCAACACTGAAAGGACAAACAGTGTTTTTAGCAGAACGTTGTGCAGAATTAATGCATGAAAATGTTATAACAGATAGAACAATTTTTGATGTTATAGCATTTGCAAAAAGTGCTAAATCAATAGACTTAATAGAAAGTGAAAAATTTGAAGATTATGCATCGCAATTTCTTAGTGAATACGATTATATTTTTTATATTTCTCCTGATGGCATTCCTATTGAAGATAATGGAGTGAGAGAAATTGATGAACATTATAGAGATTTAATTGATTTTTCTATAACACATCTTATTAAAAGGTATAGTTGGAAAGTTGAAAATATAGAAACTATAAAAGGTAGTACAGAAGAACGTATAGAGCAAATTCTTAAATATATAAATCCTTAGCCATATTTATAATAAAAACTATATTATAATGAAAAAATCTGAATTACAGGAATATATCAAAGAAGAAATTATTGATATTCTTACACAAGCAGAAGCTATGGTTGCGGTTAATAAGCAAACTATGGCTAATGATCCTTCATTAAAAGGTAAAGATCCTGAAGCTGTAAAAGCTGCAATTGCTCAAGCTAGAAAAACAAATGATCCCGTAATAGTACCTGAAGATGAAGATGATGATGCTTATAAAGCAGCAGGTAAAGAAAAAGGTATAGCTGCTCAAGCTTCATCTGATTTGAAAAAACAACAACAGATGGCTAAAATACAAGACTTCATTAAAAAAATGCAAGGAATGGGTATTGTAGATAAAGATAAAAAAATACTTGATAAAGAAGCCTATAAAAAGGAATTTTCAAAACTTAGAAATGTTAGATAAAAAAAATATTTTTAATATAGTTTTAATAATAGTAGTTTTTGCCTTATTAGCTTTTATTTTCCTTAGAGACACTTCTGCGGAATATGTAAAAGAATATAATAGTAAAATAGAAGCCTTAGAGCAAAAAGTTGATTCTCTACACTCTGAAAATGATGAATTAAAAATTCATTCTAAAGAATTAGAACACAGAGTAGCAGAATATGATGATAAAATAAAAAAGTTAAACACTAGAATATATGTTATTAAAAAGCAAACTCAACAAAAACTTAAAGCTGTTGATAGCTTTGGTGATGATGAGCTTGAACAGTTTTTCGCAAACCGTTACAGACAGCACAACGATTCAATTAACTAAGCCAGTAGCAAAGCTAGTAATCAAAGATCTTATACAGTTTGATGGAATGTCTAAAGAAGTAAAGACATTGAAAGAGGTTATAAGTGAATCAAACCAAAAAATTAATATACAAGATACCTTAATAATTAATTTGAAACAACAAGTTTTAAATTTTGAAAGTATTATTAATCAAAAAGAGAAACAACATCGACTACACGAAGAATTAACTGAAAAACTCCATACAGATTTAAAGAAACAAAAGTTTAAAAATAAATTAACTATGGGAGCTGGTATTTTAGTAGCAGTAGGTGTTTTAGTATTAGCTAAGTAATGGCGGAATTAAAGCAGGTAATAAGATCAGAATATCTGAGATGCGCTAAAGATCCAGTACACTTTATGCGTAAATACTGTTATATCCAACACCCCCAAAGAGGTAGAATCCAATTTAATTTATTTCCATTTCAAGAAAAAGTATTAAAGCTATTTAGAGATAATCCTTATTCTATAGTATTAAAATCAAGACAGTTAGGTTTATCAACTTTATCCGCAGGTTATTCTTTATGGATGATGTTATTTGCTAAAGATAAAAATATTCTTTGTATCGCTACAAAACAAGAAACAGCGAAAAACATGGTTACAAAGGTAAAATTTATGTATGAAAATTTACCTTCATGGCTTAAAGTAGATGCCGCTGAAAATAATAAATTAAATCTACGATTAAAAAATGGATCCCAAATTAAAGCAACATCCGCAAGTAGTGATGCCGGTAGATCAGAAGCAGTATCTTTGCTACTAATTGATGAGGCAGCTTTTATTGAAAATATTGGTGAAATATGGGCTTCAGCACAACAAACATTAGCAACAGGTGGGGGATGTATAGCATTAAGTACACCTTATGGTACTGGTAATTGGTTTCACCAAACTTGGACTAGAGCGGAAGCTGCAGAAAATGATTTTTTACCTATTAAATTACCTTGGTATGTACATCCTGAAAGAGATGAAGCATGGAGAAAAAGACAAGATGAATTATTAGGTGACCCTAGAATGGCTGCTCAAGAATGTGACTGTGATTTTTCAACATCCGGTGACATTGTGTTCTATCCTGAGTATATTGAGTATTATGAAAAAACTTATATAAAAGATCCATTGGAAAGAAGAGGAGTAGATAAAAATTTATGGGTTTGGGAATCACCTGATTATACAAGGGATTATGTAGTTGTAGCTGACGTTGCTAGAGGTGATGGAAAAGATTATTCTGCATTTCATGTAATTGATACTGAAAGTAATGTTCAAGTAGCTGAATATAAAGGCCAAATAGGAACTCAAGAATATGGTCATTTATTAGTAGGAGTTGCAACAGAATATAATGAAGCATTATTAGTAATAGAAAATGCAAATATAGGATGGTCTACAATTCAGGTAGCTATAGATAGAAATTACCCTAATTTATATTATTCACCAAAAACTGAATCAAATAGAGAAATGGTAGATACTTATTTTGATAAGTATATGGATACTGGAAAAATGGTAGCTGGATTTACAATGTCATCCAGAACTAGACCTATGGTAATAGGTAAATTTCAGGAATATCTTTCTGATAAAGGAGTTACATTCCAATCAAAAAGATTAATAGAAGAAATGAAAACATTTATTTGGAAAAATGGAAGACCAGAAGCACAACAAGGTTATAATGATGATCTAGTTATGTCTTTTGGGATGGCTATGTACATACGTGACACAGCCTTAAAATTTAGACAAAGAGGAATTGATATAACAAAACAAGCATTAAACAATGTTAAAGTAAATAGAACTAACTATCAAGCGGGATATTTTTCAAAAGGTTCCGATAATCCTTACCATATAGATACAACAAATGGTAAAGAGGATATTAGTTGGTTACTAAAATAATATTTATAATTATAATTATATACAAATGGCTGATACTGGCATATTTTCAAGGTTAAGAAGATTATTTTCAACTGACGTTATTATACGAAATGTTGGGGGTAATCAAATAAAAGTGATTGATAGTAGCACTATTCAATCTAGTGGTAAATTAGAAACGAATTCATTAATTGATCGTTATAATAGAATATATTCAACTAACCCATCATCACTTTATGGGTCACAATTTAACTTAAATTATCAATATTTAAGACCTCAATTATATTCAGAATATGATACTATGGATTCAGATGCAATATGTGCCTCTGCTTTAGATATTATAGCAGATGAATCTACACTAAAAAATGACGTACATGAAGTACTTCAAATTAGAAGTGCAAATGATGATATTCAAAAAATATTATATAATTTATTTTATGATATTTTAAATATTGAATTTAATTTATGGTCATGGACACGTCAAATGTGTAAGTATGGTGATTTTTTCCTAAAATTAGAAATATCTGAAAAATATGGTGTATATAATGTTATACCATATACTGCTTATCATATTGAAAGAGAAGAAGGTTTTAATCCTGAAAACCCATCTGAAGTTAGATATAGATATTCACCTGAAGGTTTAGTTAATCCTAGCTCTGGAATGTATAATGTTAGAAATGGACAAGGTGGAGGAATGAATGATAGAGGAATATATTTTGACAATTATGAAATGGCTCATTTTAGACTTATTACTGATGTCAATTATTTACCTTATGGAAGAAGTTATTTAGAACCAGGTAGAAAATTATTTAAACAATATACTTTAATGGAAGATGCTATGTTAATTCATAGAATTGCAAGAGCACCAGAAAAAAGAATATTTTATATGAATGTAGGAGCTTTACCTCCTAATGAAATAGAGGCATTTATGCAAAAAACTATTTCACAATTAAAACGTACTCCTTACGTAGATAAAGATACTGGTGATTATAACTTAAAGTATAATATGCAAAATATGATGGAAGATTTCTACATTCCAGTTCGTGGAAATGATACATCAACTAAAATTGAAACTACACCTGGTTTATCTTATGATGGTATACAAGATGTAGAATACTTAAGAGATAAATTATTTGCAGCTCTTAAAATTCCAAAAGCGTTTTTAGGGTATGAAGCCGATATTGAAGGTAAAGCTACATTAGCTGCTGAAGATATTAGATTTGCTCGTACAATTGAACGTATACAAAAAATAATGCTTTCAGAATTAAATAAGATTGCATTAGTACATTTATATACTCAAGGTTATAAGGATGAAAATTTAGTAGATTTTTCATTAAATCTAACTACTCCATCTATTATATTTGAACAAGAAAAAATTGAATTATTAAAATCTAAATCTGAATTAGCTCAATCACTTCAAGAACAAAAAATTGTTCCTACTGATTGGATCTATGATAATGTATTTAACTTTAGTGAAGACCAATATGAAGAATACAGAAACTTAATTAGAGAAGATTCAAAACGTCAATTTAGAAATGCTCAAATTGAAGCTGAAGGTAATGATCCACTTGAAACTGGTAAATCATATGGAACACCTCATGATTTAGCAGCGTTATATGGAAAAGGAAGAATGTATTCTGATCCAAAAGGTGTCCCACCTGGGTATGATGAAGATAGTCCTGGAAGACCTGTTGATTCTATTGTTAATAAAGGTAAACAAGATTCTAATTTTGGTAAAGATAGATTAGGAGTTAAAAGAATGAAAGATACTGATAAAAACGATTCAAATTCTATAAATCCTAATTTTAAAGGCAGTCCTTTAAGTTTAGAAGGAGCTAAAAGTGTTTATTTAAAAAACAAAGATATGTTTAAAAAATTAAACAAAAAGCAACTTGTCTTTGAAGATGATAAAAAGGGTGAATCCCTATTAGATGAAAAACAATTAAAGGAGTAATATCTTTTGCATATTTATAAATAAATATATTTTTTGATGAAAATAAAACACTCAAAGTACAAAAATACAGGTATTTTATTTGAGTTGTTGGTAAGACAAGCAACTTCTGATACCTTAAAGGGTACTGATTCTCCGGCTATTGATTTAATTAAGAAATTCTTTGTTAAAAGCGAATTAGGCCGTGAGTATAAGTTATATGAATCAGTTCTTAAATCTAAAGTCCTAACAGAGGGTAGGGCAAATACAATAATTTCTACAATTCTTGAAGCTTCTAAAAAATTAAATCGTACTAGCTTAAGAAAAGAAAAATATAATTTAATTGCTGAAATAAAAAACAATTATGATATTAGTTCTTTTTTTAATGCTCAAGTAAAAAATTATAAGCAGTTAGCTTCTTTATATACATTAATTGAATCTTATAATAATCCTAAAATAGTAGATACTGAGCAAGTAATTAATAATAAAGTTACTATATTAGAATATTTAACTAAACAAGATGTTTCTACAGAAAATGTAAAACAAAATGTAATTCAGGAGTTTAGAACATATGATAAAAGTACAAGAATTCTTACTTATCAAGTACTATTAGAAAAATTTAATACTAAATACCAGGATTTATCTAATGAACAAAAATCAGTTTTAAAAGAATTTATTAATTCTGTAGATTCAACACCTGACTTAAGAGAATTTTACAATAAAAAGATTAATGAATTAAAATCTTCATTATCAAAAGAATCTAAAAATATAACAGATAAAGCTACTCAAGTTAAGGTTCAAGAAATCTCTAAACTTCTTACTGAATTAGATAAAACAAATAAAGTTTCAAGTGATAATTTAGTAGATTTACTACAATATTTTGAATTAGTAAAAGAGATTAAAGTAGCAAATGGCAAAGTACAAGTATAAACTTAACGAAATGTCTAAAAAGGCATCTGCAGAAGATGCTGAAAAAGAATTAGGGATACCTAAATCATCTTTTGAGGTTGGTCAAGTTAGTTTTAGTAATGATGGTACTTCTAAATCTACAATTACTAATATAGATGATGTAACAGGGGCCGTTAGTTGGAAAATTGAACAACTACCCGGATTTGATAAATTATACCAAGAAGTAGATCAATTTGTTGATGCCGCTAAAAGAGTTTTCCAAAAAACTAAAGACGATAAAAAATTCATAGAAATATATGATGATGCTCGTAAGGTAAAAAATAAAATTAGAACCCACCTTAGAAATAATTATACAGATATATATAAAAGATTACAAATGAGAGGCATTGCCGAAGAAGATATTGAAGAAATATCTACATCAGGTGGAGCAGGTTCTTACTTAACTAAATATGCTTTTAAAAAACCTAAAAAGAAAAAAGTTGATGAAGCATCTAAAAATCCTGGAGCAACATTAGGACCAGGTCCCAAAGCAAGTGAAGATGGTGTAAAAGATAATTATTATGTTAAGGCATTTGGTTATAAATTAGCGCCATCAGTAAAAAACAGAAAATCCAAAGTAATCGATTATAGGCAACTTTGGAAAGAAAATCATATGTATAACCAAACACTGTCTGAAGCTGAAAATGATGTAGAGCAGTTTCAACAGAAACGAATTAATGATTTTGATGAACTAGAAAAAAGATTAGATGTTCTTCAAAAGAAATTAAAACAAGGAAAACTATCAACTATCAGGTATTATAGAGAAAAACCTGAAAGTTATTCAGTTGTTTATGGAACTGATATGATAAATGATTATTTTAACGATATAGAAACATTACTTACACAAGACGATTAATATGAAAACTTTACAAGAGCAATTTAATTTAATTAACGAAGGTAAAGGGCACAAAGGTGTGTTCTTAAAAGAAGCAAAAAGAAAGTATCCTAATATGGTTACTAATTCTGCAACCTTTGATCAAGCAACAAAAATCTTAAAAAACAGAGGAGTCATTTCAGAAATGATGGTTGTAGGAACCCCTGCAGTTACTCCAATTGAACCTAGAGAAAAATTAGATTTTGAAACTAAGTTTAAATCTTTTATTTCAGAAGAAAATAAAGTAGATAAAGAAGTAAAAGAAGCAGAAGGTAAAAGCTTTGATTATTCAGATAAGAAAAATTTAGACAATCAAATTGGTCAAGAAGTAATGAATGGTGTTTATTTTGAAGCAAAACAAAACCCAGACAAAACTATTGAAGAAATTAAAGAAATTGTTTCTAAAAACTTAGCTAAAGATGGTCAGTATTATATGAAAAATGCTGCTTTTGGAGTTGAAGGATTAGGATATGAAGAATCAAAAGTTGAAGAAGTTTCAGGTAAACACAAAGAATCAGGATATTCAGATAAATTAAAAGCTCTTGTTAAAGAATCTCTTGGTCAGGTTGTTACTATGAAATCTGCCAATCCATTTTCAATGGCAAGTCTTCAAAACCAAGTAGTAATGGATATGCTTAAAGAAAAAGAAGAAACTAATGAAGGTGATACTGATGCTAAAAGAGCAGATGACGCTAAAAGATTAGGTAAAAAAGGTGAAGAAAATATTTTCGGTGCTGGCGTTAAAAAAGGTGAAGAAGTAGAAAAGAAAAAAATGAAAAAAGTGAAAAAAGAAACTATTGATTCAAAATTAGCAGAAATTGAAGCAGCAGGTAAAGTAACTACACTTGAAGCTCAAATTGCAGCTCTTGAAGAAGCTATTGCAACTAAAGAACAAAGATTATCATTAGTAAATGAAGATAGTGAAATGGCAGAATTACTAGATAAAGGTAAAGTAAATGCTATGCGTAAAGAAATAAAATTATTAGAAAAAAGATCTAATAAAATGAAAAAACTTTATGAAAAACTATCAGGTGGTTCATATTCCGCTCCAGTACTAGATGAAGAAAACATAGATGAAATGGATGAAGTGAGCTGGAATGAAAAAAATAATCCAACAAGAAGCGCATCAGTAGGAGAAAGAGATCCTAAAAAAGTAGGACAAACAACTGCACAATACGCTATTAACGTAAAGTAATATGCCTGAACTTCTGATTGAAACTCAATTATGGAATAAACCTAATTCTTTAATAACTGAAAATGTTGATAAAGAAAATGGGAACATAGTTGTTGAAGGTATTTTAGCTACAGCCGAAGTTAAAAACGGTAATGGTAGATATTATCCAAGAGAACTTTGGGAAAGAGAAATGGATAAATACCAAGAAGCTATCAACGAAAGAAGAGCAACAGGAGAATTAGACCACCCAGAATCATCAGTAGTTAATTTAAAAAATGTATCACACTTAATTAGAGAATATTGGTGGGATGGAGATCATGTAATGGGTAAAATAGAAATTTTACCAACTCCATCAGGTAATATACTTAAAGAATTAATTAGAGCCGGAGTTACATTAGGAGTAAGTTCCAGAGGAATGGGAACTTTAGAACAAAATGGTAATGTAATGGAAGTTCAAGATGATTTTGAATTATTATGTTGGGATTTTGTTTCAACACCTTCTAACCCAGGTTCATTTATGGGTGTATTACAAGAAGGAAAAACACATCAAATAACAGACTATACTGCAGTAAATAACATCATTAGAGAGATACTTTGTTCTAAAGGATCTTGTCCTGTCTGTTAATTTTCGATAATCTACATATACGTATAACCGTAATGTGTTATCATTTTATATAACACTAATTATTATTAACTTTCCTATTACGGTTCCTAATAACCGTATTTCACAAAAACAATTTTGCGATATGTCAATTAACAGAGATTTGCTAACTGAAGCAATTGCTGACGCTAAAGCTGTAAAAGAAACAGCAATAGAAAATGCAAAGCTTGCGTTAGAAGAGTCATTTACTCCTCATCTTAAATCTATGTTAGCTGCTAAATTAGATGAAATGGACAAAGAATACGAAGAAGATGATGTTAAAGCTGAATCTGAAAACGTAGACGAAGTCGAAGTATCTGAAGAAGTAGTAAACGAAAAAGAAGAAGAAAAGGAAGTAAAAGAAGAAAAAGTCGATGAGATCGACTTGGACGAAATGCTTGCAGAACTCGAAGCTAATGACACTGTAGAAGAATCTAAAGAAGAAGTTTCTGAAACTGAAGAAGTTCAAGAATCTGAATCTGATGAGATTTCCGAAGCTGACAAAGACGAAGACAAAAAGAAAATGGAAGAGTCTACTGAAGAAGTTTCAGAAGAAGACAAAGTCGAAGAGTATGGTAAAAAATACGAAGAAGACGATGTTAAAACTGAAGCGGAAGAAGAAGAAGCAGAAGAAGAATCAGAAGAAGCAGGTGAAGAATCTGAAGAAGAAGAAATTGATTTAGAAGATATGTCTGCAGATGACTTAAAAGGCTTTATCGAGGATGTAATCAAAGACATGGTGGAATCAGGTGAATTAGAAGGCGGAGATGAAATGGAAGCCGGAGATGATCTTGATATGCCAATGATGGAAGATGAAACAGTTGAAGAAGTTAACGAAGAAGACAAAGACGACGAAAAGAAAAAAGTCGATGAGTCTGATGAGGTAGTTTCTGAGAAAAAAGACGACGAAGACAAAAAGAAAATGGAAGAAGAAATGAAAAAAGAAGACGACGATGACAAGAAAAAGAAAATGGAAGAGTCTGATTCTGAAGAAGTTTCTAAAGCATTAGAAGAAATCGAAGTCCTTAAAACTGAGTTAAATGAAGTAAATTTATTAAATGCTAAATTACTTTATACTAACAAAATTTTCCGAGACAAGAATCTTACTGAAGATAAAAAAGTTAAAGTGCTTAAAGCATTTGACAAAGCATCATCAGTTAAAGAAGCTAAAGTTATCTATGAAACACTTAATGATGGATTAATAAATAAATCTGTTGATATTAAGGGTATCAAAGGTAGCGCATCTAAAGCAACAGGTACAGCTCCTGTAGCTAAAAAACCAATCGTCGAAAGTGACGCTATGGTAGAAAGATTTAAAAAATTAGCTGGAATTATTTAATTTAATTAACCTATTTAATAACTTTATTATTATGAGTTTACAATCTCTTTTAGAAAGCGCTGACAACTTTAAGTCTTTGCAGTCTGACTCAGCTAGATTGTCTGAAAAATGGGAAAAAACAGGTCTATTAGAAGGTCTTGAAGGACAGCCTAAACAAAATATGGGTATGATCCTTGAAAACCAAGCTAAACAACTTGTTGTAGAAGCATCAGTATCAGGTGGAGGAACATCTTCACAAGGTAGATTTGTTGCCGGAGTCGGTGAACAATGGGCTGGTGTTGCACTACCATTAGTAAGAAAAATCTTTGGTCAAATTGCTGCACAAGAATTTGTAAGCGTACAGCCTATGAACTTACCTTCTGGGCTAGTATTTTATTTAGATTTCCAATATGGAACATCTAAAGATCCATATACTGCAGGTAACTCTTTATATGGAGACGTAAGTGGATTTGCTTCTAACTCGACTTCAGGTGGTTTATATGGTGCTGGTAGATTTTCATATTCTATCAACCA
>CEPA01135690.1_pt1 | contig 10473 bp, 9 predicted proteins | sample 356241 | NCBI WGS metagenome assembly CEPA01 (sample SAMEA2620542, study PRJEB7988) | marine metagenome | biome: marine biome (ENVO:00000447); feature: surface water layer (ENVO:00002042); material: "saline water (ENVO:00002010), including plankton (ENVO:xxxxxxxx)" | depth 5 m
TTTTTAATAGTAATAAAATAAAAAATTCCAAAATTGAAGCGGTTGTTCATTTGGCGGGTCTTAAATCTGTCAAAGAATCTTTAATTAATCCAGTTGAATATTGGAATAATAATGTTTCAGGATCACTTTCTTTATTTGAGGTTATGTTAAAAAATTCTTGCTTTAATCTTGTTTTTAGTAGTAGTGCAACAGTTTATGGTAATCCAAAAGAAATTCCTATTTTAGAGAATAGTTTTACTAACCCTATAAATACTTATGGCAAAACAAAGTTAACTGTTGAGAATATAATAAATGATTTAGCTAATAAATATTTTGAAGAATTAAACATTATTATACTCAGATATTTCAATCCTATTGGAGCACATTTTTCTGGTTTGATTGGAGAAAATTATAATTTTTCTTCAGGGAATATTTTCCCAAATATACTCAGGGTTGCTCTTAAAAAGGAAAAATATTTAAAAATATTTGGCAATGATTGGCAAACTTGTGATGGTACTGCAATAAGAGATTTTATTCATATTATGGATTTAGCCGAAGGACATATATCCGCAATTGAATTCTTAAAAAATAATTCGCATGTATCTTTAACTTTAAATCTTGGAAGTGGAGTGAAAACTTCAATTCTTGATTTAATTAAAAATTTTGAAAATGAAAATCATGTGGAAATACCATTCAAATATTTCGAAAAAAGACCAGGAGATACTCCTATTCTCCTTGCAAATTGTAAGTTAGCAGAAAATACTATAGATTGGAAAGTTGAGAGGGATTTAGCCGAGATGTGCAAAGATGGATGGAATTTTGCTAAAATTAATTCGCATATGTTTTGAAAAATTAATACTAAATTTTTATTTTAATTAAACATTTTTTATGAAAAAGAATCTTGTAACTGGTGGCTGCGGTTTTATTGGTTCAAATTTAATTTATAAACTTCTTGCATTAGATGAACACGTTATTTGTATAGATAATTTATCATCTGGAAATTTTAATAATATTTTTAAAATAAAAGATAATAAAAATTTTGATTTTATTCAAGGTGATATACTTCAAAATTATTCTTTAAAATTTGATAGACTTTGGCATCTAGCTTGCCCGGCATCTCCCAAAAAATATATGCAAGATCCAATACTAACTTCAAGAATTAATTTTGAAGGTACCTTAAATCTTTTAAAAATGGCAAAATTTAATAATGCAAAAGTTATCTTTGCAAGCAGTAGCGAAGTATATGGGGATTGTAATATTATTCCTCAAGATGAAAATATTTTTGGGATGATCAATACTCGAAGTAGAAGGTCTTGTTATTCTAATGGAAAGAGATTGGCAGAAACTTTATGTTTTGATTTTATTAGGAATTTTAATATGGAAATAAAAATAGCAAGAATATTTAATGCTTATGGGCCCAGACTAGGAAAATACGATGGAAGGGTTATTAGTAACTTTATATATCAAGCATTGAATAATAAACCATTAACAATTTTTGGGAATGGTGATCAAACAAGATCATTTTGTTACGTTAGTGATATTGTTGATGCTCTATTATTATTAATGGAAGATAATTATATTGGAGCAATAAATATTGGAAATGATTTTGAAATTTCAATAAAAGAACTTGCGAAAATAATTGATAAAAAGATCTTTTCAAAAAGAAAATTTATCATAAATAATAATAAATTAGATGAACCTTTAAGAAGATGCCCCTCTTTAAAATTAATTAAAAAAGTTCTTGATTGGTCACCAAATATTGATTTAGAAAAAGGATTAGATTACACAATTAACTCAATTAGAGAAGAAAGTTAAAATATTCAGAATAGTAACAACCTTTTTTTAATATTTGAAATAAAAGTTTTTTTTACTTAGTATAAACTTAAAGTATTCAAACTAGATTTTATAAATTTAAAATGGTAATCTCACTATAAATTATATGGCTATTAATATTTGTTGTATTGGAGCAGGATATGTAGGTGGTCCTACAATGGCAGTAATAGCTGATTTTTGCCCTAATATTTTAGTGAATGTTGTAGATATAAATGAAGATAGAATTAATGCTTGGAATAATAAAAATTTAAATAAATTGCCAATTTTTGAACCAGGTTTAAAAGAAATTGTTGAGAGAGTAAGAAATAAAAATTTATTTTTTTCTAAGAGTATCAAATCGGCTATTGAAAACGCAGATATCATTTTTATATCAGTCAATACCCCAATTAAAAAAAATGGATTAGGGGCTGGTAAAGCAAGTGACTTAAGATGGGTAGAATCAAGTGCTAGGCAAATAAAATCCTTCTCAAAGGGACATACTATAGTTGTCGAGAAAAGTACACTTCCAGTAAGGACTGCAGAAACTATTAGATCAATTCTCCAATCATCAAATTCCTCTGAAAGGGATACAAATCAAAAGAAAACTTATTCAATTTTATCAAATCCAGAATTTCTTGCAGAGGGAACTGCTATAGAAGATCTTAGAAATCCAGATCGAATATTAATTGGTGGAGAAGATGAATATGCAATTAAAACTTTAATAAATATTTATGAAAATTGGATACCTAAATCAAAAATTATTTGCACAAATTTATGGAGTAGTGAACTTTCTAAATTAATGGCTAACGCTTTTTTAGCACAACGAATAAGTTCAATAAATACCGTATCGGCTATATGTGAATCTACTGGAGCAGATGTCCAAGAAGTATCTTTAGCTATTGGAATGGATACAAGAATAGGAAATAAATTTCTAAATTCAGGACCAGGTTTTGGTGGAAGTTGCTTTAAGAAGGATATTTTAAATATTGTTTATTTAGCAGAGTTTTATGGCTTAAAAGAAGTTGGAGATTATTGGAAAAGTATAATTGAAATTAATAATTGGCAGAAAAAAAGAATTTATAAAATAATAGTTGAGAAACTCTATGGAAATTTAGCAAATAAGAAGATTGCGATTTTAGGATTCTCATTTAAAGCGAATACTAATGACATTAGGGAATCCCCAGCAATCTCTATTTGCAATAATCTTTTAAATGAGGGTGCAATTATTTCTATACATGATCCTAAAGTAGATAAGCAAACTATTATGGTTAATTTAGAAGTAAATAATCATGACAATATTTACGTCGAGGATGATATCGATACAGCTGTATTAAATTCTGATGCTATTTTAATTCTTACAGATTGGGATGAATATAAAAATTTAAATTACGAGCACTTTTCAAAATTAATGAGAAAGCCTGCTTGGGTATTTGATACACGATCGGTAGTAAATATAGAAAAAATTAAAAATACTGACTTGAAGTTCTGGAAAATTGGATATGGGATTAGTGAATAGCCTTAGCCATTGAATTTTCTTTTAATATGTTTCTCATACCAGAAAATAATATCCAGGCAAATATACTAATTCTTGCATCAAAATAAGTAATATCAAATAAGTGTGAAAATAAGAAAATACCTGTTGAGGTTTTCCAAGCAATATCAAAAATATTTTTATTATATAAATTAGAATTCGTTGCAGAATTAAATTCTCTAATTAAATTTTTTAAAGTTAAATAAATTAAATTAATAGATATCAATATTGCTGAGGGTAATCCATAACTAAATGAAATATCTAAAAAAAGATTATGTGAATGTTGTGCATTAATATTTGTTAAATCAAAAGATTTAAATAACGTATGAAATGAACCGGCTCCCCATCCGAATAATGGTTTTTCAGAAATCATATTTATAACAGCACTCCAAATAGTTACTCTCGGAGTTGATAGAATATTTTGTAATGATAAATCATTTAATTTATTGTAAAAGCCTAAAGGAATAATATTATTTATATTATTGGGTGATCCACTATATATTAATAGAAAAATAATTATACATAAAAAAATAAATAAAATTTTTAGGTAAGTTTTTGATTTAATAAAAAATAAAAAGAAGAAGATTATTGATAAGATTGCATTTCTTGAATATGTTAATAGGACCGAAAAACCTACTGAAAAACTTATTAAAATTGAAATTAATTTTTTTAATTTTATTTGTTCATTTTTCATTGCAAATGCTAAAGAAATATAAAAAATAATGCTCAACCACGAACCCGCATAATTTTGATTATTAAAAAATGAGGTAAGTCCCTGCACTTCGGTATCAATTGGTCTTTGATACCAGATTATGAAACCATCTAAAAAGCTATATGGTCCATACCACCCAAGAAAATATTGTCCTAAGCCACTTAAAATAAAAGGAACTGAGCTACAAATTAAAAAAAATAGACATTTTTTTCTTAGCTTTTTACTATTTAAATAAGGTTGAAATCCCCAGTAAATCCAAAATAGAGGAAGCCAATTAAAAAGGCCAATAATTGATAATTTGAAGTCATAATCATATCCTAAATAATGACTTTTTTGAGAATGCACAAAACAGCTTAAAATCATTAGTATTGAAGCTAAAAAAAATGGAATGTTCCAAGTATCCTTAAGTACATTTTCTTTATTTAGCTTTGTACCAATTATTAATGATGGGATAAAGGCAAGTAAAGATAAAAAAGGAGCTGATACAAGAAAAAATATGCCAAGTAAAAATAATTTATGTCCAAAATCAAATAAATTTGAGGAGATTTTTTTTACTATTTTTGAATATATCAATTATTTAAAGTAAAAACTATTCATTAATTTAAATTTTTTACGCTTCCTGCAGGATTCGAACCTGCGGCCCACTGCTTAGAAGGCAGTTGCTCTATCCAGCTGAGCTAAGGAAGCATTCTAAACTTTAGGAAAGGGGAAAAATAATTTGAGTTTTTGATTTTCTAAATTTTCCAAGAACCTAAATTTACTTATATTTTAGTATAGTTTAGTGCAAGGATCTACTTAATCTTTTTGTTTGTTTATTTTTTTATTTAAATTAATAAGTTTTCTTTCTTAAAAGTAAGGATAGTTTTTTTTATTCCCACTTCTAAATTTGTCTTAGCCGTCCATCCTAAATTATTAATATAAGAGGTATCAAGTTTTTTTCTTGGGGTTCCATCTGGTATATTGCAATCCCAAATTATTTCTCCTTCATATCCAATAATATTAGATATTTTTTGAGCTAATTTATAAATTGAAATTTCGTGTTCACTACCTACGTTTAACCAACTAATAGGATTTCCTGTATTATCTAAAGGGGCATTATCCTTTGAAGGAAACCAATTTTGCAAAGTATACAAGCATGCTTCAGCTAAATCATCTACATAAAGAAATTCCCTTAAGGGTTTACCAGTACCCCAGCAAATTATTTTTTCTTTTTTATATTTCTTGGCTTCAAAAATTTTTTTTATTAATGCTGCCATTACATGACTTTCTTTAGAATCATAATTGTCATTTGGACCATATAAATTTGTAGGCATAAGAGTAATTGCATCAAAATTATATTGCTTTCTATATGCTTCACATAATTTCAATCCTGCAATCTTTGCAATAGCATAATATTCATTTGTGCTTTCCAAGTAATCATTTAATAGATATGTTTCTTTTATTGGTTGTTTAGATAACTTTGGATAAATGCAACTACTACCAAGAAAAAGTAGTCTTTTAACTCCAAATTTATATGATGTTTCAATTAAGTTATTTTGAATCTTTAAATTATCTAATAAAAATTCAACTGGTTTTGTACTATTTGCCATTATGCCACCAACTTTTGCCGCAGCAATAATTACAATGTCTGGTTTTTTATTTCTAAACCAATCTTCAACTTTTTCATTATTTCTAAAATCTAACTTATCTCGAGAGGTTGTTAAGAGTTTTTTTTCACCACCGTTGTATCCATTTTTGATTAATAATCTACAAATTGCACTCCCAACCATTCCTCTAGAACCAGCAACAAAAATTGAATGATTATTATTAAAAAGTCTCATTTTTCTGATTTTTTTTTGGATTATAAATGCTTGGTATAGTTTCAATAGGATCTGATAAATTAAAACCTTGATTTTTTAAAATCAAAGTTTTTTTAGCTTCCTGATCATCATTAGATATCATTTCCTTAATAATTTCCTCCAATGAAGTTTTTGGCTCCCAATTAAGTTCTTTAAAGGCTCTTTTAGAATCTCCTAAGAGAAGATCAACTTCAGTCGGTCTGAAGTATCTTTCGTCTATTCTAATAACAGTTTTGCCATTATCAGCTCGTATTCCTACTTCATTAATTCCCTTCCCTTTCCAAAGGATTCCTTGTTCGCTATCTTTAGAATTCCATCCTAATTCTAAGGCACATATTTCTACAAATTTTCTGACGGTTTCCGTTCTTCCTGTTGAAATAACATAGTCTTTTGGAATATCTTGTTGAAGCATTAACCATTGCATCTCTACATAATCTTTCGCATGCCCCCAATCTCTTTTTGCATCAAGATTGCCAAGATATAAGCAATCTTCCATACCAAGATTTATTCTGGTAAGAGCTCTAGTGATTTTTCTAGTTACAAATGTTTCTCCTCTTCTTTTGGATTCATGATTAAATAAAATTCCATTGCAAGCAAAAATTCCATAAGCTTCTCTATAATTAATTGTGATCCAATACGCGTATAATTTTGCCACAGCATAAGGGCTTCTTGGGTAAAAAGAAGTATTTTCATTTTGAGGTACTTCTTTTGCTAAACCAAAAAGTTCAGAAGTACTAGCTTGATAAATTTTTGTTTTTCTAGCTAAGCCTAAAAGCCTCACTGCATCTAATATTCTTAATGGGCCTAGAGCGTTGCAGTTTGAAGTATATTCCGGAGTCTCAAAACTAACTGAAACATGACTTTGAGCACCTAAATTATATATTTCATCAGGTAACACTTTTTCAATAATTCTATTAATATTTACACTGTCGGTGAGATCACCATAATGAAGAATTAAATCTAAATTATTTCTATGGGGGTCTTGATAAAGATGATCTATTCTATCTGTATTAAAACTGCTTGTTCTTCTTTTAATACCGTGCACCTCATAATTTTTTTTAATCAGAAATTCGGCCAGATAACTTCCGTCTTGTCCAGTAATGCCTGTAATTAAAGCTCTTTTTCTTTTTGTCATAATTATATCTTGATTAATTACAATTGTAATTATCCTTGAATCTTACGATATCATCTTTACCTAAGTTATTGCTATATTGAATATCAACTAATATTAAAGGATATAAAATAGTTTTTGCTGATCTATTTCTTTCAGCTGTAGTTAAATATATACTTGAATTTTTAAACTATATTTTCCCTTATGGTTTTACTCTTAAAGTATTTCTTATGAATTGATCCAATAAATTATATATGGTTCAATTTTATTTTTCTATATTGCTCTTCAAAGATAAACTTCTTATTTCATTAAAATTCATAATTGTATTTCATAGTTTATTTAGTACCTGAAATCTTAAATATATGTACTTAAAAAGTCTATTATTGCTATAACTATATTGATTTAGAGTTTGCTTTCGCATTGATGATCTTGATAAATGCCATATTATTGTACCGAATTAATAAATTAAGATATCAAGAATTATTTTATTATTAAAACTTATTTATATGAAGATTTAAAAAAGTTTTTAACGTATAATTTAGTTTTGTATTATTGATAAAATTAAGAATTATTATACGTAATTTTATTATAATATTAATAAATAAATTTAAAAATTATTTTGCCTAAAAAAGTATCAGCTCTACAAAAAAAGGAAATTTTAAATTTATTTAAAGTTGGAGTTGATCTTAATGATATATCAGCAAAATATAATTTTTCTTTAATAACTATTGCGAGACATTTGAAAAATATCCTTGGAGCGGAGAAGTTCAATGAATTAAAAAATAACAAAAAAAAATTCATAAAAACTGATAAAAAAAATGATATCGTTGGAAATTCAAATAAAACTAACAAACTTCAAGCCACCAGAAAAGAAGAGCAATCTAATGAGCAATTTTTTGAGGTAATACCTATTACAGAAGGTATAGATTTTAATCATCACAAGGAATTTGCCTCAGAGCCATTAAAAGATGCAAATTTACCTGAGATAGTTTATATGCTTATAGATAAAAATATTGAATTAATACCAAAGATGTTAAGAGAATATCCGCAATGGAGTTTTCTTCCAAATGAAGACTTAGATAGGATGACTTTGGAAATTTTTGAAGAGCAAAAATATGCAAAGAAATTATGCACAAAAAATCAAAAGTTAATAAAGGTTCCTAATTCGAATGTTTTTTTAATAGCTTCAAATGTCTTGAAATCTAAAGGTATTTCAAGAATAATATTTAATAACTTATTAATTGCTCTTTAAATACTAAGCGTGATGCAGTTTAAAATTATTTTTTGAAGTTTAAAATTGAAAATATAATATTTCCAAAAAATGATCCGGCGATAAAACTAGAACCTAAAGAAAAAGAGATAGGTAATTCTATAGTTTCAATATTTATAAACTTCACAATTCTTTTTTGATTACTATTTTGAATAACTATTATTAAGAAAGTAAATAGAAATAAACAAGTAAATAAAGACAATATATTTGATAATAAAAATTTTTTCATTTTGGCATATATTCCTTATTCTAGATCATTATTTAAAATAAGCTTATAAATATAATTTTTTGCTACTCCTGATTTTTTAGATAAGTAATTTGCAGCGCTTGAATGACTTAACCCAGCTTTTATTAGGGAATTCATTTCTTTTCTTAAATCATTTTCCATTATTTCGAGATTATCATTAATTTTTTTCTCACCAGCAATTACTATGGTGAATTCGCCTTTAGGTTCCGAGTTTCTTAGATTTTTGATAATGTGATCAATCTTAAAACCAAAATGTTGTTCATATCGTTTGGTTAATTCTTTTAGTACTACTATTTCTCTGTTAATTCCTATTAAATCTTTAAGATCATCTAAAAGTTTTAGAATCCTTTTAGGAGACTCATAAATTATTGTTGTTATTTGGCTTGCAGCAATTATTTTCAAGATTTCATTCCTTTCTTTTTTTATTTTTGGCATAAATCCATAAAATGCAAATTTTGAAGTATCAATGCCGCTACTAACCAAGCCTGTAATAGCCGCACATGGACCTGGCACACAAATTACATCTAAATCTTTCTCTTTAACTTTACGTACTAGATTATTCCCTGGGTCACTAATAGTGGGCATCCCTGCATCAGATACTAAAGCAATTGAATCACCTTTTTCTAGTTTTGAGATAAAAAATTTTAATTTGCTTTTGGAACTAAATTTATGATAACTACTAAGTTTTTTTGTTATTCCTAAGTAATTCAGTAGCTTTTTTGTAGTTCTAGTGTCCTCACATGCAATTAAAGATACACCTTGAAGAATATTTGATACTCTTTTAGAGATATCTGCTAAATTTCCTATAGGTGTACCAACTATGTATAAAACTCCTTTTTCAGGTTCCTCTTTTCTGTAAGATAGTAAAGCGTTCTTATTCATTTAGTGTTTAATTTACCAGATGGAATAGAGATAAATAATCTTATCAATGATTTGAGGGTAATTAGTTGGGAAGCTGCAGATATACTCCTATTTTACTCTAATCAATTAGAAGATAAAAATATAAATAAGGATCTTATTCAAATTAAGGACAATAATGAGCCCGTAACATTGGCAGATTTAAAAGTTAATGAACTGATAATAAACCGATTAAAACAAAAATATCATAAAAGCAATTGGCATCTATTGAGTGAAGAGAATGGAATTGTAAAATTTAATAATGAAAATATAGATTTCAATTTTTTATGGGTTTTAGATCCTCTAGATGGAACAAAGGACTTTATCCAAAAGACCGGCCACTATGCACTACACTTGGCTCTAAATTATAAGAATAAACCTTATTTAGGAATTGTTTTAATACCAGAAAAAGAAGAGCTTTGGATTTCAAATGGCAAAAAAGCTTGGTGTGAGAATAGGCTTGGATTAAGGAAGAAATTTAAATTATCCAAAAAAGAGATATTCGAAGAAATGATATTGGTAACTAGCAATAATCATAAAAATCAAATTTTGAAAAATATTATTAATAAAGTTGGATTTAAAGAATCTATTAGTATGGGTAGCATTGGTTGCAAAATCGCATCTATTTTGAGAGGGGAGAGTGATATTTACATTTCTATAAGTCTTCCCGGACAAAGTTCCCCAAAAGATTGGGATTTTGCAGCTCCAGAAGCGCTATTGAAGACGGCAGGAGGGGCCATAACAAATCTTGAGAATAAAGATTTAATCTATAACAGTCCTTTCTATAAGCAAGAGGGATTAATTATTGCTTCAAATAATAGAGAAAGACATGAAAATATTTGTCTTCAGATAAAGACAATCTTAGAGAAAAATAAAGTTAGGCTCTACTAAATTTAATTTAATGGAGCCACTGGGGTAGGTGTTGGTTCTGGATAAGAGAAACCATTGTTTTGGGATACCCCTCTTAAAGTGAGATTTATCCTTCCTCTACTATCAATTTCACGAACTCTAACTGTAACTTCATCTCCCTGTCTTACAACATCTTCAACTCTCTCTACTCTTGCTTCAGATAGTTG
>CEPA01036964.1_pt1 | contig 10458 bp, 3 predicted proteins | sample 356241 | NCBI WGS metagenome assembly CEPA01 (sample SAMEA2620542, study PRJEB7988) | marine metagenome | biome: marine biome (ENVO:00000447); feature: surface water layer (ENVO:00002042); material: "saline water (ENVO:00002010), including plankton (ENVO:xxxxxxxx)" | depth 5 m
AAGGTTTTATCAAAAGACATTTTCAACAAAGAAACTGGTGAAGTCTTACTTGCAGCAAATACTGAGATTGATGAAGAAGTTCTTCAGCTCATCAAAGATAGTGAAATTAATGAAATCAAATGTTTATACATTAACGAATTAGACAAAGGCCCTTATATCTCAAATACGTTAAGAGTTGACCCAACTTCTAACAGGCTCGAGGCACTTGTTGAAATTTACAGAATGATGAGACCAGGTGAGCCACCTACAAAAGACTCTGCTGAAACTCTATTCAATAATTTATTCTTTAACGAAGAAAGATATGACCTTTCAGAAGTTGGAAGAATGAAATTCAATAGAAGACTAAGGCTTGATTCAAAGAAAGAAAATCCACACATACTAGACAAGCAAGACATTATTGAAGTTATGAAAGGTATTGTTAATATTCGTGATGGTCACGATATAGTTGATGATATTGATCACTTAGGTAACAGAAGAGTAAGATCAGTTGGTGAGATGACTGCCAATCAATTCAGAGTTGGCTTAATTAGAGTAGAGAGAGCAGTTAGAGAAAGATTGAGCATGGCAGAAGCTGATGAATTAGGTCCTCAAGATTTAATTAATGCAAAACCAGTTACTGCTGCAATAAAAGAGTTTTTTGGTTCAAGTCAGTTATCACAATTTATGGATCAAAATAATCCTCTTTCAGAAATTACTCATAAAAGGAGAGTTTCTGCATTAGGACCGGGCGGTCTCACAAGAGAAAGGGCTGGATTTGAAGTTAGAGATGTTCATCCTACTCATTATGGAAGAGTTTGTCCTATCGAGACTCCAGAAGGACCAAACATTGGTTTAATTAATTCCTTTGCTTCATATTCAAGAACTAACCAGTATGGATTTATTGAAACTCCATATAGAAAAGTTGTTAATGGAAAAGTTACCAATGAAATAACTTACTTATCTGCCATCGATGAAGCAGAGCATGTAATTGCTCAAGCCAATGTTATGCTAGATAAAAACAACAAATTTGTTGATGATTTAGTTGCTGTAAGACATGCAAATGAATTCGAATTAATGTCACCAGATAGGATTGATTTAATGGATGTCTCACCTCAGCAAGTTGTATCGATTGCCGCATCTTTAATACCATTCCTTGAGCATGATGATGCTAATAGAGCTCTTATGGGCTCAAATATGCAACGTCAAGCTGTACCTGTCTTACGCGCCGAAAAGCCCTTAGTTGGAACAGGACTGGAAACAGTTGTCGCTAGAGATTCTGGAGTATGCATAGTTGCTAAAAACTCTGGTGTAGTTGAAAGTGTAGATGCTTCAAGAATTGTTGTAAGAGTAACCGATAAGAGATCTAAAACAGCATCAGATGTATACAATTTGATTAAATACACTAGATCTAATCAAAACACTTGTATAAATCAACGTCCAATTGTTAAAGCTGGAGATGTTGTAAAGTCAGGAGATATTCTTGCTGACGGACCATCTGTTGATAATGGAGAATTAGCACTAGGTCAAAATATAAGAATTGCATTTATGCCATGGAATGGATACAACTTTGAAGATTCAATTTTAATATCTGAAAAAGTTGCTAGAGAGGATAGGTTTACTTCAATCCATATTCAAGAAATAGTTTGTATTGCTAGAGATACCAAGCTTGGTTCTGAAGAAATAACAGCAGATATTCCAAATGTAGGGGAAGGCTCTTTAAATAAGCTTGATGAATGTGGAATTGTTTATGTAGGAGCAGAAGTTGAACCGGGAGATATACTTGTTGGAAAAATTACTCCTAAAGGTGAAACACAACTATCACCTGAAGAAAAACTTCTTAGAGCTATATTTGGAGAAAAGGCATCCGATGTTAAAGATACATCTCAAAGATCTAGTTCAAAAGGAACTGTAATTGGCGTTGAGGTATTTACAAGAGATGGTGTTGAAAAAGATGTTAGGTCTCAAGCAATTGAGCAGGATCATCTTGATCAATCCAAGAAAGATGCTGATGATGAAGCTGCTGTTGTTGAGCAAGCAACAAAGACTAGACTAATTGATTTATTAAAATCAAAGAAAGCTATTAAAGGTAATGGTGTAAAAAAAGGAGAATCGCTGTCTGCAGAGAAATTAGAATCTTTCAATATAAACGATATTTTTTCATTAAGAACTGATACTGAAACAACGAATAAAGTCGTTGAGGAAACAGAAACTCTATATAAACAATATATAAAAGATATCAAAGCAAGATTTGAAGAGAAAAAAGATAAAATTATCAGAGGTCATGATTTAGCTCCAGGCGTTATAAAGATTGTTAAGGTTTATCTAGCAATTAAGAGAAGAATACAGCCTGGCGATAAGATGGCTGGAAGACATGGTAATAAAGGTGTCATTTCTGAAATTATGCCTGTTGAAGACATGCCATATGATAATAATGGAAATCCAGTAGACATTGTATTAAACCCATTAGGGGTTCCATCAAGGATGAATGTCGGACAGATTTTAGAGACTCACATGGGTCTTGCTGCAAAAGGCATTGGCATGAAAATTGATAATATGCTTAAAGAAAATGCAAAACCTGCTGAATTAAAATCATACTTGGATAAGCTATACAATAAAAATGCTGCTAATAAAGAAGATATTAATTCGTTTAATAATTCTGAAATTTTAGAATTGGCTGAAAATCTAAGAGATGGCTTACCTATTGCAACTCCAGTTTTTGATGGAGCAAAAGAAAGTGAAGTCAAAGACCTTCTGAAATTAGCAGATTTACCAGAATCAGGTCAGATTACTTTATACGATGGAAGAACAGGTACAAAATTTGAGAGACCGGTTACTGTTGGATATATGTACATGATTAAATTAAATCATTTGGTAGATGACAAGATGCATGCTCGTTCAACGGGCTCATATAGCCTTGTTACTCAACAACCACTTGGAGGCAAGGCTCAGTTTGGCGGACAAAGATTTGGAGAAATGGAAGTATGGGCACTTGAGGCGTACGGCGCATCTTATACATTACAAGAAATGTTGACTGTAAAATCTGATGATGTTTCTGGTAGAACAAAAATGTATAAAAATATTGTTGATGGAAGTTATGAGATGGATGCAAATGTTCCTGAGTCATTTAATGTGCTCAGCAAAGAAATTAAATCTCTAGGTATTAACATCGAATTAGATTTAGATAATCAATAGGAGAATAAATTGAAAGACTTATTAAATGCTTTAAAAACTGGTCAAGAAGATTTCACTACTATATCTGCTGGCCTTGCTTCTCCTCAAGTAATTAGATCTTGGTCGTTTGGAGAAGTTAAAAAACCTGAAACTATAAATTACAGAACATTTAAACCAGAAAGAGATGGCTTGTTTTGCGCAAAGATTTTTGGACCTGTAAAAGATTACGAGTGCATATGCGGAAAATATAAAAGAATGAAGCATAGAGGCGTTGTCTGTGAAAAATGTGGTGTTGAGGTGACTCTTGCTAAAGTAAGAAGAGAAAGGATGGGTCACATTGATTTAGCAGCACCTGTGGCTCACATATGGTTTTTAAAATCGTTACCTTCAAGAATAGGTTTATTATTAAACGTAACACTTAGAGAAATTGAGCGCGTACTTTATTTTGAAAGCTATATTGTCACAGATCCTGGGTTGACCGAGCTTGAGAAAGGTCAAATCCTTACTGAAGAAGAATGGGTAGAAAAGTATGAAGAATTTGGTGATGAGTTCTCTGCTGGAATGGGTGCAGAAGCGGTTCAGATTTTATTAGAAGAGTTAGATATTGATGATGAAATAAGAATTATCAGAGAAGAGATTCCTCAAACTAATTCAGAAACTAAACTAAAGAAATTATCAAAAAGACTAAAACTTTTAGAAGCCTTCAGTGATTCAGGAAACAAGCCTGAATGGATGGTAATGAATGTACTACCTGTTCTGCCTCCAGATTTAAGACCACTCGTTCCACTTGAGGGAGGAAGGTTTGCAACCTCAGACCTTAATGATTTATATAGAAGGGTTATTAATAGAAACAATAGATTAAAAAGGCTGCTTGAACTTAATGCTCCTGAAATAATTGTTAGAAATGAAAAAAGAATGCTCCAGGAATCTGTTGATGCGCTTTTAGACAACGGTCGCAGAGGAAGAGTTATCACTGGAACAAATAAACGACCTCTTAAATCTCTTGCAGACATGATTAAAGGTAAGGGCGGACGTTTCAGACAAAATTTATTAGGAAAAAGAGTTGATTATTCCGGTCGATCTGTAATCGTAGCCGGTCCAAATCTAAAACTTCACCAGTGCGGCCTACCTAAAAAAATGGCTTTAGAATTATTTAAACCTTTTGTGTATGGAAAACTAGAGAATAGAGAACTAGCAACAACAATAAAAGCTGCGAAAAAATTAGTTGAAAGAGAAACTCCAGAAGTCTGGGAGGTTCTAGAAGAAGTAATAAGGGAACATCCTGTATTACTTAATAGAGCGCCTACTTTACATAGGCTTGGTCTTCAAGCTTTCGAGCCTAAGTTAATTGAAGGAAAAGCAATTCAACTTCATCCATTAGTGTGTGTTGCATTTAATGCTGACTTTGACGGAGATCAAATGGCAGTTCATGTTCCTTTGACTTTGGAAGCTCAACTAGAAGCTAGAGCATTAATGATGTCGACAAACAATATTTTGTCACCAGCAGACGGCTCACCAATTATCAATCCAACTCAGGATATTGTCCTTGGTTTGTATTATATGACTAGGGATAATGCTAATGCTTCCGGAGGTGGAAGAGTTTTTAGTAATCCAGATGAAGTGCTCAGAGCATATGAAACTGAAAATCTAGAAGTTCATTCTCCAATTAAAGTTCGAATCAAAGATATGAACGGTGAAACATCTCTTCAAGAAACTACAGTTGGAAGAACTCTCATATGGAGAATCACTCCAGTAGAAGTTGGCTTTGAAAATATCAATAACGTGCTTAACAAAAAATTAGTATCGAAGTTAGTTGATATCTCTTACAGAAAAGCAGGCCTTAAAAAGACAGTTATTTTTGCTGATCAGTTAATGTATTTAGGCTTTGACTTTTCTACTAGATCTGGCTCATCAATTGGTGTTAATGATTTCGTAATTCCTGAAGAGAAAGCAAAAATCATTGATGCGTCCGAAAAAGAGGTCAAAGCTATCGAGAAACAATTTGATTCAGGACTGGTCACAAGGGGCGAAAGATATAACAAAGTTATTGATATTTGGTCTAGAGCTAATGAACAAGTGGCAAAAGCTATGATGGAAAAAATTAGTACCGAAAGTGCTCAAACACCAGATGGAGAAAACATCGATCAATCTTCATTTAACTCAGTTTATATTTATGCAGATTCTGGTGCTAGAGGATCTCCTGCTCAGATAAGACAGCTGTCAGGAATGAGGGGATTAATGTCCAAACCTGATGGTTCAATCATAGAAACTCCAATTACAGCTAATTTTAGAGAGGGTCTTTCTGTACTTCAATATTTTATCTCCACACACGGTGCAAGAAAAGGATTGGCAGATACAGCATTAAAAACAGCTAACTCTGGTTATTTAACAAGAAGATTATGTGACGTTTCTATGGACTCTGTAATTAATATTGATGATTGTGGAACTGAAGAATCAATTACAGTTACATCAATAATTGATGGCGGCGAGATTATTCAAGCATTAACAGACAGAATTCTTGGAAGAGTTATTGCTGAGCCAATACTCGATGCAGACGGCAAAGAGATTTTTGCAGCAAATACCATGCTCGATGAAGAAGCTCTAGAAGTTATAAGTGAGCTTAATTTATCAAGCCTAAAAATAAGATCACCAATGACTTGTGATGCTTCGATAGGCGTTTGTGCTAAATGTTACGGAAGAGATTTGGCAAGAGGCCATCTTGTTCACCGAGGAGAAGCTGTTGGAGTTGTTGCAGCCCAATCAATTGGTGAGCCAGGAACTCAGTTAACTATGAGAACATTCCATATCGGGGGAGCTGCTTCTAGTTCATCAGAGGATAATGCAATTTATAACAAAAATGACGGCGTGGTTAATTTTTCTGATGATATTAAATCTGTTACTAACAAAGATAAATTAGAGGTAATAGTCTCAAGAAATGCAACTTGCACAATTTCTGATGCTAATGGAAAAATAACTGAACAATACAAATTACCTTATGGTGCAACCATTCAAGTAAAAAATCTTGCTGAGTTAGAAAAAGGCACACAAATAGCTTCATGGGATCCTTATACCAGACCAATTGTTTCTGAAACATCTGGTAAGGTTAAGTTTACTGATATAGAAGATGGTGTGAGCGTAAGAGAACAATTGGATGAACTTACTGGACTCTCAAGTATTGAAATAATTGAAGTAGCAGATAGACCATCAGCAGGAAGAGATTTAGTCCCAACTATTGAGATTGTTGACTCAAAAGGAAAGCCTGTTTTAGTTGGTGAATTTAAGCAACCGGCAGTTTACCCACTGCCAGCTGGAGGTCTTGTAAATCTAGCTAATGGTCAAAAAATATCAGCTGGTGAAGTTATAGCGAGGATGCCACTTGTTGCATCTAAAACTAAAGATATCACTGGTGGATTACCAAGAGTTGCTGATTTATTTGAAGCTAGAAAGCCTAAAGACGCTGCTGTTCTTTCTGAAGAATCCGGCATTATTTCTTTTGGCAAAGAAACAAAAGGAAAAGTAAGGCTTGTTATCACACCAGAAGGCGCAACAAAGAAATCTCAAAATGTTGAGATGTTAATTCCAAAACATAGAACTTTAAATGTTTTTGAGGGCGAGCGTGTTAATAAGGGAGATGTCATATCTGAAGGACCATTAAGCCCTCATGATATTCTTAGACTCAAAGGAATACCTGAATTAACTAATTTTATAGTTAACGAAATTCAAGATGTTTATAGACTTCAAGGCGTATCGATAAATGATAAACATATTGAAACAATACTCAGACAAATGCTTAGAAAAGCTCTTATTCTTGATGGAGGCGATACGAAGTTCATCCAAGGAGACCAAGTTAGTTATGCTGATCTAAAAGAGGCTAATAATAGAGCTGAATCTGATGGTAAAACACCCGCAGAATATGAAAGAGTTCTTTTAGGTATAACAAAGGCTTCACTGGCAACAGATTCATTTATTTCTGCAGCTTCTTTCCAAGAAACTACAAGAGTTCTTACGGAGGCAGCTGTAACTGGCAAGAAAGACCATTTAAGAGGATTAAAAGAGAATGTTGTTGTTGGAAGATTGATTCCTGCTGGAACTGGAATGGAATTCCATGACAAACTTAAAACTAAGAAATCAAGTGATTTTGATGAGCAACTATTATCTGATGACGATATAGAGGCGGCATTAAGACAAGAACTTCAAGAAAATGATGAAGAATAATGTTGACCATTAAGACTATGCTCTATAAAATCGCCGCGTATATAAAAAAATAATATGGCTACAGTTAATCAGTTAATAAAAAAATCACGGAAACCAAAGGTTAAAAAAACTGATGTTCCTGCTTTAAATGCATGTCCACAAAGAAGAGGCGTATGTACTCGTGTTTATACTACAACTCCAAAGAAGCCTAATTCAGCTTTAAGAAAAGTTTGTAGAGTAAGGCTTACAAGTGGCTATGAAGTTACCTCTTATATTGGTGGTGAAGGCCATAACCTTCAAGAACATTCTCTTGTTCTAATCAGGGGCGGAAGAGTTAAAGATTTACCAGGTGTAAGGTACCACACAATCAGAGGAACCCTTGATACATCTGGTGTTGCTAGCAGAAAACAAAGAAGATCGAAGTACGGCGCAAAAAAAGGTAAATAAAGATGCCAAGAAGAAGAAGTCCCGAGAAACGCAAAGTATTACCTGATCCAAAATACAAAGATATTGTTCTTGCTAAGTTTATGAACAATTTAATGAAGGATGGAAAAAAGTCAGTTGCTGAAAAAATTGTATATGGCGCATTTGATCAAATAACCAAAACATCAAAAGATGATCCATTAATGATTTTCATGAAGGCTCTTGAAGAGGTCAGCCCAGTTGTAGAAGTTAAGTCTAGAAGAGTGGGTGGGGCAAACTATCAAGTTCCAGTTGAAATTCGTCCCTCAAGAAGACAGGCTCTGGCAATGCGCTGGATTGTTGATGCAGCTAGGAAAAGAAATGAAAAGTCTATGGATTTAAGGCTTGCTGGAGAACTTCAAGATGCTTCTCAAAAAAAAGGCTCTGCTTACAGAAAAAGGGAAGATGTTCATAAAATGGCTGAAGCCAATAAGGCCTTTTCACACTTCAGATTCTAATTAATAAACTTAAATTATGGCAAGAGATACAGTATTAAATAAATATAGAAATGTAGGTATATGTGCTCATGTTGATGCAGGTAAAACTACAACTACTGAAAGAGTTTTATTCTACACAGGTTTATCTCATAAAATCGGTGAAGTTCATGATGGTGCAGCTGTTATGGATTGGATGGAGCAAGAACAAGAACGAGGTATAACAATTACATCTGCTGCTACTACTTGCTTTTGGAGTGGAATGGAACAGCAATTCCCTCAACATAGAATAAATATAATTGACACACCAGGCCACGTTGATTTTACTATTGAAGTTGAACGTTCTTTAAGGGTACTAGATGGTGCAGTCGTTGTTTTTTGTGGCACCTCAGGGGTTGAACCGCAATCTGAAACTGTATGGAGACAAGCAAATAGGTATGAAGTTCCAAGAATTGTCTTTGTTAATAAGATGGACAGAGCTGGAGCAAACTTTGTAAAGGTTGTCGATCAGATTAAAGATAGACTCCAAGCAAATGTAGTTCCAATCCAGCTTAATATAGGAGCAGAGGAAGATTTTAAAGGTGTTGTTGACCTTATAAAGATGAGAGCAATATATTGGAATGAAGAAGACCAAGGACTTACATTTGACTCAAAAGACATTCCTGATGAATTAGTTGAGCAGTGCAATAAGCTAAGAGAAGAAATGGTTGAAGCAGCAGCCGAAGCTAACGAAGAATTAATGGATGCTTATCTTGAATCAGGCGAACTATCTGAAGAACAAATCAAAGAAGGTCTAAGAGTTAGGTCATTAGCTAATGAAATTATTTTGGCATTATGTGGTTCTGCTTTTAAAAATAAAGGTGTTCAAGCAGTTTTAGATGCAGTTATTGATTTTTTACCAGCTCCAGATGAAGTTAAAGCCATTGAAGGTGTTATACCAAACAATAGTGAAGAGGAAGAACAAGCTGACACTAGATCGTCTTCAGATGATGAGCCATTTTCAGCATTAGCTTTTAAAATTGCAACCGATCCATTTGTAGGTACTCTTACCTTTATTAGGGTTTACTCAGGTGTTTTAAGTGTTGGTGATGGCGTTATGAACACAACAAAATCTAAAAAAGAAAGAGTTGGAAGAATGGTTCAAATGCATTCCAATAATAGAGAGGAAATTAAAGAAGTCAGGGCTGGAGATATTGCAGCTTGTATTGGCCTAAAAGATATTACGACTGGTGATACGTTGTCGGATTCTAACAAACCAATTGTTCTTGAGAGAATGGACTTTCCTGAGCCTGTTATATCAGTTGCTGTTGAACCTAAATCTAAACAGGACCAAGAAAAAATGTCATTAGCGTTAGGTAAATTAGCTCAAGAAGACCCTTCATTCAGGGTTGCTAGTGATGAAGAATCAGGTCAAACAATCATTTCTGGAATGGGCGAACTTCATTTAGACGTTCTAGTAGATAGAATGAAAAGAGAGTTCTCTGTTGAAGCAAATATCGGTAAGCCACAAGTAGCATATAGAGAAACCATTAAAGAAGCAGTTGATGTTGAAGGTAAGTTCGTTAGACAAAGTGGTGGTAAAGGTCAATATGGACATGTTTGGCTTAAGCTTGAACCTTTGGGCCTAGATGATGAGTATGAATTTGTTGATAAAATTGTTGGCGGTGTTATACCAAAAGAATATATACCTGCAGTAAATAAAGGAATTCAAGAACAGATGCAAAATGGTGTTATTGCTGGGTATCCATTGCTTGCCTTAAGAGCAACACTTTACGATGGCTCATTTCACGATGTTGATTCAAATGAAATGGCCTTTAAAATCGCAGGATCGATGGCATTAAAAGAGGGCGCAACAAAAGCTAAGCCAGCATTGCTTGAGCCGGTAATGAAGGTTGTAGTTGTTACTCCTGAAGAGCACATGGGTGATGTGGTAGGTGATTTAAATAGAAGAAGGGGAATAATATTAGGTATGGATGATATAACTTCGGGTAAAGAAGTATCATCTGAAGTGCCTTTAGCTGAGATGTTTGGTTATGCAACTGATTTAAGATCTCAGACTCAAGGAAGAGCAACATTTACTATGGAATTTACTAAATATGGCGAAGTTCCAAAAAATATTGCTGAGCAGCTAAAAACCTCATAATTACAACAAATAAAAACTGTTCAATAAAGTTGACAGTATTGCTCTTGGGAGCTTAGAATACGCCACATTTTGCAA
>CEPA01030091.1_pt1 | contig 10455 bp, 10 predicted proteins | sample 356241 | NCBI WGS metagenome assembly CEPA01 (sample SAMEA2620542, study PRJEB7988) | marine metagenome | biome: marine biome (ENVO:00000447); feature: surface water layer (ENVO:00002042); material: "saline water (ENVO:00002010), including plankton (ENVO:xxxxxxxx)" | depth 5 m
TCAAGGAATGGTATATCTTTATTTAATACAATAGCTGATGATGGTTTGTCTCCTAAACAATGTTTATCTATCATCCATTCTTGATTTTGGGATGTATTAATTTGATTTTTTTCAAATTTCAAATTTGTAGCTTCAGTCCATCTAGATAAGAGTATTTCTCTAGATATAAAAAATGCTCCTAGTGAGATGAAGTTAGTGTTTTTATGTGAAAAAATCCAACCTTTAGATGTTTTTTTATATCCCCCATATCTTTTATTATTTATTGATTCCTTTAAAAATATTAGAGGCTTAAGTCTCTTCCCTGAAATAAAACTTTCGTATGTTTTTTTAAAATTTGCTTTAAAAATAGTGTCACCATTTAATATTAAATAATTTTCTGCAAAATTGTTACAGGAAACATTTGCAACAGCACCAAAAGTTCCTAGAGGAGTGATTTCTTTTTCACACTTTATTGGATAAGCTTTGTCTTTTGAATATTCAGCGATAAAATCATGACCAATACATGTTGATAATATTATTGGTTTTGAAAATTGTATATTCCATGAGTTTATCCATAACATCATCCAATCTATAAATAATCTATCTTTTATTTTTGCTAAAATTTTTGGAGTATCTCCTAGGACTGGTTTAATTCTAGTGCCTTTACCACCAGCCAAAATAATTATTTGAAGAGACATCAAACTTTCGATATTATTCCCGCAATCTCTTTAATTGATTCATATTCTAATTCTGGATAATTACCAAGATACATCCCGAAGAAATGAATATGGTCTGTAACAGGAGATATTCTTTTAATATCTTCTTCAGTATATTTATATTTGTTCCTAACATAAGGTTGACGCATTTGATTACCACCTCCTGCACTGCCCCTTCTATATTCAATTTGATTCGTATCCAATGTTTTTTGTAGATTAAACATTAGCTCTTTATTAGGCTCATTAAGTATTACGTTAAAAGCATAGTTACTCTGTCCTTTGAGGTTAAATTCTTTAAAACACCAATCTGGTAATAGTTCTAAAAATATCAAAAAGTTTTCCGCTCTTTTTTGTATCATTTTATCTAATCTTTTTAATTGCTCAATCCCAATAATTGCTCCTATTTCATTATTCCTTACATTAAAAGCAGGTCTTGTAAATATAAATTTTTCGTTTAAATCTGGGTATCTTTGCACCCAATTTTTTCTAATGTTCTCATCATTGGTTTCTCTAACCATACCATGACTTCTTAACATCCTTAAAGCTTCATATGAGTTTTTATCGTTAGTGCAAACCATACCGCCCTCAATAGTACTCATATGATGTGCGTAATAAAAAGAAAAGCAAGATAAGTTTCCTACTGAACCAGCTTTTTGATCATTATCTAATAGTGCACCATGTGATTCACAAACATCTTCAATTAAATATATATTTTCTTTCTTTAAAAAATTTAAAAGATTATTTGTTAATGCATTAAAACCTTGGGCGTGTGTTAAGAAAATTGCCTTTATATTTTTATTTCTTTTTATCTCTTTAATCACCAAATCTCCGTTTAAACCTAGAGTAGGTAATGTGATGTCAATAAAAATAGGATTAAATCCCATCCATATAATTGAACTTATATCAGAACTCCAAGTAAATGGAGGCACAATAATATCTCCACCTTCAGGGAATTTTTCTTTTAAAAGTGCTAAGCAAAGTAGGTTTGCTGATGAACCACTATTTATGAAAACGCTGTATTTAACTCCTAACCATTTTGACCATAATTCTTCAAATTCTTTAACTTTATGACCTGAAGTTAATCTAGGATCAGCTTCTTGTAAAAGACTAATAACAGGTTCTAAGTCTGTTTTCAGAATGTTGTTTTTCATTAATGGATATTTCATGATTTTTCCAATTCTGCACAAATAGAATGATAGGTGATTTGAGTAACCGTTTGTATGGTTGCTGTGTTTTTACTGGGAATTTTGAAAAGATAATCAATATATTTATAACTTAAGTCATTATTTCCACATATTAAACAGGTCTTGATCCCAAGCTTATTTGCTTTCTTGAGAGCCAAAATAACATTATCAGAAGTCCCTGAAGTAGATAGACCAATTGCAAGACCAATTGTTCCTTTAAAAGCATCAATTTGTCTCTCAAAAATATTCTCATATTTAAAGTCGTTAGACCAAGCGGATATTATGGAAGTATCTGTTGTTAGAGCTAAAGCTTTATAAGGTTTTCTTTCCCTATCTTCATAAGTGCATACAAGTTCAGCCGCAAAATGCTGTGAGTCAGCGGCAGAACCACCATTACCAAATATAGTCAAGATTTTATTTTGAGAGTCAATTTTTTTTATATACATAGCTAAGTCTTTTACCGCAGTAGGATATATTTCATCTTTAAAAGTTTTTTCTAAAGTTTCAATTACTTCTTTTGATTTTATTAAAAATGACATCATTCTGAAAAAATTATTTGGCTACCATTTTTGCTTATTTTTACCTTAACCCAAATATTTGATTTAATTCTATCCTTAATACTTTCATGCTTATAATCTGGTGCCCAACACAGAAAAAAACCACCTCCACCAGCACCCATAATTCTGGTACAAAGAGATCCTGCTCTTTCAGATTCTTCTATTAAATCCATTAAGTCGGGATTTAAACTATCCTCGTTCATTGATAACTTGATATCTCTACAAAGTTTTGTTAGCTTGGCGTTTTCAGATATATCAGCTTCTTGCCCAAAAGCCTCAATAGCTTTTGTAGTTATTTGATGAAGTTCATTTAATTTTGTTTCATTCTTTTCATTTTTAATTGCATTATTAACTTTAGTGGATGATACGGAAGAATATCTTTGAATCCCTGTAAATCCCATTAATAGCGAAGATTCAATATATTCTTGATATTCCTTCCTAACTAAAAATCTTCTAGGTTTAATACCTTCTTTATCGGCTTGGATATGAACAAATCCCCCAAAAGCAGAGGCACATTGATCTTGTACACCAATTGTTTCTCCAATTTTATTTTGTTCTATATCTATAGCTAAATTTGCTAATTTTGTTTTTCCAAGGAATTGGCTCTTAACTAGAGCGGAAATTGAAGAGATTAAACCTACAGTGAAAGCAGATGAACTACCAATACCACTTCGAGCAGGTAAATCACCCACATGCGTAATTTCAATTCTTTTATTACCCCCATATTCTCTAATAACTTCTCTTGCCGTGGGATGTTCTATCTCGTCGATTTTAGAAACAGTTTCTATCTTGGAATAAGAAACTCTATAATTATGAGGGGAGAAAGGTGGAAGCTCTCTAGCAGTTTGATAACAATAATAATCAAGTCCTGCACAAAGTATCTGTGTACTATTTCTTGAATACCATGATTTATAGTCTAATCCGCCTCCATATAAAGATAATCTGTAGGGCGTTCGGGTTATAAACATTAGGCTATTTTAATCGTAAATTTAAATTTAAATTTTAAGAATTTTATTCAATTTCCTAACTAAATGCTTCAATTTAAATAATAACTTAATAAAGATTCTTGAAATATTTGCTTTGTTATATTTTAAAGATATTAATTTTTCCTCTCTAAAAGCCACTTCCCAATTTTTTGAACTTCTTCCACTTTTAGAATGAAAATATCTAGTTGGGACATATTTAATGCAGAATTTATTCTTTTTACATCTTAATAGAAAATCAAAATCACTTGCATATAGGATTTGTGTATTAAAATTAGGAATACTATCTTGAGAATTAAATATTCCAAATCCTATGCCTCTTGAAATACCAATAAAGTTTATAAAAAATATTGGGAGCGGGAAATTAATATTAAATAAGAAACCATTAAAGTTTTTATAAAACATAGGTAATAGAATAAATTTTTTGAAGCCTTTTTTATATAAAATATTTGCAGTTTTTCTAAAATTTTTAATATAATTAACTGAAATATAATCATCTGACCCAATTATTATTTTTAAATTTTTTGAATCTATATTAAGCAATTTATTAAAAGCTTCTTCTGGACCATTATCCTCCAAAGAAATAATTTTACAAAATGAATAAGAATTTAACAATTTAATCGTACCATCATTAGATTTATTATCAGCGATAAGTACTCTAAAAGATCTTAAATCATTTTGATTCTCAATAGAATTAAGAAGTTTTGGCAGGGTTGTAATACTATTTTTTGTTGCTATACAAATATCTATATTTATATTATCCATTTTTTTCTTTCTATTAAAGTTCTAATATATAACAATAATTTAAATAAGAATTTAAATCAATGAAATTTTGTCTTTACATTGGAAATCATAATAAAATAAATGGTATTGAAGATTATATCTATTCTATAGAAAATATTTTTTTAAAAAAAAATATAAAAATTGAAGTAGTAAGAAACTTAAGTAAAGATTTTGATTTTATATTTATCATTGAAAATTTTACAGATAATAGAAATGAATTTAATGATAAATTATTTAATTTAAAGAACTCAGGAAAAAAATTATGCCTAATTCATACAGAATTTTTAGTAAAAAATGGATATTTTAATTTATTTACAAGAAGAGATTTGATTTATAGGAAATTAATATTAGATAATATTTTTAATAATTTATATAAAAATAAGAATAACTATATTTATAAACTTTTTCTTTATATTTTTTATTTTTTCTATACATTAATAGGATTTCTATTTGGCTTTAAATTTAGAGATATAAAAAAAAGAGTTTATTTTGCATTAAGAGATATTGCCTATAAAGAATCTTATGAAATATTTGATTATCATATTGCGTTAGGTGATAATATTTATAAAAATTTAAAAAAAAATGCAACCTTAAAAAATCTTTTTTATCTTCAGCCCTTTATAGATAAAGAATATACTAATAAAATTAAGTCAAGAAATAATTTGATTGAGATTTTTTATCTATCTGGTTACAAAACCCATTTCAGAAAAAGAATTGTAGAGGGTATAGTAAACAGAGGTTTTGCAGAATTTTATGATAAAAATAATATTAGTAAATTAAATTTTACTAATGCCTTTTGTAATCTAAGAAAGAAATCTATTCTTATTTATTCTGATGAAAGCTTAGTAAAAAAAATTTTTTTAGAATATAAAAATAAAAAAGATTTGAAACCTTATGGTTTTGAGTTATACATATCACAAAGGGAGGGTTGGATGTTTTTAAGTCCTATGAGAACTATTAGATCAATAAGAAACTATTCAATTCCAATAAATATAGGTATATATAAAAATTCAAATATTAGGAAATTGGCTATTAATGTAGAAAATATTGATAAACTTGTAGAAAATAAAAAACAATTATTAGAAAAATATCTAAAAGTTATAGAATTTAATGTGAAAAATTTTAATGAATATTCTAGTTATAAACTTTCTATTTTTTTCGAAAAACTAAAATTAGACTAATAATTATTTATCTCTCAAGGTTTTCTCAGCAATCTCTTTTTTGTAATATTCAAAAGTAGTCTTTAAACCTTCATTTAGATTTGTTTCTGCGCACCAACCTAAATTATTTATTTTTGATATGTCAACTTTCTTCCTGGGTGTCCCGTCTGGCTTTTCGATATCCCAAATAATTTTTCCTTTGAATCCGCAAACTGAAGCTATTTTTTGAGCGAGTTCTTTTATTGAAACTTCATCTTCAGTTCCTATATTAATAAGACATTTTGAACTATCTCTTAATTCTTCACTAGAATATTCAAATACAGGATTCCATTCCTTTATTAAAAATATACATGCTTTAGCTAAATCATCAACATATAAAAATTCTCTTAGCGGTGTTCCAGATCCCCAACAAGTTACCTTATCAAGTTTCTTAATTTTAGCATCATGAAATTTTCTGATTAATGATGGAATTACATGACTATTAATATTATGGTAATTATCCCCTGGGCCATATAAATTAGTTGGCATTAAACTAATTGCATTAAATTTATGTTGTATCATTAAAGATTGGCATAACTTAATACCGGCAATTTTAGCAATTGCATAATATTCATTAGTAGGTTCTAATTTATCACTTAGAAGATATTCTTCTTTTATTGGTTGTTGTGCGAATTTTGGATAAATACAACTACTTCCCAAAAATAATAATTTTTTAATATTATTTTCCAATGCAATTTCAATTAAATTTGTTTGTATTTTTAAGTTTTGGAATACAAAATCATATGGGTTTTGATAGTTAGCTAAAATACCCCCAACTCTCGCGGCAGCGATAACAACAATAGTGGGTTTATTTTGCTTAAACCAATTAGAAACTTCATTAAAATCAAGCAAATTTAATTCTTTTCTATTGGGGGCTAAAATCTTACCTCTAATACCATTCTCACTATAACCTAATCTAAGAAATTCTCTTTTAATAGCACTTCCAACCATTCCACTACCTCCAGCAATAAATATATTGTCATCCGAGGTCAGTTCAAAGTTCATAAATAATTATTTTTAATAATTTAATTTTAAAGTCTTTATTGCCGAAAATTAATATTTTAATAAAAAAATTAAACTTAGAAATACTTTAAAAATTTAACTAATAAATTTTTTTTTAAAATTATCAATTCTTAAAAAAATAATAGCAATTATAAATCATATATAATAAATGCTCTTCCTCTGTAACCATAGTCAAATGCTCTCCTAAAAAGAATATTTTTATTTTTTTTCTTAAAATCTTCAAAAGCGCCACACTCTCCTTTATCTATATTACCTTTGTAATCTAAAAAATCATCAAAAATTATAATAGTACCTCTTTGTAAGGATGGTAATACAAATTCTAAAGCTAGTTTTGTTGATTCTTTAAGATCACAATCAATCATAATTATTCTTGTTTTGTTTTTAATATTTAAATCAAAAGTTGTTTTATTTTTAATTGTATCTTGATAAAAACCTTTAACTAATTGCATTTTTTCACCTTTAGCAATTCTTTTGATGTTTTTCATCACTTTTGCTTCATTGACGGAGAAAATCTCATCTTTAAAACTTGGATGAATATCGCTCTCTAGAACTTTACCAAATCCTTTAAAAGAATCAAAACCAATATATTCACAATCACTTTTTCCAAAGATCTTTTCAATTTTTTTATTTGTTTTAATAGCATAATTAAAAGAGCTTCCTGTAAATACTCCGAATTCTAGATAATTACCTTTTGTATTATCGTGAGCGGTAATGTAAAAAGCTTTCTTAATAGCTAAATACTTTGAAATCGTATTTTCTAAGTAAGGTGATATTTGAGATACTATATTTGCTGCAAAATTCTGAATGAATAAGTTACTTTTTATAAAATCTAATAATTTCATTTTAATTTATTTTTTATTAAAGTTGTTTGTAAAGGTTTAATGAAAACGTTCTTAATTTTTTATTATATTACTTCAAAGATTATTATCCTTTAGATAAATAGTGATAAATGAAATAGGGATTTGAACAATTTCAAATATTATTTTACTTTCTTCTTGAATTTAAAAAATCCATAACTTTCGTTACCCATCTATCAGATATTTTTAATTTTGACTTAAGGAAGTGAAATATACTTATCAAAGTTTTATCAAAAAATATAAATATTCTTTTTAATAATTTATCTTTTGGTCTGGCTTTATAGTTTGTAGCTATAGTCTTGACATCATTTTTTGCTTCAGTGTAGTAATACAAAGCAATTGATTTTCTATAAATATTATCTGGACATGTCATGGGTTCTGGATGGCCATGAAAAGAATCATAATCAGTATTAAATATTACACATCTATTAAATATTGGCGAAATTTTTTTAACGCAATTGTTCATTTTTTTATCCCATAATTCAAGTTTTCCTCCCCAATTATCTTCCCATTTTTCGTTTAGGTAAACTAGAAGATTTACCCTACGATGCCAATTTTTTTTATAAGGATGAACAGTGAAATCTGCATGAATATTAAGAAATCCCCCTCTTGAAGATCTATGTACTCCTCCAGATCCTAAATCATGATCCGCAATAAGGGATCTAATACCAGTAATTTTTTCTAATAGTTTTAAAAATTCATCAGAGTTTAAAGCGTCAATTGTATTTTTTAATTGTGGATCGAAATTGGTGTTTTTATTGCCACTTTTATTTTCATTGAAGTGACTATATGTAGCCCAATTCACATTTTTATAACCTTTTAATGTATTTAATATACATTTTTCTTGTAAAAATTCTTCAATGACAATATGAGGGAAGGGATCACTTTTTTTATATTGATCAGAATAATTATTAAGATTTTGGTATATTTTTTTAAGATTAATAAATTTTTCTAATTTCATTATTAAAAATTTACTTTCATATTAACTTGAATTGTTTATTTTAGGATTTTAAAGAGTTAAAAATATATACTTTAATAAAATTAATATTTTAATAAAAAATTTATCAAGATAACTTAAAGATCTAATATTATTCTATTTCTAAATATTAATAGATTTTATCAAAAGTAAATAATCAATATTTATTAGCTTGAAATATAATTTGTATACAAGATTATGTTAGATTTTTGTTCAAATAAATTATAAATAAATGTTATTCGTTTTAGTTGGCCATGGTTCTATTGGATCTAAATTTAATGAGGAATTGCAAAAAAGAGGTTATGAACCAAAATCAATAGTAATAATTGATAAAAATAATGATTTATTAAATGATCTCAGAAAAAAAGGTCATAAGTGTTTCAACAATATTGAGGAGATTGATAAAAATAATAATATTCAATATGGGATTGTTGCAAACTGGGGCCCAGATCATATTAATTCAGCGATTAAACTTTTGGAGCTTGGTTGTAAGAGACTTGTAATAGAAAAACCGGTCTCAGATAGTATTAATTCACTGAAAAAATTTTCAAAATTAGTATTTGATAAGTCTGTTTTTGTAACGGTACATCATCATTGGAAATATCTTGAGCTAAATGATTCATTAGCTAAAATAGAACAAGAATATGAATTAGGAAAGCCAGTTGGTTTTAGATTGTTAGGAGGTGCCCTTGGCTTAAGTACTAATGGAGTTCATTGGTTTGATTTGGCTTTAGATATATTAGATTCTTTCCCTAAATCAATTATGGCAGATTTAGATTTTGATAATATAAATCCTAGGGATGAAAGTTTAGCTTTTATAGGAGGGATGTGTTCATATAAGATGCATAACGGCTCTTTTTTACACCTTTCTTATTCTAATAAAAATAGTCAATCAGGTAGGGCTGAAGTCATATATAGAAATGGTATAGTTGATATATCTATAAAGAGCAAAGAGGGAAAACTAAAAATTTATAAAAGAAAAGATGAGGATATTGAAAGATATTTTGATAAAATAACAAGACATGGTATTTGTAATTATGTAGAAGAAAAAGAATTTATAAATGCATCAACTGTCCCATTAGTAATTAATGATTTAATAAATGGTAAAAATCCTAAAGTAGATCTGATTAGGGCAGAAAATTCTCTTAAGATGATAATTGGAGCTATTCAAAGTAGTATTAAAGGTAATAGAGTAAAATGGGAGGAAATTATTGATCAAGGGATAAGAATAAGTTAATGAAGATAGGATTTATTGGTAGTGGAAGTATTAGTAAATTCCATATTGCGGCTTTAAATAATAATGGATTTGATATTGTTGCTTTGGGTACAAAAGAAAACTCTTTAAGGTGTGAAAAATTTGCAAAAGATAATCTTTTATTAGATGTTTACTGTAAAGGAGGTTGGAGAGAAGTTATTGAGAGAGAACCAGATGCTTTTTGCCTTTGTATTGATACTAATTTTACAACCGAGATTTTGCTTGAGATTTTAAATAAAGATAAACCAATCCTTGTTGAAAAACCAATATCTTACAAGATTTCAGATATTAATTCTATATGCAATCATAAAAATAGAAATAGGGTTTTTGTAGGTTATAACAGAAGATTTTATAATAATATAAATCAAGCTAAGATTTTTTGTGATAATAGTGAGGGCGGTACAGTTTATATAAGTATTCCAGATTCTAAACAAGGGACAGAAAGATTTTTATCTAATGCTTGCCATATTATTGATATTGCAAGATATTTGTTTGGTGATTTTAAAATACTTAATAAGGTAATTAAAAATAATTCTAGTAATGAAATGGAATATGTTATTGCTTTATGCTCTAATCAAAAATGGACGATTTCGTTTAATGCTCATAGTTTGATTCCTGCAAATTTTGAAATAACAATTAATTCGGGCAAAAGAGTTTTCTGCCTTAAACCAATTGAAAAATATAATTTATATGAGGGGTTAGAAGTGATAGAACCTGATAATAATTATCCTCTAAGGAGATATATGCCAAAAATAATAAGTAGTGGTTTCGAAAATGCAGATTTAAAACCTGGATTTGATTATATGTATAAACAATTTATGGAGTTTATATATTCAAATAAACCTACTAAAAATAGTGTTAGCATTTTTGAAGCCAAAGCAACATTGCAAAAATGTCTTGAATTCTTAAAATAAAACTGAATTAATTAATAAAATTAATTAAT
>CEPA01019598.1_pt1 | contig 10422 bp, 5 predicted proteins | sample 356241 | NCBI WGS metagenome assembly CEPA01 (sample SAMEA2620542, study PRJEB7988) | marine metagenome | biome: marine biome (ENVO:00000447); feature: surface water layer (ENVO:00002042); material: "saline water (ENVO:00002010), including plankton (ENVO:xxxxxxxx)" | depth 5 m
GAAAAAGCTAAAAAAAACATTACTGATAAGGATGAAGCAAAGAAATCTGTTCTACTAGCTGAACAAAAGAAATTAGACTCAATTTTGCCCGAAGCTTTTGCTATGGTAAAAGAAACCTGCCGGCGTATGTGTGGGTCATCCTGGAATGTTGTCGGGAGAGAGATGAAGTGGGAAATGGTTCCATATGACGTTCAAATCATAGGTGGAATTATTCTTCATCGTGGTAACGTAGCTGAAATGAAAACCGGTGAAGGAAAAACACTTGTTGCAGCATTCCCAATCTTCTTAAATGCGCTTACGGGAAGAGGTGTTCATTTGGTTACGGTTAATGACTACTTAGCTCAAAGGGACGCAGAGTGGATGGGGGAGATTTACAAAAGATTGGGTCTTTCAGTAGGATTCATATTAAATAATATGACGCCTGACGAGAGAAGGAGTAATTACAATTGTCACATAACATACGGCACAAATAATGAATTTGGATTTGATTATTTGAGAGATAACATGTCCCTGCAGAAAGACGATCAAGTTCAAAGAGAGTACGCTTTTGCGATTGTAGATGAAGTCGATTCTGTCCTCATAGATGAAGCAAGAACACCCCTAATTATATCTGGAGCTGTTGATGCACCTGTAGATACTTCATTTAATGAACTTAAGCCTTTGGTGCAGAATTTAGTGAAAAAACAAAATGAGTTAATTGGGCAAATTATTGGGCAAGCACAATCACTAATTGATGAGGGGGAAGATGATAAAGCTGGTTATAAGCTTTTACAGGCTTTAAGAGGCGCACCTAAACATCCCAAGGTAATGAAAGTTTTCCAGGAACCAGGAACCAAAAAGCTCGCCCATCAAGTTGAGTCTGAATTCATGCGCGACAAAAAACTACATGAAGTTGATGAAGATCTATTTTACAGCATAGATGAAAAAACGCATGTTATTGATATTACTGATAAGGGTAGGAACGAATTGGCGCCAAATCAGCCTGAAGTCTTTATCATTCCAGATCTTGGAGAAATATTACACGATATCGATTCGAATGACAGTATTTCTGAAATCGAAAAAAATCAAAGAAAAGATAAAGCACATCAGAGTCACGCAGAAATTTCTGGAAAAATTCACAACATGAGTCAATTGCTTCGCGCATTTACTTTGTACGAAAAGGATATTGAGTATGTTGTTCAAGATAGTAAGGTTCAAATTGTTGATGAATTTACTGGCCGAGTCCTTGCTGGTAGAAGATATAGTGATGGCCTCCATCAAGCGTTAGAAACGAAAGAGAACGTAAAGGTAGAGCGCGAAACACAAACCCTTGCAACTATTACAATTCAAAATTATTTCAGAATGTATGATAAGTTAGCTGGAATGACAGGAACTGCTGAAACTGAAGCTGAAGAATTTGGTTCTATCTATAATCTTGAGGTTGTGATCATACCTACGCACAAGCCCGTTCTTCGCGATGACCGCAATGACTTGATTTACAAAACAAAAAGAGAAAAATACAACGCTGTAGTTGACGAAATCGCTTTACGATCTAATGAGGGACAGCCAACTTTAGTTGGAACTATTTCCGTTGAAGCCTCCGAGCTATTGTCAAGAATGTTGAAGCGAAAAGGAATTACTCATAACGTACTCAATGCCAAGCAGCACAAAAGTGAAGCTGAAATTGTTGCTAGAGCTGGGCAAAAGGGTGCGGTTACAATTGCAACAAACATGGCTGGAAGAGGAACTGATATCAAACTCGGTGATGGTGTCAAAGAACTGGGAGGATTACATATTATTGGCACTGAAAGGCACGAATCTAGACGCATTGATCTTCAATTACGTGGAAGATCAGGTAGGCAAGGTGATGCTGGATCAAGTGTGTTTTATCTTTCCCTTGAAGATGATCTTATGAGGCTTTTCAATAGTGAAAGAATAGCTGCAGTTATGGACAGGCTCGGAGCTGAGGAAGGTGAAGTAATAACAGCTAAAATGGTAACAAGAGCCATTGAAAATGCTCAAAAAAAGGTGGAGCAAAGAAACTTTGGTATTCGAAAGCACTTGCTTGAATATGATGACGTAATGAATCAGCAGCGCCAAGTTGTTTACAACATTCGCAAGCAAGCTTTGAATGATGATGATATTTCAGATGTAATTGATGATATGATCAATGATTTCGTTGATGATGAACTTGAAAGGTTTAATGATACAAATGTTCAGAATTGGGATTGGGAAAACCTCAAACAAAATATATCTTCCCATTTGCTAGTGGATGTCAATCTTGAAGCAATTCAGGGTTCTGCTGGCATTGAAGACGTTTCAGAGACTGATGCGAAAGACTACATAATCGATCAAGCTAAAAATATGTATAAAAGTCGAGAATCATTGATTCAAACTGAAATTCTACGATCTTTTGAAAAATACATTTCTTTGAGAACAATAGATGAAAAGTGGAAAGATCACTTGTATGCTATGGATCAGTTAAGAGAGGGAATAAACCTAAGAGCCTACGGTCAAAAAAATCCCCTTCTTGAATATAAGTCTGAAGGGTTTCAAATGTTTCAGCAGATGATGGTGGACACTACATCGGAAACTGTTAAAAGGCTTTTCAGAACCCAAATTCAAGGAATAGGTAGTCAGCAAATTGAATCTCAAGATAACATTTCAAATGTTCAGACAATTCACAACGAATCTCAAGGCATTGGACTCAATGCTCCCCCTCTACAAGAGCAGGCTGGTATTTCTTCACCAACCTCTTCTGAGCCTGTAGTTGTTGATGAAAAGATTGGTAGAAACCAAAAAGTTGAACTGATCAGTCCGAGCGGTGAAAAGGTTGAGGTAAAATACAAAAAATTACAACAATATTTAAATCAAGGCTTTTCAAAGGTTTAGCAAAAATTATGTCAAAAAAAACAAAGTGGGGTTTTTCAACAAAATCCATTCACATCGGAAATAAAGCCAATCAAAAGCATGGATCCGTAGCTCCCCCTATCCATTTAACTTCAACATTTAAACAAGATGGAGTAGGTCAAAATAGAGGACATGATTATTCAAGGGTATCCAACCCTACTAGAAACAGATTAGAAGAAAATCTTGCTGCTGTTGAAGGCTCTAAATTTGCTATTTGTTATAGTTCTGGGATGGCTGCAACAACAGCGCTTTTTCAGTTATTTGATAAAGGTGACCACATACTCGTATCAAGAAATACTTATGGAGGTACCTATAGAATGGCTATGAATGTTCTATCGAGGCAAGGTATTGAGTTTGAGTGGATAGATACCAGAAATACAAAAAATATTGACAAGCGTATCAAAGAAAATACAAAACTTGTTCATGTTGAAAGCCCGACAAACCCACTCTTAGAATTGTGTGATATTCAAGCAGCCGCGGAAATATGTGAGAGTAAGAACGTTTTGCTTAGCGTTGATAATACTTTTATGAGTCCTTATGGTCAAAGACCTCTTGATTTAGGAGCGAATATTACCATGCAAAGCTCAACAAAATCATTGTCTGGCCACTCTGATATTCTTGGTGGAGTCCTTGCCACGAATAAGGAAGATCTATATGAAAAGTTGCAGTTTATGTTAAAGGCAACAGGAGGAGTGCCGAGCCCTTTCGATAATTGGTTAACTTTAAGGTCAACCAAAACTCTTGCGCTTAGGTATCAAAGAGCAGCTGATAACGCATTCGATTTAGCAAAGTGGTTATCAATGCATAAGAAAGTATCAAAAACGATTTACCCGGGGCTTGACTCACACCCACAGCATGAGATTGCTTGCAAGCAGCAGCTAAGTCCCAAAGGTGAAAACGTTTTTGGTTCAATGTTATCAATAGATCTAGGCGATGTGGAATTCAGAGATAGATTTTTAAAAAATATTGAAATATTTCAATTAGCTGAAAGTCTTGGCAGCGTTGAGAGTCTGGTCTGTGTACCATACTTTATGACACATGCTGCAGTCCCAGTTGAGACCAAGCTTGAGATGGGTATTACAGAGTCGTTGGTAAGGCTATCAATAGGAATAGAAGACATTGAGGATCTCAAAAACGATTTAGCAATTGCACTAGAAAAATAAGTTACTTAATTATTTTTTTTAGCTTAATAAGCTTTGTAATTTTACAGGTTACTTAAGGGGAAATAATTAAGCCGCGGTGGTGGAATTGGTAGACACGCTGGTCTTAGGAACCAGTGCCTTACGGCGTGAAGGTTCGAGTCCTTTCCGCGGCACCATTGATTATCAATCATGCAAGAAAACCAAACAGAAAAAAAGTCTGTATTAAGAGTAGTTATTCATAGCTTCTTTGTTGTTCCATTGATCATTTCAATTTTCGCCGTTATGATTTTTTTGGTAATACGTATAATGACAAGCGAACCAAACTCTGCAAGGGATTATTTAGAAGATGTCAAAATTGGTGGAACTACGAAAAGATGGCAGGGAGCTTTTGAATTATCAAAACTATTGTCTAACCCTAAAATGGTACCTAAGGATGATATGTTTGTTAAAGAAATGATTGCAACCTTTGAATATTCTTCTAATGATAGAGACGCAAGAATTCAGCAATATCTTGCCATAGCAATGGGAGCAACAAAAGATGTACGTTATCTCCAAACACTAATCAGTGCAATACCCGATGCTGATATAGGCGTCGTTCAAGCATGCGCCTTTGCACTGGGAAACATAGGCAGTGCTGAGGCAATCAATTCACTTGAAAGTCTTCTAGATGACCCTGAGCCACAAGTGAGACTACACTCCGTCATTGCGTTAGGTAAAATTGGAGGCTCATCTACCGTTCCATTATTGAAGCGTATGTTGACTGATATAGAACCCAACGTAAGATGGGATGCAGCAATAGGTTTAGCAAAACAAAAAGATTCAAGCGGTAGATCGATTTTATTAGACCTGTTAAATAGAAAGTATTTAAATTCTTTTCCAAATATTGATGAAAAAGAAAAAGTTCAAGTCATGTTGGTAGCAATTAGCGTTGCTCACTTCATTCAAAACCCGGAACTAAAGACACGCTTAATGGATATAAATAGCAACGAAAACAATTTAAAGATTAGAGAAGCTGCTAGGATTGCTCTTGGCAAATTCATTATTTAAATAATACATGCCCGAAAAATCAAAAAAACAAACCTCAACGATACAACCAAAAACACCACCTCCCGCTGCGCTTAACAAAGTTGAAATTGAGAACAACGTGAATAGGCGAACGTTTTTCTCTTGGCTTTCATTGGGATGGGTTGCATTTGTTGCTGCAACAGGTGGGTTTTTTACAATGATGTTGCGGTTTTTCTTTCCCAACGTTTTATTTGAACCAGTTCAAACTTTCCGCGCAGGCTACCCTGAGGATTATACAATCGGCGAGGTTGATCTTCGATGGAAGGAAAAATATGGAGTTTGGATGGTTCGTAATGATGAGGGTATCTATGTACTTTCAACAGTTTGTACGCATTTGGGTTGCACGCCTAACTGGCAGCCATCGGCTAGAAAATTTAAATGTCCATGCCATGGAAGTGGCTTTAGAGCAACCGGTATTCACTTTGAAGGTCCGGCTCCAAGACCCCTGGAAAGATTTAAAATTACATTAGCAGATGATGGGCAAATAATCGTAGATAAAACACAAAAATATCAACAGGAAAAAGGGCAATGGAATGATCCTGAATCCTTTTTGAAGGTTTAATTATGTCTGATAATAAAAATTTATTTGAAAGAATAGCAGAAGGTCAAATCTGGAAATCAATTTTCCGTGGTGGCGGTGCACCAAAAACCCGAAGGCAAAGAATGATGGTTGTTTTGAATTCAGTCTTTCTGCATTTACACCCTGTAAGACTTCCAAAGCACGCTGTAAAACTTAAGTTTACTTGGTGCATGGGGGGTTTGTCGTTTTTTATATTTTTGATCCTTACAATTTCTGGCATTCTTTTAATGTTCTACTACCGCCCAACTATCGAATATGCTTATACGGACATTATGGACTTGACTGAGCAAGTTCCCTTTGGAATTATGCGCGAAATTCATAGATGGGGTGCTCATGCTATGGTCATTGCTGTATGGTTACACATGTTTAGAGTTTTCATGACTGGTTCATACAAACCTCCAAGAGAATTCAATTGGTCCGTTGGTGTTATCCTTCTGGTGCTTACCTTGCTATTAAGTTTTACTGGGTACCTTCTCCCATGGGATCAATTAGCAATATGGGCTATAGCTGTAGGTTCAAATATGGCAGGCGCTACTCCTTTCCTTGGCGCTGAAGGACCAGGATCATCTCTTCTAGCCATAGGAGACATTAATTTTATTACCAAAGCGAGCGATGCTAGGTTTGGATTGATCGGTGGACGGTTCTTAGGAGAAGCAACGCTTCTTAGGTTTTATGTTTTGCACTGCATAGGCTTGCCATTTATAATTATGATTTTTATGGCAGTACATTTTTGGAGAATAAGAAAGGATGGAGGTATTTCTACCCCAGTTTGATTTATGGAAGGTTTTAAGTCATTAATTAATTATTTATCCAATCCAACGATTTTGTTTACCGCGGTCTTAGTTGGCTTTCCTTTTGTTTTTCCTCCAACAAATTGGTTTTATAAAGTTCATAGAAAACTTGGAATAGACAAGCTCTGGACTAAAAAAGGCCTGCTTATCATGACTGCAGTTACTGTTGCATTCTTTATCTTTGGACTAGGTGATGACAACTTCAAAAAAATTGTTCTAAAGCCAGACAACGTGCCAATATCTGGATTGATCATTTTATTAATCTTTTTCACATGGCTTAGCCTAAGTCAGGCTTACAAAAACGATAAGCGCATTGATGAAGGCAAGCCAGTTGATGAGCACTACGAAGCTCCAAACGATAAAGTTCTCGTTTGGCCTGATCTTGTCTATGTCGAGCTTATATCTCTCATCCTTTTTTCAGCATTTATGTTAATTTGGTCCATCGGTCTACCTGCCCCGTTGGAAGAGCCTGCTAATCCTTCTGAGTCACCTAATCCGGCAAAAGCTCCATGGTACTTTCTTGGACTTCAGGAGATGTTGGTATATTTTGACCCGTGGTATGCAGGTGTTGTGCTTCCAACCTTTATTATTATTGGCTTGATGGCTATACCTTATATCGATACCGATCCAAACGGATCTGGATATTACAGCTACAAAAATAGAATGTTGTCAGTGTCGATCTACCTTTTTGGATGGCTAGTCCTTTGGAATGTTTTAATAGTAATAGGTACTTTCCTCAGAGGGCCAAATTGGGGATTTTTCGGACCGTTCGAATATTGGGACTCACACAGATTGGAAGCGCTTACAAATGTCAACTTATCCGAATTCTTTTACATCAAATGGCTGAACATGGGATTACCTTCAAATATATTATTAAGAGAAGCACCTGGTTTATTAATAATGTTTTTAACTTTTGCTGTATTACCACCGCTTCTTGCAAAAACTGCTCTACGAGGGTTTTATGAAAGATTGGGAAGCGCGAGGTACACTATTTTCGTTGTTCTGATGATTTTTGGAGTACTGCTCCCGATTAAAATGTATCTGAGATGGTTTTTTAATTTGAAGTACATCATATCGATGCCGGAATTTTTCTTTAACTTTTAATTTACGATCAAATGCCAGTCAAACAAGAAGAACGCTACTATAATGTATTAAAGCTTAATAAATGGTTTGCCATTTCCAGCATACTATTTACAGCATTTTGGATACTAACCTTCGCTGATGATTACAACAGGCCTTGGAAAAAATATCAGTCTGAATTCAGAAAAATGGAAATAAAGAGTGTTCGTGATAAACTTATCGACCAGCAATCTGTTTTGTCAGAAAACACTGAATATCAAAATCTTCTCTCTGAGCTCAAGAAGAGAGAAGACGACCTTTCTAATCAGTCTGAAAAAGTTGCTGGAATTGAAGAGCAGCTCAGCAGTCTAGATGCTAGAGTTTACGCTGCAAATCAAGATTACCAATTTGCTAAAGCCGATCTTGACGCAGCAAAGTACAAACTTGAAGAAACTCGATTTGGCCATGGTTCAAAAGAAAAAGCAGAAAAGGCCTACAACAATCTTAAGAAAAAAGCAGATAAAGCCTTTTTAGTAGCCGAAACAAATCAGCTGCTAGTTGATAGTCTTCAAAATGAATTGAAGGTTATAAAATCCTTTATCAAGCAAACAAATGATGCACTCTACGCCATAGATAGTGAAAAGCAATTACTCGAAAGGCAGCTATCAAAGCTAGATCCTGAGGCAATGACATTTGCAAATAAAATAGCAAACATAGTGCGCGATGTTCCTGTAATTGATTTTATCGATCCTTATTATGAAGTAAAGCAGGTTGTTGTTAATGATCTAGAAGACGACCTTGTATATATGGGTATGCCCAAGGTTGATAGATGTATTACATGTCACGTTGGCATTGATAAAAAAGGCTATGAAGATGCCCCTCAGCCATATACAACACACCCGAGACTTGATGAGTTTGTTGGTGGAAGCTCTCCACACCCTTCGATGGATTATGGTTGTACATCGTGTCATGCAGGTCGTGGCCGAGGAACTGACTTTACCTCTGCTGGCCATATGCCAAAAAATGAAGAACAGGCAAAGCTTTGGAAAGAAAAATATAATTGGGAAGCGCTTCACTATTGGGGTAATAAAATGCTTCCAACACAATATACTGAAGCAGGATGCTTTAAATGTCATAGCGATAACATGCCGATTAAAGGAGCAGAAACTTTAAGCCTCGGAATGTCTACTTTTGAAAAGGCAGGCTGCTACACATGTCATAGTATGGATCGATGGGGAGAAGAATATCCAAAGGCAGGCCCTAGCTTGTATAAGGTTGCATCTAAAACTACCAAGGACTGGACTTATCGATGGATTATGGAGCCAAGAGCATTTCGTCATAACACATGGATGCCTCATTTCTTCAAGAAAGGGAATAATAGCAGCCCTGAAGATCTATTAAGAACTGAGCAAGAAACTTTAGCAATGACTGAGTATCTTTTTGAAAAATCTTCTGAATATGACAAAGATAAAAACATTAAAAGAGGTGACCCAGAGAACGGCAAACTACTTGTATCCTCTCTTGGTTGTATGGGATGTCATCAAATTCAACCTGAAGCAGATCCAGATTACGACCCCTCGCTCCAAAACCTCAGGCTTGAACAAGGTCCAAATCTAATTGGTATTGGATCAAAGACGGATGAATCCTGGCTCTTTAGTTGGCTCAAAAATCCATATAGCTATCACCCTGAAACCAAGATGCCAAACTTGCGCTTGACCGATCAAGAGGCTAGTGATATTGCAAGCTATCTACTCTTAGACAAGACATATGACTTTGACCAAGTCGAAGTTCCTGGTGTTGATGAAGAAATACTTGATGAAATTTCTGCAGACTTCTTATCGCAGTTGAATTCAACGGCTCAGGTTGAGGATATGTTAGACAAAATGTCTGTAAAAGAAAAACTGGTATATTCTGGGGAAAATCTTATTGGTCACTATGGATGTTACTCCTGCCATAATATTGATGGTTTTGAAGACAAGAAGCCGATCGGGATTTCACTGAACCACGAAGGAAGTAAGTTAATAACCAAGCTAGACTTTGGTTTCTGGCACGATGAAATTCCTCATACTAAATGGGATTGGTTTTATAACAAAATAAACCAACCCGAAAAGTTTGACCTTATTCCAAATGACGATGGTACGATTTCTGTAAAAGAATTAAAGCCTCTTGAAAAATCAAGAATGCCTCATTACGGTTTGGAACATAAGGAAATTGAAGCACTAGTTACGTTAATCATGGGTCTTGTAAAGGATGAAATTCCGCCGTCAAAGCTACCAGAAAAATCACCAGCTTATCTAGCGATTGCAAAAGGTGAACAGTTTTTACATACCAACAATTGTTTAGGTTGTCATAAGCTTGATGGGGATGGTGGTGCAATTTGGCCTGCTACTGCAGAGTGGTTGAAAGTAGTGGCCGATGAGACTAACAGCGAAGATATGAGCTTAGTCCAAAGTTTTAGCCCCCCACTTTTAAATACTCAAGGAAGAAAGACTCAACCACAGTGGTTGCTAAACTGGTTCAAAGATGTGTCAATGATTAGACCCCATTTGCAAGCAAGGATGCCAAACTTTGATTATACAGATGAAGAATGGAACAAGATTATATCGTATTTCCAGTACAAAGATGGACAAAATTTAAAGTATGAGGATCCTCATCAATTTGCCAAAAATTCGTCTTCTTTTAAAGCTGGTGAGAGAATTGCTGAGATGGGAGCTTGTAACAATTGTCATTTCTACGGTGCGGAGAAACCTAAGCAAGACGCAATTACATGGGCTCCTAATCTTACCTTGACTAAAAGCAGATTGAGGCCAGAATGGTTAGTGGAATGGTTTATCAATCCTCAAGAGGTAATGCCAGGAACAAAAATGCCTGCTCCTTACATACCAACAGAAGAGCC
>CEPA01084526.1_pt1 | contig 10402 bp, 10 predicted proteins | sample 356241 | NCBI WGS metagenome assembly CEPA01 (sample SAMEA2620542, study PRJEB7988) | marine metagenome | biome: marine biome (ENVO:00000447); feature: surface water layer (ENVO:00002042); material: "saline water (ENVO:00002010), including plankton (ENVO:xxxxxxxx)" | depth 5 m
AAGAAGGTGGTTTGGGAAATCAAGGACAAGGTGCCGGGAACGGAAGTTAACTTAAAGTGGATGACCTGTCTTCAGGAGATGGATAACGGAAACTTCATTGTGGGTAATTGCCATGCTGGCCCTGATAACCCTCAAATTTTTGAAATAACGCGAGAAAAGGAAATCGTTTGGGAATTCAATCAATGGGACTTGGTTGGTAACGGATTGGCGTGTTGGCAGGTTATTGAAGGGGAACAATCCGAAAGGCTGTTGAAGAGGCTGAAGGGCTTGCCCGGAATTGATTTCAACAGCAGCAGCGTGTTTCCCTAAAGCCTTAAGTGCTTGCAAGGGTTGTCTTGAAATGCTAGATATTATCGCTTTCCCTTTTTTTTACCCTCTTTTATTATGTCAGAATTAAGTGAACTCACCCTCAAGTTTTCTCTTCGTGAGAAATCAGGAAGAAATGCTTGTAGGCAAATGCGAGCCGCCGGTCGCATTCCGGCAATCCTATACGGTAAGGAACTGAACAAATCATTAAGCATAGACGACAAAGAAATGCGTATGCTTCTTAGACGAGCCTCTGGTACAAGCTCATTGATGCGTCTGATTGGTGAACAAGGAGAGGATGAGCTTGTTCTTATCAAGGAGATGCAGCAGGATCACATTAAGGATCAAATTTTACATATTGACTTTGTACAAGTTACCCGAGGTGAGGATTTGCAAACTAAAGTGCCTCTTGTTCTTCTTGGTGAAGCGGCAGGCGTAAAGACAAGCGGAGGCATTTTGGAGGTTTTGGCAAACGACATAGAGATTCGTTGTCGTCCCAGTAATCTGCCTTCTCAAATTGAATTGGATATTTCCGCCCTCGGCCTCGGAGAGAACCTTCAGGTCAAGGATTTGCCTGCAGTCGAGGGAGTTGCCTTTGTGACTCCAGAAGACTCGATGATTGTTTCTTGCGTTGGCAGTGCTAGCGGAAGATCGGAAGCCGAAGAAGAAACGGAGACCGAAGAAGAAACTGCAAGCGAGGAATCCGAAGATGAAACTGCAAGCGAGGAAGATTCCTCCTAGAAAATTTCTAAACCCATCAGATGATTTGTGGCACAAAATGCAATTATCGGACTAGGCAATCCGGGAGATTGCTATCAAAACACCCGCCACAATATCGGTTTTTGGCTGCTTGATGAATTGGCTGAAAGCAAGGGATTAACCTTCCATTCAAAATCAAAGTTAAATGCCGAAACAGCCACTTGGGTGATGCAAGAAAAATCTTACCTGTTGGTAAAGCCAATGACTTACATGAACGAGAGTGGGAGGTGTTTGAAAAGTCTTCTGTCTTATTCAAATTGTCCTGCAGAATCCACTATATTGATTCATGATGATATTACACTTCCAGTTGGTGGGCTCAAGATTTCCAAATCCAGGGGTGCCGGTGGCCATAACGGGGTTCAGAGTGTGATGAATGCATTGGGTAATTCATTGGTTCGCTTGCGCTTGGGGGTTGGCCCCAACCCCAACCCCTTTGACTCCCTCGCAAAATATGTCCTTTCAGCATTTAATTCGGAAGAATCTAATAAATTGCACAATCGGAAAGATTATTTCATGAATGCCTTATTTAAGATAGTTGACGATGGCGTTGATTCCGCCATGAATCTATTCAACCAAAACCTCAATACGAATACACCCAAATGACCAAAAAGAATTACCTAGCAACCATTGTTTGCGATCCTCGAGGAGCGGACGGTTCCTCTGACGAGATGATTCCTAAACTCAGCGAGATCATTCGTGATTCTGAAGGTGAAGTCACCAAAGTTGAAAACCTTGGCACTCATGATTTTGCCTACCCGCAAAAAAACCAGATGCAATCTGGAGTCTACCTCCAATTTGAAATTTCCGCTGATCCCTTAATGCCTGACCGTCTTAAGGAAAAACTTAAGTTGGAGAAAAAGATTGATCGTGTTCTGATCGAATGCAAGTAATTGCCTTTCTAAATACTTACTACATCTGATTATGGCTTCCCTCAACAAAGTTCTTCTCATCGGAAATCTTACCCGAGATCCTGAAGTGCGTATGATGTCGAACGGAAGACCTGTTTGCAATTTTGGATTAGCTCTTAATCGCTCATACAAAGATTCCGATGGAAACCGCAAGGAAGAAACCACATTTGTAGACGTAGAATGTTTTGGTCCAAGAGCCGAAGCTGTTGGAAGGTTTTTCTCCAAAGGCCGTTCCATTTTTGTCGAGGGTCGGCTTAAACTGGATCAATGGGAATCTAAGGAAGGCGAAAAAAGAAGTGCCTTGCGTGTCGTTTTGGACAATTTCGAATTTGTTGATTCGAAGCAAGATGGGCCTGGAGCGGCAGTTCGCTCATCGGACAATGCAAATTCTTCGCAGACTGACAAGAAACTCAGTGAATCCACCCCTCCTCCTCAAAAAGAGTCCCGTACTGATCCTGATTTGGACGAAGATGTACCCTTTTAACCCCACAAATTCTAAGAAAGATGCCACAGACTGAAGTTTTGTTAATTAAGCACATGGAAAATCTTGGCTCCGAAGGCGATATTGTAAAAGTACGCCCCGGATATGCTCGAAACTACCTGATACCACGCCAAATGGCTTTGCCTTTGAACCTTGCCAACAAGAAAAGGCTTGAATCTCTTAAGATCGCACGGGCGGCTCGAGAAACGGACGATTTGCAAAAGGCCCAGGAAATTGCAGAAAAATTGAGCAAGATATCCCTTGCCGTAGCCGTAAAAACAGGTGCTGGCGGAAAGCTTTTTGGCTCTGTTACTTCCATTCATATTCTGGAAAAACTTGAGGAAAAAGGCTTTAATTTTGAAAAACGCCATCTATCCAACTTTTCCCCAATTAAAGAGCTTGGGTTAAAAAAGGTAGCTGTAAAGATTCACAGTGATGTTGAAACTGAAATTGCCGTTGAAGTGGTCTCCGAAAACCCCATTGAGGACAACGAATAGGGCATTCTTGAGGAGATTTCGTTTTAATGCCAAGTTCATCTTCTTTTGCCAAAGACAAAGCATCGCCCCCTAAAAAGGCTAGTGCCTTTTCTTCAGGTAAAAGTTCCAAGAACGAACTGGTAGACGGAAAAGCACTTCCCAGTAACCAAGACGCAGAGCAAGGTTTGCTTGCTGCCTGTATAGTGGATACTTCAGGAGAAGTTCTAGGAAGGTGTATGGAGCAATCCATCGGACCAGATCATTTTTATCATCATAGCCATCAGTTAATTTTCGAAGCCTTGATGGACTTACATCAAGATAACCTAGAGGCAGACGAAATCTTACTTGCTGAGAAGCTTTCCACCAACGGGCATTTGGATAATGTAGGAGGACAAGAGGCACTTATACAACTGACCTCCAGAATAGACACAACGGCCCACGCTCCTTATTGGTTGGATATCGTTAAACAAAAGGCATTGTTACGAAAGTGCATATATGTCGCTTTTGAAATCATAGACGGAGCCAACCAACTCCAAGGAAGTGTGGACGACTTTCTTGCGGGAGTGGAACAGAGCGTCTGTGAGTTAGGGGATGAACAAAATGTTCGGACTGCAATTCCTTTTCGGGAGCCGATTACTCACGCAATGGAGCAGATCCAGAGAATGCTTTCACGCGAGGAAATGGATGGATTACTTACTGGCTACAATGATTTGGATACGCTCACCAATGGTTTGAAGCCTGCAGAGATGATTGTTTTGGCGGCTCGCCCATCCGTTGGAAAAACAAGTTTAGCGATGAATTTTGTCGAAAACATAGCCTTCTCTCCTAAATACAAGGATAGCCCCAAAAACACCTTGGTTTTCAGTCTGGAAATGAGTGCTACATCTTTGGCGATGCGTTTGATTTGCGGACGTGCTCGGGTGAATATGAATGATTTACGCAGAGGCTTCGTTCCCAAAAAACATGCGGAAAAACTAAACCAAATTAGCAGAGAATTTCAGCAAGCCCCCTTGTGGGTAGATGATACCAGCGGACTAAGTATCAACCAGATACGGGCAAAGGCCAGAAGGCTAAAGATGAGAAATAAACTACATCTAGTCGTGGTTGACTACCTTCAGCTAATTTCGGGTGATGCCAGAGCCCAATCAAGGGAAAATCAAATCTCTGATATTTCACGAGGACTGAAGGCAATGGCCAAGGAATTGGATGTCCCTGTCATCGTGTTAAGCCAATTAAATCGAGATTCTGAAAAAGAGAAGAGGGATCCAAGGTTATCGGACCTAAGAGAGTCTGGATCGATTGAGCAAGATGCGGATGTGGTTATGCTTTTGGGTAAGCAACGAAAAGGAGAGGACATTAGGGAAATGGATCAGGGTGGAGATGGAGAAACGCAAGAAGAGGACTATGAGCCGATACAATTGCTTTTGGCTAAACAAAGAAATGGTCCCACAGGAAGAGTGAATCTTGCCTTTCGCAGAAAATATACAAGGTTCGAGAGTATGCAGGGAGAACCAAGACTCAATTAGGAATAATGAGAACTTTAAGAAGAATTTGGTCCATATCCTTTTTATTCAGCAGCATTGCACTGCTTTGGTCTCAGGCAATTCCTGATGGAAAGAAAATCTCCTCCATCGAGGTTGAGTTGAAAGGGCCACAAACTCTGGGGAAATCCTTTATTCTTCAAAATCTTCAGGTGGAGGAGGGAATTCCTTACGACCCGGTATTAATTGATAAATCGATTCGAAATTTGATTGCGTCCGGGTCTGTGGAAGATGTGAAAGTTTTCATTGACCCCGACAAAACGAATGCGTCGGAAGTCGCACTTGTTTTTCGGGTTAGAGGAAAGTCTCGTATTGGTGAGATTGTTTTTGAGGGAAACGACAAACTTTCTGACAAAAAACTGGAAAAAACGATTTCCTTGGCGGTCGGCGATTTAATGGATGCCTCGAAAGTGAAGGCGGATCAACGCTTATTGCAGGATAAATACTTAGAAAAGGGGTATTGGAATTCAAGTGTGGAAAGTGAGATTCGCGATAAACCCTCCAATGGCAAAACGACGGTAATTTTCCGAATAGTGGAGAACGAAAAAAGGCAAATCTCCAAAATTACTTTTTCCGGAAATGAGAATCTGTCCACAAGTGAATTGTTAGGAGCGATGGAGACCGCACCATGGAGATTTTGGAGATTTTGGTCAAAGCGGTCACGTTATCGTTCATCGGTTTTGGAAGAAGATTTGACAAAGCTTCGAGAGGTTTATCGTAGCAAGGGTTTTTTGGATGTGAGCATTGAGCAAAGCGGGGTAGCGATCATCCCTCGGGGAACCGGAAAGTTAGAAATTGTTATAAAACTGAGTGAGGGGATACGATCATATTTTGGAAAAAGCACCATCTCTGGCAATTTGTTGTTCACCACATCCGAACTTTTGAGAAAGAGTGAAATTAAGCAAGGAGATCCTTATTCACCATCTGTACTTAGCGAAGAAATAAGCAGGTTGCGTAAGATCTATGGCGAGAAAGGTTACTTGGATGCTCGGGTGCTTTCGGTTCGAACTCCCAACCTAAAGACTCAGCAGATCGATTTGAGATTTCAGATTACAGAAAACAAAGAGTTTTCTGTAAATAGCGTTTTGGTTCGAGGTAATGAAAAAACCAAAACTATTGCTATCATTAGGGAGCTAGCACTTGCTCCTGGAGAAACTTTTGATCTTCTTCGAATGGAAACGAGTGAAGCTAGATTGAAGAACACCAGGTTTTTCGAAAAAGTAACCTTAAATGACGAGCCGATCGCTTCTCAGGATCCTGAAATAAAGTCAAAAAGGAGGAACCTCGTGGTGGATGTGGAGGAGGGCCGGACGGGTCATGTATCCTTCGGCGTAGGATTCAGCAGTTTGGAAAAAGCCATGATGTTTGCGGAATTTCGTCAAGGAAACTTTGACATTATGAGATGGAGAAGCCCTCATCGTCTTCAGGGTGACGGCCAAAAGTTCCGACTCCGTTTGAAACTTGGCTCCCGTAGTAATGAAGCTAGGTTGGCTTTTGAAGAGCCCTGGTTTTTGAACCGAAGGGTGGCCGCAGGCTTTGAGCTTTTCCGTGAAAAGTCTGATTATTACAGTTCCTACTACGATGAAATGAGAGCCGGGTTCGAAGTTTACTTCAGGAAACGTTTATTTGAATTGGTTGAAGGTCGAGTTTTCTATCGATTTGAAGATGTCTTGATTGATGATATTAGCACTTCTTCGGCTACAACCTTTATTCGTAGGGACCCCAAATACCATCCAGTACAAAATGAAATTGAGCGCACAATTTCCAAAGTAGGTTTGACCCTTAGCCGAGATACCAGGGATAGCATTTTATTTCCTTCAGAGGGGAGTATAGTTTCCATAAGAAAAGAATTTGCCGGGGGCATCTTTGGCGGGGATGCCGACTACGGTAGATTCGAGTTGCAGGGGGCCCGGTTTTATCAGACCTTTGATGCAATGGAACAAGTGCTTGCAGTCGTCGGCAGGGCTGGAACATTGGGTCGTTTTAATGGCGAAGACGCTGATGTTCCCTTTTTTGAGAAATTCTTTCTTGGTGGTCCGTATAATCTTAGGGGGTGGGATTATCGAGAGGCAGGACCTCAGGAATCCGAGGAGCCTATCGGTGGTAATTCTTATTCATATATCGGACTTGAATATACTTTTAAGGTAGCAGATCCTCTGAGGTTTGCGTTTTTTTATGATGGAGGCTTCTTGAGAATCGGAGATTTTGAATTTACTCCAGGTAATGATGATGAGGGTTGGCATGACAACTGGGGTTTGGGTGCCCGAATCATGGTTATGGGCATGCCTTTAAGATTAGACTTGGGTTTTCCAATAACCGATCCGATGGGCACTGGATCCTCCCCGCAATTTCATTTTTCTGGTGGTTCGAGGTTTTGATTTGCAAATCCCTTAACATCGACAAATAAAACAAACATGATCTCTCGCATTCTTATCACTTTTTCTTTTTTATTCACGCTTCACATAAATGCGCAAAATATTGCAGTTGTTGATGTACAAAAGGTCTTTGATGGATATCAAAAGGTAAAGGATGCTAGAGAACGCCTTGACAAGTCGAAGAAAATCGCAACGGAAGAGCTTGAAATCTTTAGGGATGAACTCGCTAAGATCGTAAAAGAGTTAAAAGAGATGGAAGCTAAGATCAAAAACCCCAACATCGAAAGTTCTTCACTCAAGACTGACTACCAAGAAAAGGTCAAGAAGGCTAAAGAGAAGCAGGACGACATGGTTGCCTATGATAAACGGGCAAAAGCTACCATTGCTCAGCGCCAAAGGAATCTCTTAGTTGAGCATTTGGAAGATATTCGTGGAGCAGTCAATAAGGTCGCTGCCGCTAAAGGCTTGGATTTGGTAATGAATTCATCTGAAACTCAGTTAGGAGTTTTCTATGCCAAGGATAAGCTCAATATCACTCAAGATGTGATCGTGACCTTGAATGCCTCCAGCATAAAGCCAAAGTAACAAAAGAGCAATGATCCTTTGGGGGATCGAAGATCGATGAATCTTGATTTGGATGTAGAAGAGATTTTGGAAATTTTTCCTGATGCCATAAGAGAAGGAGAAATTCAAACAAAACAGGTCAATGGTATTTCATCGTTAAATTGTGCGGTTGTTGGAGATTTGAGTTTCTTGGGCAACCCTAAGTACCGGACCCAAGTATCAAATTGTCTGGCATCTATCATTCTGCTACCCCTCGATTACGAGGCTAAGCCCAAGAAAGGCCAGCTTTTCCTTAAAATGAAGGAACCATCTCTAGGTTTGACTAAGGTCTGCCATATAATCGAGAAAAAGATGGCACCGAATTTTGTTCCAGGGATTCACTCCACAGCATTCATTGAAAAGAGTGCCATCATAGATCCGTCGGTATCAATAGGACCTTTTTCTTATATTGGGCAAAATGTGGAAATTAAATCCGGTTCGGTTGTGGAGTCGCACTGTTATGTAGGTGAGGAATCCTCAATCGGGAAAAACTGCCGAATTTTTCCAGGAGTTAAAATTTTATCTCGTTGTGCAGTGATGGATCGAGTTATCCTGAATGCGGGAATTGTCATTGGTTCGGAGGGTTTCGGATTTGAGCAAGTTGAACATACTCATGAGAAAATCCCGCATCTGGGGCGGGTAATTGTTGAAAACGATGTTGAAATTGGAGCCAATACTTGCATTGACAGGGCTCGTTTCGAAGAGACAAGAATAGGCGAAGGTACAAAAATTGATAACCTAGTCCAGATTGGACATAATGTGCATATAGGAAAAGGTTGTTTGATTGTTGCACAAGTTGGCATTGCTGGGAGCGTATGCATGGAGGACTTTGTCGTAGTTGGCGGACAAGCGGGTTTCTCTGGTCACCTTACTGTTGGAAGGGGTGCTAAAATTGCAGGGCAGGCAGGTATAACTAAGGATGTTGAACCGGGCGCATACCTCAAAGGAAACCCTGCAATGCCCGTTCAATTGGCTCACAGAATTTCAATTTTACAAAGAAAACTACCAGAACTGTTTAATAGGTTTGCTCAAAATGAAGGCAACAAGTAGGTCACGGAGATGCAAAATAGCACGTCCTTAAAGATTTTCAGCGGGAATTCCAATAAACCTCTCGCTCAGGAAATTTGTGATTACTTAGGAGTTCCACTCGGTGATGCCTTGGTTACTTCATTTCCCGACAGCGAGAGCTTTGTTCGTTTTAATGAGAATATCAGGGGAACTGATGTTTTTCTCGTACAATCCACCTCCTCACCCGCCAATCATAATGTCATGGAGCTCCTGATCATGATTGATGCTGCCAAACGAGCCTCAGCTGCTCGTGTGACTGCGGTGCTTCCGTTTTTTGGATATGCTAGGCAGGATCGGAAGGATCAGCCAAGAGTCCCCATCACCTCGAAACTAGTGGCGAATTTGTTGGTTGCCGCTGGTGTTAACCGTATTCTTACGATGGATTTACATGCCCAACAAATTCAAGGCTTCTTCGATATACCGGTTGATCACTTGTATGCATCACCTGTGTTCTTTGAAGATTTGAGTAGTAGAGATACCGCAAACTTAACGATTTTCTCCCCTGATGTAGGAGGTATGAAAATGGCAAATGCTTATGCCGAAGTTTTGGGTTGCCCATTGGGTTTTGTGGCCAAAAGGCGAACCGGGGCCTCGACTGTTGAAGCGATGAACCTAGTGGGTGAAGTTGAAAAGCGAGAAATTTTACTGGTTGATGACATGACCGAAACAGCTGGCACGCTTACTGCCGCGGCTAAAATTCTTAAAGAAAGAGGAGCCCAAAAGGTAAGTGCTTTAGTGAGTCACTGTATGCTGAATGAAACCGGCAGAGAGAGGTTAAGCCAAGGACTTTTGGACGAGTTGATAACAACCAATTCAGTGATCATGGAAAACGGAGATTTGCCGGTAAGGCAATTAAGCGTGGCCAATCTCCTTGGCGAAGCTATTCAGCGAACGCATACGGATAGTAGCATTTCGACCCTATTCCAAATTAAGGGATTTTGATCTACTCGGAGTCATATTTAGATGTAAACAATTGGAGTCTCTGGTTTCGCTAAGAGAAAGATGAGTAAATTTATATTTTTTTTGGCAAGCTTTGTTGTTAGTGCAGTAGGATTTGCTGCGTTGGGAACGACGAAAAGTTTTTCTCTTAAGGTTGATGATTCTGATTTGGACAGAGATGACACTGTACCGAGGCAAAGTTATTCCACTATCCTTGAAAAGTCTACTCCTGCAGTCGTTTCTGTCACAACCCAGCAAGTGGTTAAGAGGATGTACCCGACCATAGAGGATTTTCTTAGAAGGTATTATGGACTTCCTCTAGTCAACGAACCCAATGTAAAAGAAGAAAATGTGCCAGTTGGTATAGGTTCAGGAGTGATTGTAACCCCAGAAGGCCATACCATAACCAATGCTCATGTCATAACAGATCCAAGAACGGGGTCTTTGGTCGAGGAAGTTTTGGTGCAACTAACCGACAAAGTGGAATACAAGGCCCAAATTGTGGGAGTCGACCGTTCTACAGATGTGGCTGTACTTAAGATCGAGTCAGATAAACCTCTTCCATTCGTTACCTTAGGAAACAGTGATTTATTAAAGGTAGGGGATATTGTGTTTGCAGCCGGCAACCCACTTGGAATCGGTAAGACAGTGACGATGGGGATTGTTTCCGCAACAGGACGCTCGGAACTTAAGGTCTTGGAAGAGCAGGGGTCATACGAAAATTTTATTCAGACTGACGCCTCCATCAATCGAGGTAATTCAGGAGGTGCCCTGATTGACGCCAAGGGTCGTTTGGTTGGAATCAATACAGCGATTATCTCTCAAACAGGTGGCAGTGTTGGAATTGGTTTAGCGATTCCTGTAAAAATTGTAAAAAAGGTGCTGACTGATTTTGTGCAGGGGGGGGAACTGCGAAGAGGGTTTCTCGGGGTTAGTTTAAACATGG
>CEPA01066579.1_pt1 | contig 10357 bp, 9 predicted proteins | sample 356241 | NCBI WGS metagenome assembly CEPA01 (sample SAMEA2620542, study PRJEB7988) | marine metagenome | biome: marine biome (ENVO:00000447); feature: surface water layer (ENVO:00002042); material: "saline water (ENVO:00002010), including plankton (ENVO:xxxxxxxx)" | depth 5 m
TGGCCATCGTGGTTTGGTCACAAAGAAATGGAACGTAAAAAGAAGTTTTATGCAGATAGTGGCACTCCACACAAGTTCTATCAAGAGTATATGATGGAAGTGCAGAGCGAAGAAGATGCGATTTTTACTCGTGATCATATTAAATTTTGGGATGGTACATTAAGCAAGGACCCTGAGACTGGATTGTCAGTCATTGTACCTGACGGAGAAGACCCACAACCATGCAGTATATTTGTAGGAGTAGACCCAGCGACTGATAGTGCAAGAAGGAATAGTGACTTTAGTGTACTAATGACAGTAGCAGTTACTCCTAATAACAATATATATGTTATTGATTATATTCGCAATAGAACATTGCCTGTACTTGGTATAGAAGGTATGGATCAAAAAGGTATTGTAGATTACATATTTGAATTAAATGAATTTTACAAACCACAAATGTTTACTATTGAAGATACTACAATGAGTAAACCTATATTTCAAGCTATATACAGTGAAATGCGTAGACGAAATAAGTTTGATGTAAGTTTTAAGGCAGAGGTTCCTGGTAATCGTATGAGTAAACGAGATAGAATACAGGGCATATTAGCACAACGTTTTGCAGTCGGTCAAATACATTTGAAAAAAAATCATTATGAATTGCACAGAGAAATTCTTACATTTGGACCAAGGATGGCGCATGATGATGCAATAGATGCATTAGCTTATGCATGTAAATATGCCCATCCACCTCAAGGTTTATCTGAAACTAAAGAGGGTTGGCGTAAAAAGAAACCAAAAGCTAAAAGTTGGGTTACAGCATAATGGGCAAACGGAAATATCACACATGACCAGATGGTAAAAAGCTGCACCCAGTTGGGAAAAAGCATAAGGACGGTGGAATGACAAGAGCAAAAAAAATGAAACCTGGTAAGTTAAAAGGACCATCTCATAAGAATGGTGGGATACTACTTGAAGCTGAAGGCGGTGAATATATAATTAAAAAATCTAGTGTAAAAAAGCTTGGCAAGGCTACATTAGACAAGATAAACAAAGAAGGGAAGTTACCAATGAAAAAACCTGCTAAAAAAATGCATGGCGGCATGATGAAAAAAGGAATGAAAAAATATTATGGTGGCGGCATGACTGGAATGAACAGAAGAAAAATGATGATGGAAGAAGGCGGAATGGCCAAGAAAGGTATGAAAAAAGTAGATAAAAAGAAAAATCCTGGACTTGCTAAACTACCTAAGCCTGTTAGGAATAAAATGGGTTATGCTAAAAAAGGTGGCATGGCAGGTGACTCTATTAAAACTTATGCTTCAGGTGGCTACGTAGAGGGGAAATAATTATGGCTTCAGGATATAAAAGATTACAAAAACGTGGTGAGCCAGGATATAAACCTGTAAAGAAAAGTGCTGCATCTGGTGTTAAACGATTTAAAAAACCAGAAAAGTCTGGAGTTAAACGATTTAAAAAAGATAGCAAAGAAAGTATTTTAAAAAAAGAAATAGAAAAGTTTATGTCCCCTGCTGAAAAAGCAAAAAGAAAAAAGAAAAGATTGCAAAGACAAGCAGAAAGATTAGCTCGTAGGTCAAATAGAAATTTAAAACGAGCAAGTAAAAGAAAAGCTAAAGCTGAAAGCCAAATGATTAAAGAGGCTGCAAAAAGAGAACAACTAGCAAAAATGAAACACGGAGGCAAAGTTGGTGATGTAGTAAAAACTTATGCTTCTGGTGGTTACGTAGCAGGTAAATAATGGCTTCTCCAGCATGGCAACGTAAAGAAGGCAAAAACCCAAGTGGTGGTTTAAATAAAAAAGGAGTTGCATCTTATAGGGCAGCCAACCCTGGTTCTAAATTAAAAACAGCTGTAACTACTAAACCTAGTAAATTAAAAAAGGGCAGCAAAGCTGCTAACCGAAGAAAATCATTTTGTGCTCGAATGTCTGGAATGAAAAAAAGATTAACAGGTGCAAAAAAACGTAACGATCCTAATAGCAGAATTAATAAATCACTTAGAAAATGGAATTGCAAAGATGGTGGTATGGTAGGTGATGTAGTTAAAAGTTATGCATCAGGTGGATATGTAGAAGGGAAATGATGGCAAAAAAAAGCACAGTAAATAAAGCAGGCAATTATACAAAACCAGGAATGCGCAAACGGTTATTTCAAAATATAAAAGCTGGTTCTAAAGGTGGACCTCCAGGAGTTTGGTCAGCTCGCAAAGCACAGCTTCTTGCCAAACGATATAAATCATCTGGTGGTGGATATAAAGAAGATGGAGGTATAGTTGCACCTAAATATGCTAGTGGAGGTAAAACAAAATCTCAAAAGTCTCTTGACCAATGGACAGCAGAAGATTGGGGTAATGTTTCAGGTAAAAAAGGAGATAGATATCTTCCTAAAAAAGTTCGTGAAGGAATGAGCCCAGGTCAAAAAGCTGCAGAAAATAAAAAGAAAAGACAGGCTACTAAATCTGGTAAAGTAAAGGCTAAATATTCAGATAGTTTAAAAAAGAGCATGCGTAACAAAGGCGTGTATTCAAAAGGCGGCTCAGTAAAAGATTTAAAAAAAGTATCAAAAGAATTAAAAGGTGCATCTAAAATGCATCTAGCTCAATCAAAACGTGTAATGAAACACGTTAAAAAAATGGCTGGAGATTCAGTTAAAACATATAGCAGTGGTGGTTACGTGGAGGGTAAATAATGCCTAAATTTGGTAGCACGTCAAAAAGAAGGTTATCTACTTGTGAAAAAGATTTACAATTATTGTTTAAGGAAGTTGTCAAAGGGTTTGATTGTACTATTGTATGCGGATACAGAGGTGAGGAAGCTCAAAATGAAGCGTATAAACGAGGAAATAGCAAAGTCAAATACCCCCATGGTCGTCATAATGCTAATCCGAGCAGGGCTGTTGATGTGGCTCCTTATCCTATTGATTGGTCTGATAGAGATCGTTTTAACTATTTTGCTGGGTACGTAAAAGGTGTTGCATCTCAAATGGGAATAGATGTAATTTGGGGTGGTGATTGGGACAATGATACAGATTTAAAAGACAATGGTTTTGATGACCTTGTCCATTTTGAACTAAAAAAATAAAATAGTACGTTCACGCTCTAGCCACGAGCTTAAAGTACAACTCGAAAGGAGAATAAAATGGCAGGTAAAGGTTTACACAGTTATACTGTGCAAGAAGCCCAAAATGCTACAATGGGACAAGCAGGTAGTGTTTATTTGGACTCTGACGGAACAATATTCACTCCAACCTCTGGAGTGGTAGTAGCAATTACAATGGTACAAGAATCAGATTTTGATACATTAACTCCTGAATCAGGAACTCAATGTATTGAAGTAGGTGGCACAGGATATGAATCAGGTGGAGACACATTAGTCAGTTCAGATTTATTTCCAGCAGGTATGACAATCTATGGAAGATGGACTAGTGTATCTCTAAATACTAATGGTGCATGTATATGCTATATAGGGTAATATGCCCAAATTAGGATTAGGAAATAGATCTTCTTCAGCTTCTTCAATCATTACTCCAGGTGTTGTTACAGATGGTCTGATTATGAGACACATGTATCCTGTAGGAACAGTACAAAAATCAAGTGATGGTGCTGCATATTTTGTAGGATCTAATACAGACTACATACTTCTAAATGATTTTACAGTAGATACTGATGGAAACTGCTGTATTATGTTTTGGTGGAAATATAATGGTGCAGGCTCTAGTGCATGGGCTATATTTGGACATACACCTACTGGTAATCAATTTTTAAGATTTGTAAGTGGTGGTGATTTAAAATTAGAAAGTAATACTGCTGACGATGAATGTGTTATAGATTTAAATACTAACTTTACTGATGAGCAATGGCATCATTATGCAGTGGTATGTACATCAGGAACAGTTACTTGTTTTCAAGATGGAGTATCTTGCAGTATTGGTTCAGGAGCTGATATGAGCAATGATACTACTTTTCGATATATTGGAGCACAAAATGGTTCTGCAGACTCTCATAATTTAGATGGATATTTATGTAATTTAGGAGTATGGTCAAGAGCTTGCACTCAAGCAGAAATAAAATCAATCATGTTTAAACAATATGCAGATTTAACAACTAGTGAAAAAACTAGTTTAACATCATGGTGGAATTTAGATAATAATTTAACTACACAAGGAAGTTCATCTTGGGTTGCAGATGAAGTAGATACAACATTTGATTCTAATGTAACTCCTACATGGACTAGTAGTAATGGAGCTGTTATTGATGGACAAACTATAACATTAGGTTCTTCTGGTGTAGTATCAGCCTTAGCTACAATATCACCTGTAGGTGTGTATAAAGTTAATGTAACAGTTACAGGATATACAGGAAGTGGAAACATTGAAATGCCTTGGGATGGTAGTGGAAGTTCTAATATGCAAATTTCAGCTAATGGAACTTATGAATTTTACGAAAAATCTTCTGATACAGGATGGCTTATATATGCAGCTGATGGAAGAGGAGCAACAATTACTATTAATTCAATTACTAAAGCAAATGGTAATATTGGAGAACTTTTATAATGCCAGCTACAATACAAAAAATATTAAAACCAAGTAAGTACAGAGCATTAGATAGTTCTACTTCAGAGCAAGAAACTTATGATGTGCAAACTGATGGAGAATTTAATGGTGCAGATGATACTAATTGGCAAACAGGAACAGCATCTAGTATTTCAGGGGGCTATGCAATAGTTTCTGATAGTGGTGGAAATTCTGGAAATATAGTTCAAGGGTTTAATGCAGCTTTAACAAAAGGTGCTGGTGCTAGAGGTATAAAACAGGGTGACAGATATAGAGTGCAAATGGTTGTTGAAGACCCTGACTCTGGAGCATTTGATGGGAGAGTTAGAGTAGTATTATATTCAGAATCTCCAGGTGGAGTTGGTGGTGATAATTATAAAGCTCAATCATCTTATTTAACATCAGCTGGTACTTTAGACCAAATTGTAACTATTCAACAAACTAATACTGGTAATTATCATGATGCTATAGTTATTGAAAATACTAATGATCCATGTAATTTTAAAATTGCAAGTATAAAAGTTACTAAACTAGAAGTTTTTGGTAGCAACAATCATGCACAAATATATTCAGGTAGAGGATTACAGTTTGATGGTATTGGTGATTATTTAGATACAGGGACACCTTTTAGTGAAACAAGTCATACAATAGCTTGCTGGGTATATATGAATAGTATTACTGCAGATAAGCATATATTTGATGCTAGGGATAGTGGCTCTGATGGTATTAGAATAATGGCATCGAATCCTTCTAAACTTGAATATCAATTAAATGCTGATTCAGATAATATTACTTCAACAGTTGGATATAACTCAACTTGGGTAAGAGCAGTTTTTACATATGACGGTACAACTCAAAAAATCTATATAAATGGAATATTAGATACATCTTTAACAGTATCAGAAACAATATCAACTACTACAAACGCATTTATAGGAGCTAGAAATTTTACTTCTGCTACTAATTATTTTGATGGCAAGTTATCTGATTTTCAAGCATGGAATACAGCATGGACTCAATCTGATGTAACTTATGACTATTTAAATCCTGAATCTTTAGCATTAAGTAATGGTGGTACTTCACTTACAGAGTCTAATCTAAAACTCTGGTATCCTATGCAAGATGGGCATAAAGGACAACAATCTTATATAATGGATGGAGCTAATACAGGGTTAGGGCCTGAATTAATATCAGATATATCGGCATCTGCTTGGACTAAAGGCTTTGCTACTGATGGAGGTTCTGTAGATGCAAGTACAACAATTACTGATAATGCAGATGGGAGTGTAACATTTGAAACAGCAGAAGCAAGTGACTGGCAAACAGTTTCAGTCCCTTTTGTAAATGAAAATGGTGTAACTTATAAAATTTCTATAACTGGTGAGGCTTTAGCAGAAACAGATGGAGATAATGATGATAAATTTTATTGGAGAGTAGGTAGCACTGCTAATAATGGTCATAATACTGACAATATAAATAGTTCATTTATGATTAGCGAAGGAGCTCATACTGAAACTAATTATTTTTCATCAAATGTATCAACTGGTACTGCTTATTTTGTTGGTATGTTTAAAAAAGCATCCAATACAGTTCATAAATTTAGATTAGATAGTGTATCAATTAAAGCTGTTAATCAAAAACATCATGCAACTACTGTGTTTTTAGGTGAAGAGTTGGCGGCTGAAGGCGACTTTGAAAACGCTGGTGCTGCTTGGTCTACTTTAGGTAGTACAATTACAGTATCAAAAACCTCTGGTGCTTTTGTGTCTACAGGTGATGCTGATGGTGGTTTTGGAACATGCTCACAATCTGAAACTTTAACAGCAGGCAGAACCTATAGATTACAATTTGATGTGACAGCAGTTACAGGGAGTCCAACTGTTCATAATTATTGTGGGGCTTTAAACAAAAGTTTATTAACAGCATCTGTTGCAACATTTACTGATACTTTTGTAGCTAGTTCAGCTGATGCAAGTGAAGGTGGCATTGATGTAAGAACTATTTGTGCTAATGGTGAATCTGTAACTATAGATAATATATCTTTTAAAGAAGTAGGTGTAGCATCAGGTTGGACAGATGCAAGCCAACAACTAGATATACCTCAAACAGCCCTGCAATCTTATAATCAATTAGCTTGGTTTGATGGGACTGGAGATTATGTTGATATTAATCCTTCAGGAGCAATTTGGAATACTACAGATGGAACTTTTAACAGTATAAGTTTGTGTGTACACCATGCTTCTGAATCTGATGATACTAACAGTCAAGTAATGTATTTTGGAACTGAACATGGCAGTCCAAATTTTTATATTTTACAAAAAGATAGTGATGAATATCATGTAGGATATAATACAGGAAATGGAGAAGTTTTTGGTGTAGATCTTACAAAAGATTTTATTCACGATAAATGGCATCATTGGGTTATGAATGTTAAAATGAATAGCAACTCTAATGATACAGCTATTAGCTCCAGTGACGTTGAATTATTTTTAAATGGACAAAAATTATCATTATCTTACGTTCAAGGTTCTAACAGCAATGGTATGGATATTCCAGCTGATGGGGATATTAATTTATTTGGCTCTGCAACTGGTACTTCTTATAATCCTACTGGGTCTATAACAGAAGTAGTTGTATTTAATGACCAATTAACAACAGCAGAAGTTCAAGAATTATATAATGATGGAAAAATTTTAGATGCAAGAGAACATTCATTATTTGCCACTAAATGTAGTGGATATTGGAAAAACAATGGTTTAGCTCAATGGACAGATTATTCTGGGAACGATAATCATGGAACTGTAAAAAATGTTACGGAAACAATATTACTTCCAGCAGGAGTAGATACTTCTAGAGATACTCAAGGTTTCTTGATGAATAGGCAAAAGACTACTAATAGTTTGAATTTACATGGTATATTGTCAAGCACAAGCGATACTGGAGCTTATGGAGATGTAGGTGACCAGCCTTCTTTAGATTTTGGAACTAATAATTTTTCAGTATCATTTTGGTTTAAATTAAAATCAGATGATATTAAAATGACATTTGTAGGAAAACAAGATAGTAGTAGTGGATGGTATCTTTATTATGATGCTGATGCAGATAAAATTAGTTTTTATCATAGGAAAGATAATAAGTATACTCACGGTACAACTAATCCATCTGTTGACCGATGGTATCATTGTTGTTTTACACGAAATGGAGCCACAGGTAAAATATATTTAGATAGTGTAGACGATACTGCATCTACACAAGATATAAGTGCTGATTTAGATTCATCTGGGGATTTGTTTGAAATTGGAAGAAGAAATTTATTTACTGCTGATGATAGATATTTAGATGGTCAAATAGATGATGTATTAATATATAATGATGTTTTATCAGCAGATGAAGTAGAAAGAGTTTATAACGCAGGTAAAAGGAGTCACAAGTAATGGCACATTATGAAATGTATTTTTGTTTACCTAGCAGTGCATACGATAGTGCTGTTGGGACTAAAATTAAAGCACTATATCCAATAGTAGAATCAGTTACTGAAAATAGTGATGGCACTGAAACAGTTAATTATAAAGCATCTCCTACATGGCATGATGTAATTTTTTCAGGTAAAGTAGGTGCTCCACGATATTCGCATGATAGAGCATATTGCATTATTAAAGGTGAATGGTCTATGAAAGATGGTGTATTATCAGAATTAGTAGCACTAGGTTCAGGCGTTGCATATCCAAACTTTAGTGTATTAACAAAGTCTGAAGCTCAGACATTAGCAAGCAGTTCAACCTTTACAGGAGAATAATGGCTAGAAAAAAGAAAGCAGATCAGATAAGACAATTGTATAACTTGTCTAACACGTGGACAAGAAAACAATGGGAATACGTTAATCAAAAAGGTTATGACTTTGCTCACGATGAACAGTTAAGTCAAGATGAAAAAAATTCATTAGAAGAGCAGGGAATGCCTACTTTTGTAATTAATAGAATATTACCTGTAGTCGAAATGTTAAATTTCTATGCTACTGCAAATAATCCTAGATGGCAAGCTGTTGGAACTGAAGGAAGTGACATAGATGTTGCAGCAGTATTGTCTGATCTATGTGATTATATATGGGCATTATCTGATGGTAATACATTATATGGCAACGCTATAAATGATGCTGTTACAAAAGGATTAGGATATATGCTAGTATCTGTTGATAAAGATATGGATAATGGTATGGGAGAAGTAGTATTAAGTCAACCAGAACCATTTGATATTTATGTTGATCCTAAATCTAGAGATATGCTATTTAAAGATGCAGCCTTTATACTTATACGAAAAGTATTACCTAAAAATCATTTACTTAAAACATTTCCAGACTATAAAAGAAAAATTACACAAGCTAGTAGTGATGAGCAATCTCAACGAAGTTGGTCAGCTAGAGCTGTAGGAGATAAAGATCAAAAGTTATTTGCATTTAATGATACTACAGAACAAACTAATATGGCTATTGATTCAGATGGTAGTCAAGATGAGTTAACAGAATACTTTGAAATTTATGAAAAAGTAAAAGTATCATTTATGAATGTATTCTACAGAATACCTCCTAGTCCAGAAATAATTAAACAAATACAACAACAAGCTGAAGTTGCAATGCAAGAAATGCAAGCTGAAATGCAAGTTAAATTGGCTGAGACACAAAGACAATTAGAAATGGCTGTACAGCAAGGTAAGATTATACCTGAACGAATGCAGATAGAGTTGGAAAAAGAACAAAAAATGATGCAGCAGCAACTACAGGCATTTCAACAAGAGACTATAAGCAGGTTGCAAAATGAAGCATCTAAAATAGAAAATGTTGTTGTATCTGAAAAAGAATTTAAGATATTGATGGAAAATGATGATATTGCAAATAATATTGTTGACCAAGTTCAATTTTATGATGTAAGAGTAAAACAGATAGTTGCAGTAGGAGATAAGATCTTATATGAAAAAGTATTACCTAATACAATTAAAGACTATCCATTAATACCATTTCATTATAAATGGACAGGAACTCCATATCCTATGAGTGCAGTCGCTCCTTTAATAGGTAAGCAGCAAGAGATAAATAAAGCTCATCAAATAATGGTACACAATGCATCATTGGGCTCATCGCTTAGATGGATGTACGAAGAAGGAAGTATTGATGCAGAAACATGGGAAAAGTATTCATCTAGCCCAGGAGCATTATTGCCTATAAGGCCAGGAGTAGAAAGGCCTACGCCTGTAATGCCTTCACCATTATCAAGTGCATTTTTTCAAATAGTACAGCAAGGTAAAAATGACATTGAATATCTTGCAGGTATTTATAGTTCTATGATGGGAGATTCAGGTGGTGCTAGTGAAACGTATAGAGGGATGTTAGCATTAGATGAATATGGTACACGTAGAATTAAACAATGGATGAATACATCTATTGAACCTGCATTAAAACAATTAGGACATGTAGTATTGCAATTTGCACAATCTGTATATACTGCAAATAAAAGATTTAGAATAATACAGCCATCTGCTATACAGGAACAAAGAGAAGTTGAAATTAATGTTCCTATATATAATGATATGGGTGAAGCTATAGGTAAATCAATGGATATATCTGAAGTTAAGTATGATGTTAGAATAATATCAGGATCTACATTACCTATTAATAGATGGGCATATTTAGAAGAATTAAAGCAGTTAATGCAAATGGGTGTTATAGATGATATAGCATTATTAGCTGAAACTGATATTAAAAACAAAGAAAATATTATTAAAAGAAAAAGTATATACTCACAATTACAATCTCA